>ERZ778504.1307-NODE-1307-length-18610-cov-4.201186_pt1 | contig 18610 bp, 15 predicted proteins | sample MGYA00510046_ERZ778504 | MGnify/ENA primary metagenome ERZ778504 (study PRJEB29527, sample SAMN07138964) | mouse gut metagenome | material: feces | host: mouse | place: China:Nanjing | collected 2016-01-25 ...
CGCGCAAGCAATGGCGTAATCATCATTACCACAAAGTCGGGTAATAAAAACGGCGGCAAGAACTATAGCATCACCTATAGCGGCGGCCTCGAGTGGAACCGCCTGAGCCTCCTGCCCGAGATGCAGAACAAGTGGGGCCAGGGCTGGAACGGCGGCCAGACATTTATCGAAAACGGCTCGTGGGGCCCAGCCCTCGACGGCAGCATACAGGTCTACGGCCCGATTTGGAACAACTCGCAGCGCATACACACCTATGACGCAAAGAAGAACAACGTGCGCGACTTCTACGACACCGGCTTCTCGCAGAACCACAACGTATCAATCAGCGGCGTTAGCAAAGACGAGCGTATGACTTTCTATGCTTCCTACTCATATACCGACAACGACGGTATTATCCCGACCGATGCCGACAGCTACCACCGCAACACGATTGCAGCCCGTGCAAGTTACCAGCCCGAGAAATGGCTCAAGGTCTCGGCCAATATGAACTTTGCCAACTGGGAGACCCGCACCGTGGCTTCTGACCAGGGCGCATTTGTGATTGACGGCGTGCTCGAGATGCCGCGCGACATATCGATTGTCGACATGAAGGACTTGTCGAACCCCTTCAACACCCCCGAGGCTTACCTTACGCCTTACGGCATCACAAACCCCTACTGGGCACTGGCCAACAACTACAACAAACTGACCGGCAAGCAGACATTCGGCAAGATGCAGCTCGACCTCTTCCCCGTCGACGGCCTCACGCTGACCTACCGCTTCGGTTTCGATTATTCGGACTATGACCTCAAAATCGGTACGCCCGAAATCGCCCTCGACGACGCCCTTATTAACAACGACTATGGCTATGCGCCGTCGTCGATGAACCAGGCCGGCAGTGTCTACGCACAGTATCGTCGCCAGCACGAGCTCAACCATGACTTTCTGGCCAACTATAACCGCTCTTTCTTCGACAAACGCCTCGACCTTGGCGCTACCGTCGGCATGAACATCAACGAGCGTGCCTACAACTGGCTGCAGGGTCAGACCGACAACCTGGCAATCTACAGCGACTTCTGGATGCTCAGCAACGGTTCGTCGCGCTCGGTGCTCGGCGAGTCGGCAAGCAAGCGCCGTATGGTCGGTGTATTCGGCGACGTGACCCTTGGCTGGGACGGCTGGGTTTACCTCGACGTGACCGCCCGTAACGACTGGTCGTCGACACTGCCCAAGGGCAACAATTCGTTCTTCTATCCCGGTGTGACTCTCAGCGGTATTTTCACCAAGTGGATACCGGCCAACCCCGTGCTGACATTCGGCAAGGTGCGCCTGGCCTACGGTAAGACCGGTAACGATGCCAGCCCCTACTATACTGCCACAAACTACCGTCAGGCATATTTCCCCGGATACTATGCCTTGGATATCATATCGTTCCCGATGAACTCTAAGAACGCCTTCATCGCCTCGACGACCGCCGGTTCGTCGACACTGCGCCCCGAAATGACATCGGAGTTCGAGGTCGGCACAAACCTTAAGTTCTTCAACGGCCGCATCGATATCGATGCCAGCTACTACAACCGCGTGACCGACGACCAGATTTTCACACTTCCGGTCGACCCCTCGACAGGTTTCTCGTACCAGGTGACCAATTTCGGCAAGGTTCGCAACCGTGGTGTGGAACTCATGGTCAACGTGCGCCCCATTGAAACAGCAAACTTCAGTTGGGACTTCGGCTTTAACTTCACCAAGAACTACAATAAGGTAGTATCAATACCCGAGAGCGTGGAGGGTGGCAAGGTGAATATCTATAGCTTCTCGGCCGGTAACGACGCCGTGTATATGTATGCCGAGCAGGGCGAAGCCATTGGCCAGTATTACACTTACCTGCCCAAATTTGTCACCGACAAGGACAGCCCCTACTATGGTGCACCCATCGTAGATAGCGCTGGCCAGCCAGTGCTGGGTACATCATTGGAGAAAACCGGTTTCTCGATGAACCACGACTGGACCGGCGGCGTAACCACCGCCATCCGCGTGTTCGACTTAACCCTCAGCGCGGCCTTCGATATCCGCTACGGCGGCAAGATGTTCTCGCGCACCAAGAACCTGATGCAGTTTACCGGTAACGGCAAGGTGACCGAGCAGAACGAACGCCGGCCCTTCATCATCCCCGGCTCGGTAGTCGCTAACGGCGACGGCACCTACAGCCCCAACAACACGCCGATTTTTGTTGCCGACGGCAGCTATCAGAAATATTTCAACGACTATGGCTGGGGCCAGGGTGGTCTTGCCTACCTTACCGACCGCACATATTGCAAGCTGCGCAATATATCGCTCACCTGGAACCTGCCGCGCAAGTGGCTCAAAGCCGTCTACCTCAACGAGGTGGTGCTGACAGCATATTGCAACAACGCCTTTATATGGACGAGCAAGGACAACCGCTATGTCGACCCCGAGACAACGACAGTTACCCAGTATGGCGACCTCGCCTACGGTTTCGGCGAACTGTATTCAAACCCCTCATGCCGCAGCTTCGGCGTAAACCTCAAAGTTAACTTCTAAAAGCAAATCCAGCAATGAAAAAGATATTGATTTCGGGCCTCGTGGCCATGTCGCTCTCGCTTGCCTCGTGCGGCGACTACCTCGACATAAACGAGAGCCCCAACTCGCCCAGCGCTGGCGCTATTTCCGAAGACCTCATCTTCCCTGCCACCGAGATGGCTTTCGCCACGTGCTACAGCGATTTCCTGCGCATACCCTCGGGATATTTGGCCCAGCATTACGCCCAAATGTTCGGTACGAGCAACTACCTCGACTATAGTCAGTTTACAATGAGTGGCGCACGCTCGAGCCGCATGTTTACCGTCCTGTCGACAGGTACGCTCCAGAACCTCTCGACCGTGATTGCCAAGTCGAAAGAAAGCGGCAGCAACGGCAACATACTTGCCGCTACCGTGCTCCGTGCCGCAAGCTATCAGGCACTGATTGACTGCTACGGCGAAATTCCCTACAGTGAAGCCCTCGACCCGTCGAACCTGTCGCCCAAATACGACGAAGGCAAAGACGTGTATGCCGGCATAGTGAAGGAACTCGACGATGCCCTGGCAAATTGCGTGGGCACAGAAAGTGTTTGCACCAACTTCCTGATGCCCGGTGCACGTGCCTCGGAGTGGGTTAAGCTTGCCAACGCCCTCAAACTGCGCATCCTTATGCGCGAGAGCTTTGCCGTAGATGTAAAGGCCCAGCTCGACGCACTCGTTGCCGAGAACAACTTCCCCACAGTCGACGTGCAGTGGGAAGGATGCTGGGCAAACGAAAGCGGCCATGCCAACCCCTATTATCAGGAAGAGTTTGCCACATATTTCGGCTCTACCCAGCAGAACGTTGTGCTCAACCTCGCCCTGCTTGCAGCAATGAACGTTGCCGACGACGGCCGTCTGACAGTGTGGTTCAACCCCAATACCGACAAGAAGGAATATACCGGCGGCATCTCGGGCACACAGTACCCCGGCACTGCCAGCCTCAAGGCCGGTTACTGGTGCCGCCCCAATATCAAATACGATACTCCTGTGACCCTGATTACCGTTGCCGAGACCGAGTTCTTCCTTGCCGAATACGAGGCCCGCTATGGCAGTGCCGACAAGGCCAAGGCCCACTACGAGGCCGCGATTGAGGCTTCGTTTGCCCAGGCCGGTGCCACCGGCGTAGAAAAGGTCCTCGAGGCTTATCCCTACGACAACGCCCGCTGGGCCGAGTGCATCGGTATCCAGAAATGGATTGCCCTTGCCGGCATCAACAACTTCGAGGCATACTGCGAGATGCGCCGCCTCGGCTATCCTGCCTTCGGCAGCGTGACCGGCGCCCAGCTCTACGACAAACTTACCGATGCTTATAATCCCGGTCTGCTCGTTCCAGGCACGCTCTATACGCCGATTGATTTCAATACCAAGGTTGGGGAGAACAAGCTGCTTATGCGCTGGCCCTACCCCGTGTCGTCGGCAAGTGCCAACTCTAACACTCCCGAATTTAAGGGTGAACAAACCCCGATTTTTTGGGCTGCGAAATAACACATAACAAGCAAGGAAATGAAAAAATATATATTGATTTCAGCCATGGCCCTCGGGCTGCTTGCCACTGCCTGCAGCGAGGATACCGAGGGACTTACCGGCGTGACATATTATGCCGTCATCGAACTCGACGGGCCGGAATATATGATGGCCCCTGCGGGCACGCCCTTTGTCGACCCGGGCTATTCTGCCACCATGCAGGGCGAGGATATCACCTCGCAGGTCAAGGTCACGACCAATATGGACCTCCAGGACCCCAAGCCCGGTTACTACTCGATAGCCTACTCGGCGGTCAACCCCGACGGTTTCTCGGCTGCCAAACAGCGCTATGTGCTCGTTGCCGATGCCGACGACAAGGCTTCGGGCTACTATACCACAACCGAGGCAACGAACCTCAACGGCAGCAACTTCTTCGGCGTAAATGCCTGCTCAATACTCGTATATGGCACGGGTAAGGGCACATATATCATCTCTGACCTTCTCGGCGGCTTCTACGCCCAGGTGCGCGGTTATGGCGACGCATATGCCCTCAAGGGCGAGGTCGAGATTGCTGCTGACGGTACGATAACGCTGGTCGACAGCTATCTGCAAGGATGGGGTGACTCGGCAAACGCCCTCACCGACGGCAAGTTCGATGCTGCAACCGAGACCATGTCGTGGACCTGTGACTATACAGAGTACAACTACCTCTTCAATGTTACCATCACAAAATAATTGAAAATGAAGAAATATATCACATACATCCTGGCCCTCCTTCTCGGCATGGCTGCTACATCGTGTAGCAAAGATGAAATACCGATGACCTCTACCGTCGCCCTCGCAGGCGAGTGGATGGTCGAGGGCTACTTCGGCGACGAGCAGCTCACCGACCCGTTTATGATATTGACATACAATACTAATGACGACGATGGCACGCGCATGTGGATTATGGACACGTCGCCGGCAAACAATCCGGCGTGGTGGTCTCCCATCACCCAGGTCGAGGTCGACTGCAACGTGTCGACGCTGGCTTTCGGCTCGACCAAGACCGAGGTCAATATCAACCCCATCGACGAGGCTACACCGCTCTATGTCACTGTGACCGAGGGTAAAATCCTCCCCGGCGGTGCGGTCAGCCCTTCGGGAATGCCCGTCGACGGTATAGAGTTCAAAATCGAGTATAGCGACGACCCCGGTACTGTATACACCATAAAAGGCTACCGCCGCACAGGCTTCGTGGCCGATGAGGGATAATATATCGAAATGCATTTATTGTTGGTTATTTTTATCAGTCCCCACAAAGGTGCAATCTAAGGCTTGATTCACTTTTAATTGATAGATCTTAAGCCTTCGGCGGGCATGCCTTGATGGCACGCCCGCCGTGTTTTTAGCCAAATTGCGGAATGAAACTCGGCCAAACAACCGAACGAAAACGCGCCAAATCACGGAATGAAACTCGGCCAAATTACCGAATGAAAACGCGCCAAATTACCGAACTGTCAATTTTTTTGTTTATATTTGCAGCAAATTATGATATTGAATTATGGAAGATAAAGCAAAATATAGACCTCGAATAGCTGATAATTTGTTGAAACGCAAGTTGAAAGGTAAAGGCGCAGTTTTGATTGAAGGCGCTAAATGGTGCGGTAAGACCAGAACTGCGGAGCAGATAGCTAAAAGTACTTTATATATGACTGCTCCGGGGATGGCCGACCAAAATATTCGGCTTGCCCTTATAAATCCTGAGTTGTTGTTGCGTGGCGATAATCCTCGTTTGATTGACGAATGGCAGGTAGCTCCACAGCTTTGGGATGCTGTCAGATTTGAAGCTGACCATCGTGGAGCTTTGGGCCTGTTTATTCTTACAGGGTCGAGTGTTCCTGCTGATATGAGCCATGTGATACATACAGGCACTGGCCGTATTGGGTGGTTGAAGATGAGACCTATGTCATTGTGGGAATCTGGCGAATCTTCGGGTGATGTTTCTCTTAATGCCCTATTTGATGGTGCTCAAAATATTTCGGGTATATCTCAGCTTGATTTAGAGAAAGTTGCTTTTTTAGCATGTCGAGGCGGTTGGCCTCTGGCTGTTGATATGGATGAGGAAACGGCTCTTGACCAAGCATTCGACTATGTAGATGCAGTCACAAAACGCGATATACAAGCGTCAGATGGTGTCGAACGTGACCCCGAAAGGGTACATAGACTTTTGCGTTCGTATGCGCGGCATCAGGGTTCGCAAGTCTCAAATGCTTGCATTAGAGATGATTTGCAAGAAAATGAAGGTGATGCTCTCGATGTTGATACCATTGCCTCATATATAAAGGCCCTTAAGCGTATTTTCGTTATCGAAGATGTTGAGGCATGGAATCCAAACTTACGTTCGAAAACGGCAATCAGAACTTCTGATACTCGTTATTTTACCGACCCCTCGATTGCAACAGCTGCATTAGGCATCGGTCCGCAAGACCTGGTTGCCGACCTCAGAACCTTTGGGTTCGTTTTTGAGGCTTTGTGTGTGAGAGATTTAAGGGTTTATGCCGAGTCAATCAATGGCAAAGTCTATCATTATAGAGATAAAAATGGTCTTGAGTGTGATGCTGTAGTGCATCTTCGTGATGGTCGTTACGGTCTTGTGGAAATTAAATTAGGTGGTGAAAAACTGATTGAAGAAGGCGTGGTAACTCTCAAATCGCTTGCCGATAAAATTGATTCAGACAAGATGAAAAGACCGTCGTTCCTCATGGTTCTTACAGCTACAGGAAACTATGCATATCAAAGAGAAGACGGTGTGTATGTGGTGCCTATTGGCACTCTCAAAGACTAAAAACAAATGTTATTTAGCCAAATCTCGGAACGAAACTCGGCCAAACAACCGAATGAAAACGCGCCAAATCACGGAATTAAACACGGCCAAATTACCGAATGGTGCGTTAAGTGCTTTAAAATGAATGGCATTATAGGCGTGTGTCAAAAAGGGTAATTTATAAGAGTCCTCGGAGGACGATGACATGGTTCCCCACGATTATTCGTGGGGCAGTCGTGGAAGCAATACAATAATAATCCTCGGAGAGGATGCAATTGGCTTGGAACATGCCGTTTGCGACCTCTCCGAGGTCTTTTGTCTTAGAGACTTTAGTCAGTCCCCGCCAATGATGGCGGGGTTAACCACAAAAGCGTCGTCTCCGACGACTTCTTATTTTGCCACACCATCATTGATACTGGTTAGTAACGTGTGTTTTGGTTGAAGAATATGTCTTTAGGAATTGCACGTCCGGTCGTGTGAATCTTACTCGCTAATAAGCTTGCCGGCAACAACCTCTCCGTCACCAAAATATACCGTATAGATATAAGCACCTCTCGACAAGCTGCGAGGGGTAACGGTAAATATTGTCTCTCCGTGCCCGATTGCAATTCTATCGACAAGGCGACCGCGCATGTCGCTAAAGGTTACGAATGTGCCATGCGATGCCTCACGGCCAAGTTCGATAGTAAGAGGAGAGCCTTGCGGAAGGGGATTTGGCCATGCTGCTGCGGTCTTAGCTAAGACAGTGGGTGTAAGAAGCCCATTTTGGCCGGTGAATGAATAGACGGTCATTTTTTTATATTCGTCATATTCAGCAACATATACTTTTCCACTTAATGGTTTGCCAAAAACAAAATGTGGTGAAAGCATCTCCTTATTTCCATACTTTTCCACAATAGAAAGAGTAAACTCGCCTACCTTGGAGTTGTCCTGTTTATACACGGTAAAACACTTGGTTTCTCTGTTGCCGCTGTATTCTTGTATTATTGCGCACCATTTGCCGTCAGTTGTAAAGACTCCTTTAGTAAGTATAATATAAGGGATGTCGTATCCGAGAGGGTACTCCTGATAAGGTATTGATACATTATACTTGTATTCGTGACCGTTTTCTTCTTTTATTGCATTGATATATAAGCCTTTAAGTGTGAAATGGTCTGTGATTGAAAAGTTTTCATCATAGACTGTATACTCTATGTCGCCAACTTCGGTTCCGTCAGCGTTTTTATTGATATTTATGATGTTGTAGGTTGCGTTGTAGAGATTGGTGCCATCGGCTGCAAGATTAAAGCCGTAAGAGTTGAATGTGTTGGAGTCAAACAGCATAGTTGCTGGAAGCGTCTGGGCAAGCAGGGGGATGGTCAGCACCACTGCCGCAAACATTAAGGCAAGTAATTTTTTCATCAGATTGCATTATGCCGACAGGTTCCCCAAGGTCGGTTGAGTTTAATAATTAAAAGAAGCGTAGGAATCTGTACTCGTTGCCGTTCCTACTTATCGAGGCTTCTCGCATTGCCCTTCACCGTCAAACGGCAACGCAGAAGCCCACGCTTATATATGCTATTATTGCAGTCAGCATAAAACAATCTATATAGATTGTTCTTGCTGACTACGATAATACATAGCATCGGGCGACTACATTGCTTAATCCCTGACGGTGAAAGAAATTTTGCGAGAATTTCGATAAATCAGGAATAAGCGTTAAGTCACGCTCTTGTTGAATATGTCACAATGTCGATGTTGCCTACCGGACGACTACATTGGCATTGCAGTGCAAAGGTACGAAATTTTTTAAAGATGACAACATAATGAGTAATTTTTGCAGGGCAGGCGCATGGATATCTAATGAGAGTGTATCAGAGGGTCTGGGTGTTGTAGAAGTCGAGGATGCGGGCGCGGAGGATGCGCTCGTATTTGGCCTGTACGGCCTGGGCCTGTGAGTTGATATAGTTGCTCTGGGCCTTTTGGAACTCGGTGGCGTTGGCGCGGCCGTTGTCATATTTCACCTTCATGGCCTCGAACGCGGCCTCGCTGCTCTCTACGGCAATGCGTGCCGACTCCTGCTTCTTGATGGCCCCTACAGCCTGTGTGTGGGCCTGCACTATTGCTTTGTAGAGACGGTTGCGGGCATCGTCGAGCTGTAGGCGTATGCTCTCCTGCTGGGCGCGGGCGCGGCGCACGTTGTTGCGCGTCGAGAAGGCGTCGAAGATGGGTATGCTTAGCGAGAAGCCGATGCTCTTGGCAAAGTTGTGGCGCATCTGGGCCCCGAAACCCTCGTTGTCAAAGCCTGAGGTCTTGTAGTAGTTAGTACCTAAGCCTGCGCTGAACGACAGTGTGGGTATGTAGCCCGTCTTGGCGAGGGCAACGTTTTTCTCGGCGGCTTCTTCTTGCAGGCGTCCGGCGCGCATGGTGTGGTTGTATTGCAGGGCGTTGGCAAACACGTCGTCGGGCGAGGGGAGCAGTCGCTCGTCGTCGCCGAGCGGAGCTATATCGAAACCTTCGGCATCGGGCAGGTTGAGCAGCTGCGCCAGGTCGAGCCGGGCTATGATGCTGTCGTTGACGGCATTTGTTACCGACAGTTCGTCCTGTGCCACCTGCGCACGGGCCTCGTGTATGTCGAGGCCGGGCAGACGGCCGGCATCGAGCAGTGCCTGGCGGCGGTCGAGTTCCGATTGTGATATGCCGAGGTTGACACGTGCGACCTGTAGCATCTCAGAGGCGTAGAGTGCCTGGAGATACTGGCTGATGACGTTGAGCGTAACGTCGTCTTTCGCCGCCTCGACCTGCTCGAGCGTCGCCTTGAGGGCTGTGCGCGAATATGACAATTGGCGCACGGCGCGGAGGCCCTGGAAGATTGGCAGGCTCAGGTTGGCACCGACCGAGAACGACGAGGTGTTGCGGTTGGCATAAGTATTGTCGGCAGTAAGGCCGCGACCGAAGTTGAAACTCTGCGAGCCGTATGCCTGCACCTGGGGCAGGAAGCGGTCTTTAGCCTCGGTGACGGCAAGCTCGCCCTCGAGCGCGCTGACCTTGCGGCTCTGCACGTCGATATTGTGGTCAATTGCATACGTCACGCACTCGTCGAGCGTCCAGGTCTTGGCTCCTGCACTAAGCGAAGCCAGGGCCACGAGCATAAATAGTGTCTTTTTCATTACTGTTCGATTTTAGAGGCGCGGAGCACTGCGGTTGAGTCAATGCCTTCTTTTATTTCGATGTTTATGCCATCGCTGAGGCCGGTCTTTACCGGGGTGCGTTTATACTCGGGCTTGGGCAGGCTGTCGGTCATGACGAATACGAAGGTACTGTCGCCCTCGAAGGTCACTACCGATTCGGGCACGGTCATCACATCTTGAGCGCGTTCGAGCGCGACCTTTGCATTGGCCGAGTATCCCGAGCGCAGGCCGGTCACGTCGTCGAGCACGAGGGCGGCCTTGATTTCGAAGGTGTTAGCACCGCCGCTGTCGTCGCCCTTGGGCGAGATATACTCGATAGTGGCGAGTGGGTGCAGGTCGGGCATGGCGCCGATGGTGATGTCCATGGGCATGCCAACGCGCAGCTTGCCAACCTCGGTCTCGTCGACCTTGCCTTTGAAAATCAGCTTGTTCATATCGGCGATTTTTGCCACGGTAGTACCGTCGTTCATCGTGTTTGCCTGGATTACCGAGCTACCGACCTTGACAGGCACGTCGAGAATAAGGCCGGTTATGGTTGCCCTGACGAGGGTGTTGCTTTCCTTGGCATTGAGTCGGCTCACGCCCTCGCGCACGATGTTGTAGGCATCGCGTGCGGCCTCGACTTCTTCCTGTGCCTTGTTATAGTTCTTTTGCGAGGTCTCGTATTCTTCGCGTGATATTACGTCCTTGGCAAAAAGCTCCTTGTCGCGTTTAAATTTAGCAGTGGCGTCGGTAAGTTCGATTTCGGCCGTGCTTACGCGGCTCTGCGCGCTCGATAGTTGCGAAGCCTCGGGTATGACCTTGATTTTTGCAATAACGTCGCCTTCTTTGACCAGGTCGCCGGCCTCGACATTTATTTCGCTGATGATACCCGAGATTTGGGGTTTGATTTCGATTTCGTCGCGAGGCTCGATTTTGCCGGTGAGCACGGTGTTGCGCTCGATGGTCAGACGCTGGGGTTGGGCGGTAGAATAGACTTCTTCCTTTTCCTTGCCGTTGTTATATAGGAATACGAAGGTGCCTACAAAGACAGCAGCCACAAGCACCCACAAAAAGATTTTAAAAAATTTCTTCATTATGTTAATGGATTATAGATTTTTAATTTGTAATAGGGGGTTATTTGTCCCTGAGGGCCTCGATGGGCTTAATCCGCATGGCCTTGATGGCCGGTAGTGTGCCGGCCGCGCTGCCGAGGACGAAGAACGTAGCCACTATGGCAAGGGCGAGGCCGAAAGAGATTTCGAAGCCGGCCTTGCCGAGCATGGGGTCGGTAGTGAAGTAATCGACAATACCGAGCACTATGGTGGCGAAGCATACGCCGGCAGTGCCGGCTACGAGGGTCAGCAACACGCTCTCGCTCAACACCTGCACGGTGATGTCGGCAGGGGTGGCCCCGATTGCGCGGCGTATGCCGAACTCGTGAGTGCGCTCCTTTACGACTATCCACATGATGTTGCCCACGCCGATTACGCCGGCTAAGAGCGACCCGGCACCGACGAAGCCCGCAAGTATGGCTATGCCCATGAAGATGCTGTTGATTTGGTCGAACATTTCCGAGAGGTCCATAAACCAGAATGCCTGGCTGTCGGCGGGGTGGATTGCGTGGCGCCCCGAGAGGAAGCGGCGGATTGCCGCCTCGTTCTCGTCGGGCTTGTGGCCTGCCGGGGCGGTGTAGATGAAGAACCCTACCGAGTTGCCCTGGTTAAACGCCTGGCGCAGGGTAGAGCCGGGTATTATGTAGTTGTCGTCGATACGGCCCATTATGCTTGCCTCGCCTACCTGGCCGGCAACGCCGATACAGGTAAAGTAGACACCGTTGAGACTGAGGCGTTTGCCTATGGGCGACTCGTTGCCGAAGAGCTCGCTGGCGATATTTCGGCCCAGGACAACCACTTTGCGTGTCTCGCTGTAGTCGCGAGCGTTGATAAAGCGGCCTTCATAAATGACGGGCAGCATGATTTTGCCATACTCCGGCTCTATGCCCATGGCCTGTGCGGCCTTCGACCTCACGGAGTAGACGCCGGTCACGCTGCGGCCGTTGATTGCCGACGAGTACTCTATTGCCGGGGCTATGCGGCGTATATCGTCTACGTCCTCGGTGGTCAGCGTCCAGTAGCTGCCTTTGTTGAAGCCCATATATGAAATCGAGCGTGGGTTCGAGCCCATGCCGCCCATGTTGGTGGCCAGGCCGGCGAAGTTGCGGCTCATGATACCCTTGAAACCCTCGGCGCCGCCGAGCAGCATGGCAAGCATGGCTGTGCCCCAGAAGATACCGAAGGCCGTGAGGAATGTGCGCGTCTTATTGCGTGCAAGCGTGGCGCCGATTTCGCGCCAGTTCTCGAGTTGGAAGATTGTAAGTCGCATGGTTATTCGTCGCGCAGGGCTTCTACGGGTTTGACTTTGGTTGCCTTTATGGCCGGGAAGAGACCGGCGATGGCTCCGGCTATAATCAGGGCGATAGTTACCTCGACGGCGATTGACAGGTCGACCGTGGGATTCTTGAAGCCCTCGGTGTTGTCGCCTACAAAATAGTTGATGAGCTGTAGCACCACGAAGCCCATAAAGACGCCGATATAGCCGAATATGGCCGTCATGGCCACGCTCTCGGTAATGACCTGGGTGACTATCGAGCGCGGCTTGGCACCTATGGCGCGGCGTATGCCGATTTCGTGGGTGCGCTCGCGAACGGATACAAACATGATGTTGCTCACGCCCACTATGCCGGTCAGCAATGTGAGCAGGCCGAGCACCCACACGGCTATTTGCAATATGTTGCCCGCTGTCTGGCCGCGCAGATAGTCGTTGAAGCGGTTCCAAGTCCATATTGCGTTGGCATCGTCGGGCGCAAACTCGTGCTGACGGGCCAGACTGGCACGTATGTCGTCTTCGGCGGCTTCGCCCGATGCCTCGTCGGTAAGGCCCTGCACCGTCACATTGAGCTGGTAGGCGTCGTCGTTGTTGCCCGTCACGGCCTTATAGGCTGTGTAGGGGGCATAGGTGGTGCGGTTCCAGCGGTGTGTGTATATGCCGACTACAGTCCACGCAAGGCCCATCGAGCTTACGGTTTTGCCAAGGGCTGTAGAGTCGTTGCCAAAGAGCAGCGCGGCCTGGGTGTCGCGGAGCACCATCACACGGCGCGCGCCGCTGATGTCGAGGTCGTTGATGAAACGGCCATATTTTATGGTCATGCGCTCGGTGCGGGCCGCGTCGGGAAAGACGGCGTCGAAGCCCTGGATAACGTCGAGCGACGTAGAGATTTTGGCCGTATCGGCCGAGGCAAATGGCACGACGTCGCTGACGGTCGACTCGTTGTCGTTTTTTATCGCCTTGGCGTCCTCGCCCTTAAGCTCTATCCAGCGCCCGTCCTTATACCCCTTGTAGGGCTTCGAGGTGCGGCCCCCCCAGATTGATATGACGTTGGTTGCGCGGCTGCCCATGTTTTCCTCGAAGGAGTTGTTGACGCCCCTGGCCGCGCCGAGCAGGATGATGAGCATGAAGATGCCCCAGGCAACGGCGATGCCGGTCAGCACGGTGCGCAGCTTGTTGTTGCGCAGGGTCTGGCTTATTTCTCTGAGCAGGTCAAGCATCTTGGTTCACAATTTCGCCGTCGACGATGCGGATAATGCGGTTGGTGGCCGCGCCTACGCCGGGGTCATGGGTTACAATCACTATTGTCATGCCCTCGGCATTGAGCTGGCGGAAGATTTCCATCACTTCTTTCGACGTGTGCGAGTCGAGGGCACCGGTGGGTTCGTCGGCAAGTATGATTGACGGCTTGGTGACGATGGCGCGGGCTATGGCCACGCGCTGTTTCTGACCGCCCGACAACTCGCCCGGCAGGTGTGTGGCGCGGTCGGCCAGGCCGAGGCGTTCGAGCTGCTCCATGGCCAAGGCGTTGCGCTTGCGGCGGCTCATGCCCTGATAGTAGAGCGGCAGGGCCACGTTCTCGAGCGCGTTTTTGTAGCCGATAAGGTTGAACGACTGAAATACGAAGCCTATCATGCGGTTTCGCAGTTCGGCGGCGCGGTTCTCGCTGAGGTTGCGGATTTCTACACCGTCGAGGCGGTATTCGCCGCTGTCGTAATTGTCGAGGATGCCCAGGATGTTGAGCAGGGTTGACTTGCCCGAACCCGACGCGCCCATGATTGATACCAGTTCGCCACGGGCTATCTCGAGGTTGATGTCCTTGAGAACGTGTAGCGGTACCACGCCGGGGTATGTCTTATTGACGTTGCGTAATGTGATAATCATTTTTATAGAATGTTAGATTATATGTCTTAAGTTCTTATGTGGTTTTTGCCTTGATTGTTTTCTTATATTCAGTCGCCCTTTATGCCGAGGCGGGCCTTCATCGCGTCCCAGGGAAATTCATGTCCCATGCCTTTAAGCAATAGGCGGTGCCCGCTGTCAAAGAAATAATATGTAGGCATGCCCTGGCAACCGTATATTATTTTCATAGGGGTGGCATCTCTGAGAAAATCGCTTACTATTGGGAATTTAAATCCGATTTTTCTGGCCTCGCTCTGCAGGGCCTCCAAATTGTTGGGCTCTACCCAGTAGTGGACGATTTCGAATGTGTCTCGTGATGTGGCCTCGTAGAGGTCTTTGAGTGCTTCTCGACCTTCTTTGCCCATGCAGCGATAGCCGCTGTAGATAACCAGCACATTCTTGCCATCGAGCGACTTCCAGTCGAATTGAGTCCCGTCGGCAAGTTGGCATGGGAAACTTGCAAGGCTGTCGCCTATTGCGAGCTGTCGCGTGTTGATGTGTCGGTCTACAAGTTTTCCGTAATACGAATTACGGATAGAGTCGGGCAGTGTGGGCAATAATGCCGCGAGGGTGTCTTTTGCGATTAAGTCTCTCACCATATATACACGCTGTATGCCGCTCGGCACGGATGCATATCTGAGTGCCATAGACCGGTTCTCTTCCCGGGATTTCTGATAGGCTTTGCGGTAGATGCCCATGAGGCTGTCTTCCCGGGTAGGATTATTGTCGATTTCTTTCCAGATGCGGTCGCCGATACTGTCGAGCCGGAGCCAAATCAGGCTGTCTTCGTGCAGGTAGTTGCCTTCGGTAACAGGTAGCGAGGCAAAGGCCGTGAGGCCGAGAACAAGCATGAGTATGAAAGAAATGGGTCGTCGCATATTAAATATGTGAAAATTGAGTAATATACCCATATGACGCACGTATCATGTAAAAGTTACACTCCTTAGAAGAAATTTTTAAGTATATGAATGTTCTAACAGGTTAATTAATGTTAAAACTGAATTGTTCCTTTATACTGAATTGTTATTCATTGTTCACAAATTTGTGAACAATGAAAACTTTTAATAACTTTGTGGCATAATTATTAGTGGTATATGATAGTTACCTTTGCCCAAAATTATCTAAAAGAGTTATACGAACAAGGTACTACAAAAGATAAGAATCATCGTTTTCAGCCCGATATCATAAAGCGCTATAAACGTTGTATCCATTATCTTATGTCAGCGTCGTCTAAGGAATCTCTCTTCCCAATCAACTCATTACGATTTGAGGCACTTTCAGGTGACAAGGCAGGACTTTTCTCGGTGAGGGTCAATGATAAATACCGTATCGAGTTTACACTTGAAGAGTCTGCCGACAAGCCCTTACTAACGATTTGTAATATTGTTGAACTCTCAAACCATTATGATTGATATGATTGCCCTTCCCAACATCGACCCGGCTATGATAGCCAATAATCTTACCGCGTTTGAACCCACACATCCCGGCGAGCTCATCCGCGACGAATTGGAGACGCGCAATCTTTCGCAGGCAAAACTTGCGCATCAGATTGGGGTCTCACCTTCGCTCCTCAATGAAGTTATCAATGGTAAACGGGCCGTCAATACCGAGATGGCTTTATTGTTGGAGGCAGCTTTAGGCATTGAAGCCGAGTTATTTTTAAGGCTGCAAAGTGATTATAATATGTATGTGGCAAAATCTGATAACTCATTTATGACAAGGTTGGCCAATATACGCAAAATCGCCGCGATGCTTTAACGACTTGCCATACGATTTGGCATGTCGGGGAATTTTGCTAACTTTGCCGACATGATGAGTCAAGAAGAGTACAATTTCGACTGCGTGGTAGACCGCCACGATACATACGCGACCAAATTCGAGGAAATGGACCGTAAATTTGGCCGTCACGACCTGTTGCCGTTCTGGATTGCCGACATGGATTTCCAGGCATGTCCGGCTATTATCGATGCCTTGCGTAACCGCCTCAACCATGCCGTGTTGGGCTATACGACCCCGCCGGCAGAGTTTTGGCAGAGCATAACGTCGTGGTTGGCGACACGCCATAAATGGCATGTCGAGGCTGACGAAATCACCTTTATGCCCGGCTTGAAAAAAGGCCTCAGCCTGTGTATCAATTATTTCACCCGTCCCGGCGACGGCGTGCTCATCCAGCCGCCGGTATATCATTCGTTCCGTTCGCTCATCGAGGGCAACGGCCGCCGCGTTGTCAACAACCCCTTGCGCCGAGACGAGTCGGGCCGCTATGTGATGGACTTCGACGGGCTGCTCAAGGCTATACATACCGAGCATCCGGCGATGATGATAGTCTGCAACCCTCACAACCCGATTGGCCTGCAATGGGATGCCGACACGCTGCGCCGCGTGGCGGCGATTTGCCATGATAACGGCGTTGTACTGGTTTCTGACGAAATCTATGGCGACATGATGCTCGGTGGCCGCAGCCATATACCTACGGCATCGGTATCGCCCGAAGCTGCTGAAATCACCGTCACCCTCGGTGCGCCGTCGAAGACATTCAACATTCCCGGCATAGTGAGCGCGTGGACGGTGGTAAAGTCTCCCCGTCTGCGACAACCCTTCTTCGACTGGCTGTCGACCAGCGAATTTAATGCGCCCCCGATTGCCGCTATGGTTGCCACACAGGCGGCATATACACATGGCGGCCGGTGGCTCGACCAGGTGCTGGCATATCTGCAGGCAAACGTAGACCATGCTGCCGAGTTTTTTGCCGCCAAACTGCCGCAAATAGGGCTTTACAGGCCCGAGGCATCGTTTACGGTATGGCTTGATTTCCATGCCCTCGGCCTTAATCGCGACGAGCTTGTCAAACTGCTTGTCGAGCGCGGCCACCTGGCGCTGAGCGAGGGCAGCACATTTGGCGACGAGGGTACAGGCTTTATGCGCATGAATATAGGCGTGCCGCGTGCAATCCTCGACGAGGGCCTCGGCCACCTCTACGAGGCCGTGCAGTCGCTGGCCGACGGACGACCCTCGGTGTCGTGCGCGCACCTCACCGACATACCGTTTGTCAAGATGAACGGCCTGGGCAACGACTTCGTATATGTCGACTGTATGGAGCGTCCGCTCGACAACCTGTCGGACCTGGCACGACAAATCAGCCGGCGGCATACCGGCGTGGGCACCGACGGCATCATAGCCATATTGCCCAGCGACAAGGCCGACTGCCGCATGCGTATATTCAACGCCGATGGTTCGGAGGCGCAGATGTGTGGCAACGGCATACGATGCGTGGCCAAATATATTTATGATAATAAGTTAGTCGCCGACAACCGTATAAATATCGAGACACTGAGCGGTGTCAAGACCGTCGAGGTACATACCGGGATTGACGGCCTTACCGACACTGTGACGGTCGACATGGGCAAGCCCGTCTTTGCCCCGGCACAAATTCCCGTTTCACATCAGGGTGAGGGCATGATTGATACGCCTGTCGATGTTGATGGCAAGCGAGTGCTTGTTACCGCAGTTTCGATGGGCAACCCTCACGGCGTGGTGTTTGTCGACAGCTTTGATGGAGATGTGGTCACTACCCTCGGCCCGGCACTCGAGTCGCACCCTATATGGCCCGAGAAGGCAAATATCGAGTTTGTGCGTGTCGATGATGCGCACAACCTGTCGATGCGGGCCTGGGAGCGCGGAGCCGGCGAGACCATGGCTTGCGGCACCGGTGCATGTGCAGCTGCCGCCGCCGCCGTTGCCACCGGGCGTGCGCAATGGCCTGTAACTATAAGGCTCATAGGCGGTAACCTCGGCCTCGACATGGGCCCGGACGACCACATAATGATGACCGGCCCCGCCGTCACAGAATATTCCGGCACATACTACCAAAGCGAGAAATAAACTTTTTTTTACAATATTTGTATTATTTATACATGGCGTCGATATTTTTTATATCTTTGCCATGGTTTTCATTTGTACACGCTAAAAATAATATGAATATAGAAGATAAAAAGATTGAAGACACCCGTGTAGAGCCGACTGAGCGCACAACGCACCCTGCGTGGGTATGGCTTGCCGTAGTACTTGCATTGGTAGCCTGGGCCGTACTTGCATGGTCGAACGGCTATGTCGCCATGGGTGTGGCCGCTGCCGCGATGGCAGTCGGTTTTGTAGGCACCAGGCACAACTCTGTCGCTATGAAGCGGCTGGCGGTTACGGCCATAATAGCGTCGACGGTATTGCTTGTCGTTGTCGCCGCCTATCTGGTTGTGCTTAAGATAGGGCTAAAGTAGCGAATATCCCTAAGTCATAATAAATATTAATACGCCAACCCCGGGCCGGGGTGTGGCGTTATGCCT
>ERZ778504.1314-NODE-1314-length-18508-cov-6.701024_pt1 | contig 18508 bp, 10 predicted proteins | sample MGYA00510046_ERZ778504 | MGnify/ENA primary metagenome ERZ778504 (study PRJEB29527, sample SAMN07138964) | mouse gut metagenome | material: feces | host: mouse | place: China:Nanjing | collected 2016-01-25 ...
CAGTACTCGTCCATAAATGTCGTGAGCCCTGTCAGGTTAAAGTCCCTGTCATAGCTGTACATGGTGCGCAGGCTGCCGCCTGTCATGGGAGCTCCTGCCTCCATGCTCCTAAGCGTGCCGTCCGTGTTGTACGTGTACCTTGCCTGCCGCCTTCCCCCATCGGTGACTTCCACCAGCCTGTCCCCATTGTCATACCGGTATGTCGTGGTTTTTCCGGTGTAGTCAGTCATGCCGGTACGGTTTCCGTTCAGGTCATAGGTATACTGTAACAAGTCTTTTCCGCTGGCATTCTTGGCGGCAAGCCTTCCCATATTGTCATAGCGGTAGGCGTAACGCATGCCGCCACCTATGGCTGTTTTCAGCTTTCCGTCGGGATAGTACGTGAAATTCTCACAGATGTCGCCGCCCTCGCTCCGGCGGGCTGTCAGGCTGTGGAACATGTTGTAGGTATGGATGACGCGCACGCCGTTGCGGTCGGTGCTCTCCGCCATGTTCCCATCCCTGTCGTAGCGGAAGCTCTCGCTGTTTCCTGCGGCATCCGTCCTTGATTCCTGAAGACCCCTGCGGTTGTATGTATAGCTTACCGTATGTCCTTCCCCATCGGTGGCAGTCAGCATGTTCCCCGCAAAATCATAGGTATACTGCTCCCTTGTACCGTCTGCTTTCCGGATGCCTGTTATCCGCCCCCACGCGTCGACTGTCAGGCTGGTCGTGTGCCCCTCCCCATCGGTGATGGCTGTCATGTTTCCGTATGCATCATATGCAAACTGCTGCACCGCCCCCTCGGGTGTTGTCACGCTGGTGCGCCGCCCCGACAGGTCGTAGCCAAACCGCGCGCCGTCCTTCTGCATGATAATCCTGCCCATGGCATCGTAGACACTGTGCTCCGTGACAACTGCGCCCGGCGCCGTTGCCGTCAGACGCCTGCCCGCGGCATCATATGTATACCTGACTCCCTGTGCAAACAGTCCCCGGTCGGCGTTCTCCTGCGGTGATACCTCGCATATGAGCCGCCCATCCCTGTCATACTCCCTCCGGCGTATACCGCCGTCCGGATTCTTCTGCGCGGTCTTCCTGTCAAGCAAATCATAGGTATACTCTGTCACATTTCCGCCGCTGTCAGTGACCGATATAAGGTTCCCTGCATGGTCATAGCGGTAGACGAACGTCATGTCAATGCCGCTGTCCTCCTCATGATGGCGCTCTTTCACCAGCAGATTGTCATTGTTGTAGGTATAGTCTGTCATCCCCCCTTCCGGAAATGTAACGCGGGTGAGGTTGCTGTTGGCATCATACGCATAAGACGTTATGGCATACGGAATGTCCCCCATATACCGCGCATTGTCCTCAAGCTTTTCGCACCTTCTCGTAATCCGCCCTGCCGCATCATAATAATACCTTATTTCCTGACAGGTAGTGCCATCAAGATGCATGCGCTCCGCCGTCCTGCGCCCCGCATTATCATAAGTATACTCCATGCATGCGCCGGTGTCATCAGTAACCTTTACAAGCCTGTTTGATTTGTCATAGTGATAGCTTATGGTGTTCACCTTTCCTGACGCGCTGTCCATGGTCTGGTAATCGAGATAACGTTTTTCCATCGTCCGCTGTCCCATGTCGTCATATCCGTAGACGGTAAGCCTGTAACGCACCTTTCCGTCTTCCTCATCCATGGGTATGCGCACCTGCGTGAGCCATCCCGCCTTGTTGTACATGAGAATGCTGCTCTGTTCCGCGCCGTCCTCCTGGCTCCGGATGACCCTTCCACTATGGTCGTAGGCATATTCTGCCTCCTGCTCTCCCATGGGGTTCGTTATGGATGTCAGCCTGTCCATGCTGTCATAGACATAGACATACCCTGCTCCGTCATCCGCTTCCTCGTCATAACAGCCAGGCGGCACCCTTTTAATGATGTTCGAGTTGCCATCATAAAAATACCGCTCACATCCGCCGTCAGGATAATGCGCCCTGATACGCCTGTTCCTGTCATCATAGTCATAGCGGATTCCGTTTTCGCCGCCGTCCGCTGCCTCGTTTGGATGGATGCTAAGCGTCAGACTGTCCTCACTGCCGTACCGGTACAGGTAAAGATTCCCTTCCGGCGTCTCCGCACTGACCATCCTGTCCATGGAATCATAGTGGTAGCGGATTCCATGCATTCCTGCGGCATATTGTATGGGCGGACGCAGCTCGGTCATGTTTCCAAGTAAGTCGCGTCCATAGTATGTCGTGTTACCCATCGGGTCTGTTCTTAACGTCAGGTCATCACGCCTATTATAGCCATAACCCGTCGTCCCGGCTGCGTTTTTCTCTAACATCAGCCTGCCGGCATCGTCATAACGATAAAATGTGGCCTCTCCCTCGGGCAAAAACTTTGCCGCAGGCTCTCCCAAAAGCCCCTCGTAGTCATAATTTATTTCATTGCCCAGCGGATTTGTCTCCGTCAGCACCCTTCCGCGGCTGTCATAGGTATAGGCTGTTACCGCATAGCGGTTCTCCTCTATCTTTATCCGATGTCTTTCCAGCAGTCCGGTGCTGCCATATTCCCATACTTCCTCTGCGCCCTCCGTATCTGTGCGCAGTGTCATACGTCCCTTGCCGTCATAGGCATATTCTGTCGTTATCCCGTCAGGTGTTGTCTCCCTTAATAGATTTCCCCTGATATCGTACTCACGGAACGTCTCGTTGCCGTTAAAATCCCTCTCATAGATACAGTTCTCATATGCATCATATTTCTTTTCCATGTATGTGCCATCGGCATTTGTCTGTTTTGTGACTACCTTCTGCCTGCCATACTCATATATCGTGCACTCGCCATTTGCGGGATTTGTAAATGTATTCTTCTTATTCCTGTCATCATAGTGGATAATGAACTCATCACCTGTGGACAATACCTGTCTCGTTGCACGTCCCCTGAAATCAAATTCCGTCGTGACATAAGTGTATCCGTTCTGGTCGGTTATTGAGTGGACATGCCCATTATGTGTATACTCATAGGAAATCACACCGCCGTTTGGGAGCGTGACCTTTGTCAGGAGGTCTCCTTCATAGGCATAACTTATCTGGCGCTTTATGGCATCCTCTATCCTGTCCAGCTTTCCGTCCCTGAAGATAAAATCCAGAAACTGTCCCCCAGGCAGGGTCATCCTGCTCAGGACACCGCCCTGATATTCCATGCAAGTAACATTTCCATTGGCATCTGTCACCGTGTGCAGTTTTCCGTCCGCATCATACTGGTAGTTTTTCCCTGTCTCATTTTCCCATACCATATACCCTTCATCATCCGACGTAAGCCGGTAGGACTCATCACCATTTTTCTCGCTGACCCATCTGCCATCTGTCAGACGGAAATATTCCAGTCCCATGTCAGGCTTTTGCAGCGTCACCCTGTCATCCGTCCGCTGCAGCCTCGTCTCGATGTTCAGGAACCATCTGCTTCCCAGAAGCATCCCCTCATTGGTATATATGGACTCGTATCTGCGCTTTAGGATGAAATCCTCATGGATATCTTTCAGCGCAAGATCCTCATATTCCATGAAAAGGCTTCCAGTAACCACGTTGACAGGGTCTATCTTGGCTATAAGGTTCTTTACGCGTGTGCCGAATCCGTTTGCCGCCTTGGACAGGGCGCCCCTTAATGGCGGACCCAAAATCTGCATGCCTGATTTCGTTGCCTGCACCCCGCGGACAAACATCACCGTGCAGCGCCCTGCATTGATTAACAGGCTTATGTTTTCAGGCGACAATTCCTTGTTTTCCCACGCCTCGGCAAGCTGGTCCTTCATCAGGTACAGGCTGTAGGCTGACTGTGCCATCATATAAACGCCTTTGGTAAGGTTCATGACACCACCCGCCACTGTCAAAATCTTCTCTGCCTTTGCAACTGCCTTTTCTGTTTTCAGGAGTCCTTTTATTATTTTCCCCCCGCCGCCGACGGCATCCCCCACTATGGGGACGGCTGCCACCGTGCTGAGTATCGCACCGGAAATATCCCCCCTCATCAGGGATATTCCTGCATTTATCAGATCTGCCGCAATCCCTACCGCCGGAAAATAACCCGCAATGTCAAGCCCAAGCTGTATCACGTCAAGCGTGGTCTCCCACCAGTCCTGAAGCGGTTTCTCCTGACTGCTGTGGCTTCCCCTCTCATAACCAAGCCACCAGAACTCATCCGCATATACATGGACATCGCTGTCAAGGCTTATGCAGCTGCTTCCCACCACAAGGTCAAGATACTGGTAGCCATACAGCGTCAGGACGCCTGTCTCAAACTGCTCCGCATCAGGCTCCGGGTCTGCTTCTCCGTTAAATCTGTCATAAATGGCACGCCCTATTGCCACAACGACATTGCTTTCCATGCCGTTTTTAAACTTGTTGACCTCGCGCTGCCATAACCTTTCCGCCGAGCTGACGTTCCCGCCTTCCGCGGCAAAGCTGTCCTTCCCCTCCTTTATACGTTCTTCCAACTTCTTTTTTCCCCTCGCCGCCTGTTCGTCCGCATCACCGGGTTCATTGACACCCAGACGGATTTCTCCTCCGCTGACCCAGATAATCTCCCTGCCGGATGTTACCGTAATGCCTGTGCCCTCGCCCATGGCGATGGACACTGCATTGTCCGAGTCCGCATCCGTAAGCTCTCTTGTGGCAGACAGTATAATGCCGTCCTTCGAAAACTTCATCATCTTGTCCTTGTTGGTAAGCACCTTTTCATCCGGAACCAGCATATCCGGATGATCGGTATTCACATGGCGGCTTCCAAGACACACGGCATTTCCATTATTCTCGTAGTACACATAAACCGTGTCGCCCTCATCCGGCATACAATAAAACGAATTGCTGATGGCAGATTCGTAGGGTATCCACTTGATTCCGTCACCCCCTGCATCCGTGTCAAACTGAACCTGTATTTCATTCCCAGCCACCTGCAGGACTGTCCCTTGCAGGATGCTTCCCTCAAGATCCGGCTGGGTAAATGCCTCCACCGAAGGACGCACGCTTGGCGGATAACCATAGCTGACACGGTTTACAATGATTCCGTTTTCTGCTGTTATCTCTCCCGACCTTATGGCATAAATGCCAGCATTGTCCCCTGCCGCAAGGTTCAGGTTCCGCGTCTCGCAGGACATGACATCCACTTCGTAGCCTTCTCCCCTGCCCAGATTGGCATTCATCGAAGAAAGCTCTGTATTGTTCCTCGTGACACCCCCGCATTCTCCCAGGTCATCGCTGCTGCCATTCCTGATTCCGGTCATGCCCACAAAGATATTGATGGTATCTGACAGGATGTCCGTGTAAATCACTTTTCCCCATGACGCGGCGATACGAGACAGAAAATTCCAATCTGTCTCGCCTTTCTGGCTGACTATCTCCGTTATGGGAACATCCTTGTCAAGCGTTATCTGCGCACCGTATGCAGAGCCAATCTCATCCGCTATTTTCTGCAACGTCTTGGCAGGATCCTGAAATGTCCTGTCCATAGGCATACAGTCCATTCTGACAGAATGTGTCGCAGCCTCGATCCTGACCTGCTTGTACCCGCCGTTATTTGACAGTCCGCCGCCAGTGCATATGCCGGAAAAAAGCTTCGTGCCATCTTTCAACCGCACGATGACCGTCTGTTCATACAGCGCCTGTACATCCCTGGGCTGTATCTCCTCGCTGACTTCAAGCAGAACCTGAAGCCTGCCATGCGTCCCCTCCTGTGAGGTTATCTTTATATCGCATACAGACTGGTACGCAATGCCTGCCTGAATTTCTATGTCCGCTATTGTTGGTCTGTTGTCGCTCATTTTCACATACCCCTTAAATATTTTTAGCCCCTGCTACTTCGTCCCATCAAAAAAGCTCATCTCCCACTTCTCGTTCTCGAACGCGAAGAACTGGTCGCAGCCGAGGTACAGCTTGGAGTCGCTCCGCATGACGGGCACGAGGAAAAATCCCCACTGGTCCTTCGCCGCAAACACGAAAAACTTGACCTCGTCGTCCTCTATGATGTCCATCTCGTCCTGCGGCAGGCACTCGGTGTACTTTTCATACTTTTCCACGATTTCCTCGTATGTCTTCTCCCTGTACTGCTCCTTCCTGTTGTGGTAGGCATAACGGTACTTGAGGATGCCGTCCCCATCCTTGAGCATCAGCTCGAGGTGCGCGATGTTCCTGTTCCTGGACAGGTGCCCGCAGGTCTGTTCGCGGTCAAGGCTGTAGATGAGCATTACCTCGCGGTTGTCGTGGGTCATGCCACTGATGGAGTAGGGTATGGCGGGCATGGTGTAGCGCAGGTTCACGTCGGCAAAGCCGAGCTTCTTGGCATTGACATACTGGATGGCGCCCCTGACGCAGGCAAGCTTGAGCTCCGTGATGCTGCCTTTGCTGTTGTCCCGGGTCTGCTGCTTAAACTCGATGCTCTTTCCGGGCACGAACTCCTTGAGTGCCTCGCGGAAGATGTCGATGCGGCAGGACTGCCCCGTAAGCTTTATCATGGAATAGGCGTCGAGCGTCCTGTTGGTATAAAATTCCAGAAGGAACTTGTTGATGATGCTGTAGATGTCCGCCTTCAGCAAGAGCTCGATTTCCTTGATGTTGAACACCACGTCGGGAAAGGTGTGGTTGTATACCAGCTCCCCGTTCTCCCGCACAACGAGGTTCCAGCGGTCTATGCGCGTGATGCGCAGGTCTTCGTCCTCCTTGTCGTAATTCGACTGGAAGCGGTTCCTGACAATCCCCTCGCTCGCATAGAATTTCTTCTTCATCTTGTCCGCTATCTCGAACAGGAAATAGAAGTTGTTCTTGACCATGTAGTAGTCGTCCCGCGTGTGGTTTTCGTACTGCTTAAAGCGCGTGGGAATGATTTCCTCCGCCGCGTCGTATGCCTTGTTGAGCCTGTCGTAGACCTCATCCCTCCCGAACTCGTCCACATAGCGGAAGATGTCCTCGCTCGCGACAGTGATGAGGTCGTCGATGTGCACCATTTCCTTCCTGCTGTAGTAGTTGGCAAACATGATCTTGATGTACTGCATGATGCGGTACGTGATGTTGTCGCCGCCGAAGTTGGTGTCGCCGTTCTCGTAGGTTGTCTCGATGTCGACGCGGTATGCGACGCTGTCATTGCTGATGGTGAACTGGCTCGAGCACAGGTCGGTCGTGCCGCCGCCGCAGTCGATAATCAGCGCGGAATAGAGTGCTCCGTCCTCGTAGCGCTGCTTTTCTATCAGGCTGTTGATGGAGTTGTAGATTACCGCCGTCCCCTCGTCAAGCATGTGCACCGCGTCAATCTCATACTCGGGCAGCAGATCCGTGAACATCCGGTTAAACTGCTGCTTGAGCTTCACGGGGCTTGTGAGGTGGAGCTTCCTGAAACGGCACTTGAACCGCTGCTCGGCACACCGGATGACGTACAGGAGGTACTCCCGGATGACGGTTCCCCTGACGACCTTGGCGATATGCCCCTCCTTGTCCGTGACCTCCTGCACCTGTTCGTAGCTCCCCACCCACCGTTTCATCTCGTAAAAGATGCTGAACGACTCGTCGTAGTATTTCACGCGGGTATCCTTTTTCGCCTCGTAGCCGAAGTGGTATATGATGTTGTCCCTGTCGCTGCAGTCTGCCACGCACGCGACGGTCGGGAGCATCGGCACCCATTTTTTCTCGCTTTTCTCATTATTCAAAAAATAGACCTCATTGACGGCGTCGAGCTTCACGCGGTGGTTTAAGAGGTCATTGTTGTCATGGTTCTGTATGTAGCCGTAGTCGAGGTATGTGCCTGCGGTGGTGTTGGTGGTGCCAAAGTCAATGGACAGGATGGCGTCCGTGTCCTCAACCTCGCGGATTTCAAGGTCAACGAGCGGTATGCGGTAATAGTTGAGGCTGACAAGCGGCTTTTGTTCGATGTCATAGTAGACGCGGTAGAGGATGTCCGATTCCTTTTTTTCAAAAAACATCAGATAGTATGCCTTGTGGTCGCTCAGCCTGATTGGCTGCGAGCCGTCCCGCTCGAGGAAAAAGCCCTCCGGGTCTGAGCCGTCGCTCACGAGGTTCAGAATCGTGCAGATTCCGTTGTCCTCGCCGACAAGCAGCACATTGGACTCCACGAGGTGGTTTATCACAACCTTGCTGATGTCATTTCGTTTGCTCCTGTCGATGCCTACCTGATACTTGTCATACAGCGAGAGGTCAAGCCCGTTGTAGAGGACGAGTCTTGCCGGATTATGGATGGTTCCCTCGTCCCGCAGGCACGTCCCCATCTTCCGGAACAGCAGGTTGGACAGCCTGTCCATGCCGCCCTCCGCCTCGCGCCGGATGAGCAGCGCCTCCCGCTCGCCCCTGTAGCGGAGTATGGTCTCAATCAGTTCATACCTGTTGAGCGGGTCGGTGATGCCCTTGATGATCTTTTCCTTGGTGCAGATGTCGCGCAGCTGGTAGGTCGTCATCTCCTCAAGGCTTTTCCTCCTGTAGGTGTTGCTGTAGGTCTTTACCGGACTGTTGTCCAGATGTAATGTGTATGACGGTTTGTTTGGCATGAATCCCATCTCCTTTATCTTTTATACTTTTTTCCTCTGGCATAGAGTTCATATAAACTGTATGTTATATTGCAGCACCCATTCAAAGACAGCCCTATAGCCAATCCCCCGGCTGCATAACTGTCAATCACCCTCATTGTCAATAGATAAAACAGTATTATACATATCAGCAGTTGTCCGACAGCAACCAGAAACAGTCTGCGCACCCACGCATCTGATACGATATCACAGGTAATGATAAAGTAAATGACTGACAGAAATGCCAGCGGAAATAAATCTTTCATAATAAGGCATCCACAGCATCCCAAAACACCATACCAAAAATACTCTCGGAAAATTGCCTTTCGCCTCTCCCTGAAAAATGTCCTGCGCCTTTCTTCCCATTCAGAATTTAAAAACGCAATCAAATTCTCCTCAGTCCGAAATTGCATTATTTCAAGCAAAGCCTCATCTAAAAGTTTTTCTACCATCATCTTGAATTCGGAAAGATTTGTGTTTTTATAAATCATAAGGTGTTGTATCAGACTTAAATCCTCTTCACTAAATTTCCACTTCCCTGTCCACTTATTCCAGCTAGGAGTATCAGGAATAAGTCTTTGATAGCGTCCACTTCCAACTTTCTTATTTTCCCTGCGCAGCTGCATTTCATTTTCAAGCCTTGCCTCCACATTTATACGCACCATTATTGCATCTTTGCCATTAGAATACCCCGAAAAATTTACCGACTTTATAACACCACCCTCCAGCATTACAAAACTCCCATGTTTTTTTCTAAATCCTTTGTTTCTCAAAATATCTTTATAAACGTCTTCTACCAAACAATTATATTTGTCCTGCAATGAATCACACATCACCTTAACTCCTTCCCAATAGTTAATAACCATATTGAATCATATAGTCCTGAATCAGTTTCGCAGACTCCCTATCAGATGATGATTGATTACCTGATGACAAAATGGCATCTATCAAAGATACAACGCCTCCTATTGACGTTTCCCTTATAGCTGCCAGTGTAAGTAGTTTTTTAATCTCCTCAGGAGCTTTCTTTGCATATATTGGTAATGGGTCTTTCAGAAAAGCTTTATATACATCGTCTTTTCCTACTGATTCGGCAAAGCGCCCCATTGCATCCCTAAATGCATCCTCTATATCCGTCGCATAATATTTCGGTCTTGTTCCATGATGACGCAAAAATCTCTTAACCTGCCCTTCTGACATGCCGCTTATTTTGTTAAAGAACTTTTTATATTTAAAAATCTGGGGATAAGAAATCAGCCCCGCAATCCCCCCGCCTATATATCCCAAAATCAAACTATGGGCAAATTCTGAAAGCTCTATGTCATCTCCGTAAATTTCTGCCTCCCTTAACTGTTCTACCAAATTAGCAGCCACTGATGCCTCAGCGCCCGCTGCCGCCGCCTTTCCGGCATACACCCACAAACCATATTTTGACGCCGATGCAGTCGGACCAAGAATCACTGCCAGGGAACCGCTCAGTGCACCGGAAAAGCCTTTGATTGCATATCTTCCCATCTCACTGACATTTCCGGACTGCCAGTCTGAATATGTCATATATACAACAGAAACTGCTCCCCCTATTACACCCGCAGCAAATATTGCCATAAAAGGCGCCGCCGCTCCGAAAGTAACAGCGGTTGCAGCTATAGCTGCCGCTGAAACGACAGCAACTGCTATGCCTGCCACAAAATTAGCCCCTAACTGCCCCCAGTCAAACTCCCCTTCCTCAGGTGCGTCATCGAAAGGCTCATATTCCGGCAGATTGTCTCCATGAGATACCAGCAATGTCTCATTTCCATAATAATCCTGGTTTCCCAATGACATAATGGATGCCTTTGGATTTGCGGCTGAAACTGCCGTCACTGCTTCTCCTGTCTGCAGCATATCCAATTCCGTAAAGCACTGCCCGCTAATAACAGGAGCCTTCAGCAATATGCCCTCCACGGCAACAATATTTACCTGTTTCTCACTTAGAATACTTATTCCCTCTTCATCATTCAACATACACTGGAATGTCTGCTGGCTGCCTCCATATGCATTGCATGTAAACGTAACATTCCTTTCATCAAACTGCATTATCTGCCCATGTTCTGATGTAAATGTTTTTACTGTACTGTCCCGCATTCCGACACAGGAATCACCGTTTTCGCGCATACAGTTTACAGCCTTTGCACTTGATTCATCATGATTGGCTATATAAAGTGCGACCCTTGTTCCCACTTTTGGCATGCAGTACATCAGATTTCCGGATTCCGGCACCCATTGATAAGGATATGCTGTTTCTGTTTCCTGATGCTCATCAATGTCCAAATGCAGTTTTAAGGTTTCCTTTTCCGTTTTCAGGACGGTACCTATGATGGAACTGCCGACAATCTTCTCATTATACAGTCTTTTTACAAAGCATCCTGCTTTCTGCACCAGCTCATATCTAAAATATATGATTCCCTGCTCGATTGTGACTTCTTTCTTTGCCACAAACAGGGAATGCCCTTTATATGATACATTATCGCCAACACAAAAATTATCATAGCTTGTGACTTTATAACAGAAAAAATCTTCCCGACACAAACCTCCCATCGGACCACCATTTGCAAAATATTCTTCCCTTATACCAGTTTGATAATCTATTGTTTCTATCGTGTCTGGTATTCCTTCTGGTAACCCAATGCAAATATATGGGACTTTACATTTTGTATTCACATAAACAACGCTATTCTGCATGCTGGCAAGACGATTTATAAACGTCCAGTCTGTCTCATTAAATTGTATAATCGGATTTCCTATCTTTTCGCTTCCACCATTATTCCAGACATAAACTGTCCCCTGTGATTCCAGACAATTTGTCACCATTTCATATGTCATTGATATATTCTGAAAGCTTTTTGACCGTTCCTCCTGATCCAAAATCCAAGAATACGAAACGGCTTCAATAGATACATACTTTCCCTTAAGACATTCTTCCAGTTCCATTTTTTGAAGCATGCCTAAAAATAAAGTATCCTTTTGCTCCCCAGTATGTAAGCATATGACAATATCCTTTTCTCTGGACATCAACAAGACATCTGATATGCTGATATCATCCGGAATGTATGCTTTCATTTTTACAGTCGCGTGTGTGCCAAATTCTTCCTTAATTACCAGGTCTTCTATTTTCAATCCCGCATAAGCCCCTGCCAGCCTGACTGCCTCATACCCCTTTGCATCCATACTTCTTTATCTCACCTTTGTTTCATCATCATTTTGTCCCGAATCCGTAACTTCAATAATACCTCCATACTCACATACCAGAAAAGATGCCGGAGTGATTGTCGGGATTCCGTTTATTTTTGTACCTTCATGCGGATTCAGCCATTCCGTTGCAATCTGCGGCCTGCAAGGCGTACCACGCACATTTTTTCCAGGTTCGTCAGAAATTTTTCTCCCCAGAATATCCCTCTGGTAGTCTCCTTTCAGCAAAATGGAACCTTCCGTTTTATTATTACTACAGCTACAGACTCCAAAATATGGAATGTTCCCATCTTCTCCCGCACTATAATCCGCCGCTGTCATTAAGGGTCTTGAATTTTCCTCTTCCCCATGACTTCTTGGAAGGTTCAGTCTGCGATAATGACTGCCATATTGGCAATGCATCATTGCCCCCCTTACCAGATGTTCCTCCTGCAATGCCTCAAGCGCTGCAATCATTTCATCCTGCGCCTCCTGTATTTTTTTCTCCGTCTCACTTTCTTCATCTGCCACAAATGCAGGATAATCATAAGGTACAATAAAAGCTACTTCCTGATTGGCTGCCGCCTCACGCGCCAGCGCTTTTTCTTCCTCTATGGCTGCTCTGGCTTCCGCCTCCGCGACATTTTTCGCATTTTCAGTCTTTTCTTCCCACAATGCCTGCGCCACTGCTTCCGTATATCCTGTCTCATTCATCCTCAGCGTATTTTCATGCTGAACTGATGTCAAATAATGAACATTAGGTTCTTGTAATTCATTCGTATCTCCCATTTTTATCTCTGCTCTACCTCTCTAATGCATAATCCTGTCATTTTTCTCCTTAGTGCACTCTCCAGCAAATCAAGCCTGATAACAATATGTGTACCTTTTACATTATCCAGCTGAAACAAGCTGTAATCCTTGATTTTTTCATAATCCAACACTGCCTCTTTAATCTCGCTCCTGTCAAGATTTGTCTTGCTTTCCTCTAACAGGCAGTCAATTTTTTTCAAAATGGGCAAATGGTACAATTTTAAGTTATGGGTAATCATATCCATCAATACCACCTGTTTAAACGGTGTCCTGGGTTGATATAATTTAACCAATTTTTGAAACCCATCAGAAATTAATAAAAAAGGATGTGTTACTATGTCTGTAAAAATCAAATCTTTGTCATTTTTAATTTCAAAAAGCATCCTTTGTGGAAGCAGGTGGGATTTTCCCAAACAAATATTACCTTTGTCTATTTTGCTAAACCAGTTTATTATACTGGGCGCATTACTGTAAAAGCTATCCGATTCTAATAAAAAATACTTCATTTTTGCTCCTTGCCGTTTATTTCGCCAATACAAGTATACATATCCATATACTCTCCAAAAATAAATTTAATGTTATCTTCTTTTTCCATGTCTTTAAAGCTTTTCATCAATGCAATCCCGCTAATAAATTCTTTTAAGTAAGAAAACGCACATGAATAGTAACTGTGAAGATGACTGTTTCTTAATTCCAGCAAATCGTATTTGCTTAATGGTATATATTCCCCCTGTATCTTTCTTCTGATAATCTGTACATCTTCTTCTAAATAATCAAATATCAGTTTAGGACACCACATACCACTTATTTCACAGTCATCTAAATAAAACTGTCCATCTAATGTCTCGACCCTGTACCCATGTCTGTTTAGTAAGACATTGCTGTACAAAAAAGAAAAATAAATATATGCCACCTTGCCCTTTTTCCCCTCATCCTGCTTTCTTTTTGTATCATCAAATAAGGTTTTTAATGTTTCCAAAAAATCTTTTAATAATATTTCTGGATTTTTGACATAGCACTCTCGGATTTCCTTAAAACGTCCCGCTAACAACCCTGGAAGAAACTGGTCTGTAACTTTTGTAATCTTTTCCTGATGTTTCATTGCTTTCTCCGGTTCTACTCCTATATGGTTCTGACCATGCCGCCATCAATTATAATATCTTCTTCCAAAACAATTGAAGATTCGTTTTGTTTCAGCACCAGTGAATCCCGGGCTGTCATTTGAAGAGAATTATTCAAACTTGTAATTCCTATTGCTTCTTCTGACTGTATATTAATTGCTTTATTGCTAAGAATATGAATTCCCTCATCGTCCTTTAACTCTATAGACATTCCGCAATTATTTGTTATCAATAATGAATCAGGCTTAAAAACAATCTCTTTACCATACTTTGTCTTTATAGATTTTTCGTCCGGATTACTTCTTTTATCACCAGCAAATTCCGAGACATGAACAGAACTAATCACATATCCGTTATTCTCTTTTTCATTGGGAAAGTATAATCTGACAGAATCTCCCTTTTCCGGCATACAGTACCATCCGGTTCCGTCAGGCGAAGAATAAATTGTCGCATACGGAAACCACTTTTTCCCCCGATTCATATAATCGCAAGAGATTGTCAAAGATACTTTGTCATTTTGCACACCAGCTACAAATGCATCTATTGACGCACCACAAATACTTGAATTTTCCATCCTATCAGCCCTAAATTCCCTTTTATCCTTAAGTAAGTATGTAAAAACAAGTTCTTCTCCTTCCAGTCGTGCTAATTGGCTATATATGTAAAAATCCCTGTTATCTATGCTGACCATATCCCCTATACATGCCACATCCCTGCTTTTAATGATATAACTGACAATCTCACTTTCTATTAAAATTTTCTTTTCCAGTATATCCAGTTCTATTACACACGGGTTCAGTTCCACTCCCAGAGATATATTGGTTTCAATTCTTTTTGCCTCCGCATATATTGGCAGTTTCAGCCTGCCAGCCATTCTTTTCAGGAATTTCCAATCTGTCTCGTTATACTGTACAGCCATCTCATCAATAGACTGACTGTACCCTTCAGTCATAAATCCGATTCCTCTTTCATACTGTGCCATTTTATTGTCTAAAATCTCACCAAATGTTATTGTCTCATCCTGAAAACATTCTGTCTTAGGCAATAAATCCATAAGGTATGAGCCCGTCACCAGCGTAACCTGAACTGCCTTAATTCCATCCAAATTCATTATCTCCACTGACTTGACATATCCGGCAAATAACACCTCGGACTCCCCGCCCATCCCCTCGCACAAAATGCTAGTCCATTCCTCAGCAATACTTTTTTTCAGGTATAAATTTTCATCGTCATCACGAATATGTCCTGTAACGACTGCATGCCCATGATTATTTACTGACTGTACAATTGTACATTTCTTTATATCCAGTAAATCATATCCTTCTAATAAAATTTGTGTACACCTCATCATTTTCCCTCACTCAATGTTAAATCCTGCATTGATTCTATGACCTGTCTTGCTATCGGTTTCCATTTCCTGCTGATACTATAAGCACAGTTAAATATTCCCTGCATAATATTTTCTCCTATGGAAGAAATGAAAACCATATTATAAACTGGCTGATCCATCGCAAAACTCTTATAGTCAAATAACGAGATAACCATATTTTCTTTTTGTATAAGTTCTTCCTCAAAAAACACATTTGCCGGATTCATATTCCTTATCATCGTTTTCATGGATTTTGCAGCTCCGTTTATCTGCTCCTGTTTTATTTTTTTTAAAAATAAATTGAAAGCAAAATTCACCATTCCAGCATAGTCCGTTTTAATTATTTGTGGTCTTAACTCTGAGGGATATTTCATCTGTGCCATTTTTTTAGGCATTGTTACAAAAGAATCCGGAAGCATAATACTCATTTGGTCTTTATATATCATCTGTCTTGAGAAGGTAATCCTTTCATCATTGATAAAAACCCCCTGATTTATATCCATGTTATCCAGCTCTTTCTTTTCCCTTTTTAGATTTACAATCTTTTCGTCTATTTTATCCATATTTCCTCCATGCCCGCCATTCCTCATGTCATTACTGTGGAATTACCACATCACCGCTTTCCTGTTCTTCATTTTCGCTGTACAGCGCCTTCTGCAGCTGCTGCAGGGAAGTGATTGTGTTCCCCACTGCCGTGGCGCTGGACGTGTCGCCCAGGTTATTGTAGGCATCCCTTGCATTGCCCAGCTCGTCAATTGCGGACTCGTAATCCCCGCACGCCATGTAGGACATTCCGTCAAGGACGCTCTGGAGCGCCTGCTGCTGGTCGGGCCCGTACTGGGCGCCCTCCTGCTTGGAGCCTGCGTTCATCGCCTGGCTCACATTTCCTGTCTGCGCGTAGATTTCCTTTGCCGTGGCAAAGTACTCCGCCGCCTCGTCGTAATTGCCGCTGTGCTGCGCCTCGTTGCCCTTCTGGATATAGCTGTCCGCCTCGGCTTCGAGCTCCTGCGTGGTCTGTTTCTTGATGTTTTCCTCGATGTTGTCGAGCTTGATGTTGACCAGCGAAATCCTGCTGTCCGCGTTTGCCACGTTGTAGTCCTCCTTGGCAAGCTGGTACAGCTCCAGTGCGGTCTGGTACTGTGTCTTTGCCTGTACATAGAGCTTCTGGTCCATGAGCGCCTGTCCGGAGCTTTCAAATGATGCCGCGTCAAGCATTGCCTTTTCCCCATTGACCGTCCTCAGGTTGTCATTTGCCACATCCCGCTTTGCCGTGTCGTCAATGCTGTCTGCCGCCTTGGCTGCGGCTTCAAACGTCTCGGAGGCGGCATCGTAATTATATGCCGACAAAGCCTCCGTCCCGTCCCGCATGTTCTCCGCGTATGTTTTATATGTCCCTATCGCCTTATCATAATCGGTATTTTCACCGTACTCGTTCTTTAATTCCTCCGATTTCCCGAGCGCGGCGCCGTACTTGTTCGCCGCCTTTTTGTACTCTCCCTCGGCGACCGCCTGCTCTGCCTCGGTCAGGTAGCCCGACACGGCATCATATACAAGCACGGTCTGTTTTGCGGTGTTCATCTTGGAATTCTTGCCAGCCTTTATCTTGTCCGCAAGTTCCACTGCCTCGTCAAACTGACCGTCAGCCGCGGCGTAATTGAGTTCATTCAGGTATGTAATCCCCCGCTCCTTCAGGGTAAGCATCTGTTCCGCATTCTTTTTGTTCGAGCGGTATTTCATGAAAAAAATGGTCAGGCAGACCATAAGCACGGTTACCAGTACCGTGGAGACAATCTTCACAACCTTCTTGATTTTGCCCGCCTTGGGATTGTTGTAGACCTTGTCCACGAACACGGTGGCTATGGTGTAATTTTCCAGCAGGGTGCGCTGGTGGCTCAGCACGATGTCCTCCATGTTGGTGCACACGGTCTCCGGCTCGGACGCGCCGTCTATGGAGTCAAGTATCTCCGCGTCCCCGACCGACTCCCAGATCCCCCTGGTCAGCAGGCAGATAATGTCGCCGTCCTCGAGCTTTCTCTTCTTGGAAAATACCGGGGAAAACCTTCCGGGCTGTCCCAGGTAGCTGTACAGGTTGTGGCGCTCTTCATGGCCTGCAACCTGGTCAATGGGGATTTCCTCATTGTCCGCCATCCGCTGGCTGAGCGACGTGTCCTTGGTGCGGAACTTGATGTTGCCGTTCCTGATGGTGATAAGTCTGGCATTCCCGGCATGGGCATAGCGGAACTTTTTGTAATCGGTCAGCACGACCACCATGCTCACCTCGAGCCGGATTTCCTTTGACTCCTTGAGCAGTACCCTGTGGGCAATATTCAGATATTTCTTACACTTTCCCTTGGACATGCCGGGATTTTCCGTGAAGGCTGTAATCAGCTCCGTGACCGCCATCTTGGCACTTTCCGCATGCTGGTCGTTGTCTATGCCGTCCGCGATACAGTAGCACGCATAATCCTTCAGCTCCACGAACGCAAAATAATCCGAGTTAATCAGATAGCTTCCGGATTCTGATATGAACTTTGTCTTAAATGTTGCATTTTCCTTGCGCATACAAACCTTATCCTCTCTATCTTACTTTTATAAAGCTTTTGTATGGATTGAACTTATTCCACATACCAAAGCACTACCACATGGAACACAATTCCCATATATACAATTGTGTCGTATATAATTATCCGAAAAAAACTTGCTATTCTTGTCCTTGTCTCCCCGACATTATGTAATACTAAACCAAAACATATTACCGATGGGATAATACTGATTAAAAGGGAGCAAATTAAATAAGATAATTTTATTGACCCCAAATAGCTGTACGCCCAATAATTAAAAACCCATATGTACGCAGCAATAAGCGCCGATGCCCATACATTCGCAAAATAAAATACGGATTTAAAGTTACCTTGCATTACTTTTACCCGAGACTTATTCAAATGTAGTCTACATGCATTTTTTACAAATACTAACTCTATGAATATAAAATTAATTAAAAATACTAATGTTCCTATAAAATTAATCCAAATATTATTCATTTCAACGGAAACTTTTACATACCATCTAAAAGAAATTAATATTCCTATAAAGAAAAATGTAAACAAACATTTGCTTTTAAAATTTGGGCTGTTACTATCATCATATTGATAACGCACGCTTTACTTCTCCTATTTTCTTTCTTCTAATTCTTTTAACATCCGCAAACTTGTTTTCCTAATTTAGCTAAACCTGTCTCATAAATATTACAAAAAGAAATAAATTCAATACTATTCCTGTATTTATTAACAAATTACATATCATGTGACGAAAAAAGCAATAAATTCTGCATCTTAAACTATTTCGCCTCTTTAAAATAATCATCATATAAATTAATTCTAAGAAAAAAAACAAAATAAATATAATAATATACAACCTAAAATCCCGGCCTGATTATACACTGGTTTAAGCTATTAAGTGATACAGTC
>ERZ778504.1321-NODE-1321-length-18385-cov-4.258156_pt1 | contig 18385 bp, 16 predicted proteins | sample MGYA00510046_ERZ778504 | MGnify/ENA primary metagenome ERZ778504 (study PRJEB29527, sample SAMN07138964) | mouse gut metagenome | material: feces | host: mouse | place: China:Nanjing | collected 2016-01-25 ...
GCGATGTCAGAAACACTTTTCCCTTTATCAATATCCCGCAGAATCAGACGCAGTTTGTCCACAGAAAACGCCGCCTCCGACGATTTTTTCCCGCCGTCCGCCTTTTCTTTTTCAGACGCAGCACACCCGTTTTTTTGATCCGTGGAAACCTGTGTGTCCTGCACAATGTCCTTTCTGATAACCCGAAGCTCTCCCGTCTCCTCCTCCACTTCCACCACCGCCATGGTCACAGGCTGGGAGAAACGCCTCGGTCCGCAGCTCCCGGGATTTAAGAAAAGACAGTCTCCCTCCCTGCGCTCCTCGTATTTATGCGAATGCCCAAACACCGCCAGATCATAATGCCCCATCTCTTTCGGCATATGCTTTTTGTTATGTACCATGAAAACCCGCAGACCGCAGATCTCCTCCGACAGACTTTCCGGCAGTCCCTCCGCCCACTCCTTGTCCGCATTCCCCCGGACGATATAGAGCGGCGCAATCTCCTTAAGGCTCTCCATCACCTTCGGCGTATTGATATCCCCCGCATGTAAAATCACATCGCACCCCTGCAGAATCTCCGCCACCTCATCCCGCAGCTTCCCGTGCGTATCCGACAGCACACCGATCCGTTTCATGTCCCTCTCCTCTCAAGGCAACAGGCGCCTCCGCCTCCAAGAAGCGCCTGTTTCTTCATAAGCATTATATTTTGTTGAACGGCTCCTTGTAGCACGCCACGCTCCCCAGCTCCTCCTCAATCCTGAGAAGCTGATTGTACTTCGCCACGCGGTCGCTCCTGCAGGGCGCCCCCGTCTTGATCTGCCCGGCGTTCACCGCCACCGCCAGATCCGCGATAAAGGTATCCTCCGTCTCGCCGGAGCGGTGGGAAATCACCGCCTTATAGCCGTTTTTCTGCGCCATCTCTATGGCGTCCATCGCCTCGCTGACCGTGCCGATCTGGTTCACTTTCACCAGAATGGCATTTGCCACCTGCAGCTTGATGCCCGCGTCCAGACGCTTGGTATTTGTGACAAACAGGTCATCTCCCACAAGCTGAATCTTTTCTCCCAGCTTTTTCGTCATCATCTGCCAGCCGTCCCAGTCATCCTCCGCCAGCCCGTCCTCGATGGAAATAATGGGATAACGCTCCACCAGTTCCTCATAGTAAGCCACCATCTCCTCGGTACTCCTCGTAATCTCGGGAATCTCACCGCAGTCCGGCGTCTGACAGCCCGCCTCGTAGCACGACGTCACAAAAGAACCTTCTAACTCCTGCCTGTGCCGCTTTAACTCCGTCTCGCCCGGGAAATGGTATACCCCGTCTGCCTCATTATAAAGCTCGGAAGCCGCCACGTCCAGCGCAATCTTGATATCCTGCCCCGGCGTGTAACCCGCCGCCTTGATGGACTCCACAATCAGATCCAGCACCGCGAAGGCGTCCGGCAAAGACGGCGCGAATCCGCCCTCGTCGCCGACGCCCGTGGAAAGTCCCCTGTCGTTACATATTTTCTTTAAGTTGTGGTAAATCTCCGCGCATATGCGCAGTCCGTCCGCAAAGCTTTCCGCCTGCACGGGCATAATCATAAACTCCTGAAAATCCACGGTATTGTCCGCATGTTTGCCGCCGTTTAGAATATTCATCATCGGCACCGGCAAAAGTCTGGTGTACGCACCGCCCAGATAGCGGTACAGGGGAATCCCTAGAGCCGCCGCGCCCGCTCTGGCACATGCCATGGAAACGCCAAGCGTCGCATTCGCCCCCAGATTGCTCTTGTTGTCCGTGCCGTCCTGTTCGATCAATGTCCGGTCAATCAGCCCCTGATCAAAGGCGTCCATGCCCAGAAGCGCCTCGCGAATTTTTGTGTTCACATTATTGACCGCCTTGGTCGTTCCCAGACCGAAGTACACCGTCTCCCCGTCGCGAAGCTCCACCGCCTCAAACCGCCCGGTGCTGGCGCCGCTCGGCACAGCCGCCCGCCCCTTGTACTGGCAGCCGCCCACCTCCTTCTCCACGGTCACCTCAGCCTCCACGGTGGGATTGCCGCGGGAATCTAATATCTGCCTTGCATGTACATCCACAATTCTCAGTTTGCTGCCCATATAAAAACCTCCTCTGCGCACTTTTTATATCTAGTATGCGCAAGGGAGGTCTGAAACATGTACTTATCCATATTTATGTATGAAACTAATTTACTTTGCCGCCGTAACCGTGAGCGCGTGCATATACGCGTCGTCCCCTCTGGAACAGGTCACGGAAATTTTCTTCCCCTTCACCAGAACCTTACAACCGATGGGAGCGGAAACCTTGTCCATCTTTAACTCCATCTCGCCCGCGGAAGTATCCAGTAAAAGAATATTTTCCGTAGACTTTTCCTTCACCGTGCCGATCACCGTAGACTGTGACGAAGTGTCCACGGAAGCCGAGGAACTGTCCTTCACGCCCACAATAGACGCCGCATGAAGGTTGCTGTCCGATCCTCTGAAATAGGTAACCATCAGCTTATTGTCCGGCGTCAGAACCATCCCTTTGGACGTATCCGTACTGTCGTCGATCTGAAAGGTAAAAGTCCCCTCGGAAGTTGCCAGATAAAGCGTTGCCTCCTCGGTATTTTCCTTCACCGTACCCGTCACGGATCTCGTCTCTCCTGTGGGATTCACCACCGGCGTCTGCGTGTACGTCTGGGAAAACGTTCCTGTCTGGGACAAGTCACTTGAGGGAATGGGCGCCGCCGCCACATCAGCAATGCTGATGGCATGCATGTAAGCGTCCTCGCCTCTCGCGCAGCTCACCACATATTTCCCGGACACCACCAGAACAGAGCAGTTGCTAAGATCCGTATTCTTGTCGATCTTTAACTCCATTTCGCCCTGCGCCGTATCCAGATGCAAAACGTCTTCTGTGGTGTTTGCATTTACCGTTCCGACCACACTGGAAACCTTTGAGGTATCCAGTTCCACGCTGGGATTTTCCCCGTTCTCCGATATCGTAACCGCATGTAGATAGCCGTCGTTTCCGTTGGCTACCGACACACTGATCTTCTTGTCCGGCAAAAGCATCTTGCAGTTGCCTGTGCTGGTACTCCCGTCAATTTTTATCTCCATTCTGCCATCCGAAGTGTCCAGATATAACAGCTTGGCAGTCGTCCCTTCCATCACCTTGCCCTGTACCGTGGCAATCACTTCCTCCGCCTGCACGTCCATTCTTATCGCCGCAGGCGCAAGCAGCATCCCACAGGCGGCAAGAGCCGTCATACAAACCCTCGCTGATCTTTTGTATTTTTTCATGCTTTCCTCCTCACCTGAGCAGATTTTGCGTGTTGCGCAAGATTACCATAATAAATACTTATGTAAATCTATCATACAACACTTCGGGCAAAAAAAGCAAGCATTTTTCAAATTACTTTAACTTAACACTATTGTTTGTAAAAAACCTCTCCGTTACACCAGAAATAATCCCTCTCCTCCGAGATCCCCAGTATGTACCATGCCAGTTCGCCTTCCTTTGTCCCGCGCCAGTAAATTGCCAGCTCCGGGCAAAGCCCCCTGCTGCTCCTGTCCACAACATCCCACTCATAATACGTGTCACCGTAAAACTCTACTGCCGGATAATAAACCACCGCCTTGTCACCGTCAAACTGCAATACCACATCATATTCTTCGCTGTCACCTACATCCTTTGGATGATAATACCATATGCCCTGCAGCGCCTCTTTTGTGATCTTGCCCCAGTCGCCGAGCACATACGCATTTTCCACTGCAGAGGCATCCGCATCCATGTTTAAGTTCTCAAAAACCGACGCTTCGATCAGGCAGTCGCCCCTCTCTTCCGTATGCGTTTCAGAGAACGTCTCCGTGTCGCGAATCCACCCCTCCGCAATATGATTACTGAGAAAACGCCTGTGCCCTGACTCAACGCTCACTTTCACCTCGCATGTCCGCACCCAGTCATCCCCGTCGAACTGCAATGTGACAACCGTGCCATCCTCATTGAGCACACCGTCCACACACACGAACCGGCAGTAATTGGTATCCCCGCTCTCCGAACAGAAACTGTCCGTCTCCGCATAATACCAGTCCTTCATCCCCTGGCTGCCCGTTGCCACAAGCTCGTCATAGGTAAATCCCACTTTTTCCAGAAGCAGCGCGTCCACAGCCGCCTTATCGATCGCGCCAAAATCCGTTTCGATTTCCGCATAGTTCCAACGCGCCAAATGCGCCCGCTTCTCCTCATCCGTTCCCGGTCGCCCAACCCCCGCGCTGCTGTAAAACACCTGATAGAGATCGATCTCCGCAGGATTCTCCCAGTCGGACAAAAGGAATCCATAATTGGAAAAGTCCTGTATCCACTCCGTATATTCCGCAAGCTCCTCCTCCGTCAAACGCCTGCCGTTTTCAGGTATCTCTAACCCCTTTTCCTCTTTCGCAGAGGGGGACGGCTCCCCGCTTTCCAGCCCCGCCCGGTTCCAGTCATCTGCTGCCGGCTGCACATCCGCGCTGTCTGCTTCCGTCTCCGCAGCTCCCGCCTCATCCGCCAGCCCGCCAGCTTCATCAGGCAAAGCATCCACGCCGGACAAACCGCCTTCGCCGTCAGCTTCCGCGCCGTCATTCTCCGTCTCAGAAACATCCGCCTCAGAAATCTCATGCCCCTGTGCCGCACCATCCGCCTGCTGCCCGCACCCAACACAAAGCCCCAGCACACAAACTCCCGCTAAAACCGCCAACTTCTTCCTCATTCACACTTCCTCCATCTATAAAAATAATCCATTTTACGGAGCCGGACACGAGAGAACATTTTGTACAGTCTGCCACTACCCTTCATATCAGACACATTTTTATAAGCTGCTCCCACCTCATTCACATCCATGCGGAGAATGCCGCTTTTGGGCATTCTCCTGCGCAAAATATAGAGCTTCTTGGCGTCCCGTCCAATGGCGGGACGTCTTTAGAAGCTCTTCTCGTGCTATTCATTGCGTATCGCTGCCAGCGGGCTAAGCCTCATCGCCCTCCTCGCCGGGAAAAAACCCGCCACCATGCCCACCATCACCGCAAACACAAGCGACAGGAACACAAGCCAGATCGGAATGTAGGAAATACCGCCGGTCGTACCCATATATTCATTGGCGTTCGCCGCCACTTTATTAATGATCACAGACAGGATAAAGCTCAAAATCAGTCCGATCACGCCGCCGATAAAACCGATAAACCCTGCCTCCATCAGAAAGAGACTGCGGATGTTTCTCAGGTCGCACCCCAGCACCTTCATCACACCGATCTCCTTCGTCCGCTCATAAATGGACATCATCATCGTGTTGGTGATGCCGATTGCCGCCACAAACAAAGACACCGCGCCGATACCGCCGAGCACCGCCTGAATGTACCCCATGGTCTTCTGCTCGGACTCCACCCACTCCGCCTGACTGTTTGCCTCGTACCCCAGTTCCTGCAGGCTCTTCTGCAGTGCCACCACATTGTCCATGCTGTCCACGTTCACCAGAAGCTGGCTGTAAAAAATTTCCTTGTAAGGCTTTCCCGTCTTCGTTGAAGGCTGTCCGGGAATCACCTTATTCTTGAAGATTTTTCTCAGCTCTGCCATGAGCTGATCGATATCGCAAAAGGTATACCAACCGTACTGCGACCACTGGTCTTCCCCGGGCTGTGCCTCCACCCCACAGGTGTCAATCAGATATTTCTTCGGCGGTTTCTTCGTCTGTCCATTCTCATCCGTGGAACCCGCCTCATAGTAAGCGTTCATATCAAAAATGATAAAAATGGGATCTTTCATCAAATCAATATCCGGCAGTGTCCCCGTCTCGTAGTAACTGCCGCCGCTTCCCTTTGAATTGTAAAAGTCCTGTAACACCTGACAGCCATAGAAAAAGGTGAGTTTCTCGTCATTCCCGGGAAGCTGTCCCTGCTCCACCTTGATATCCAAATCCTCAAAATATTCCTTCGGCAGTCCCTGTAACTGCAGATAACCCTCGTAGCTCCCGTATTTGGCAAGCGCCTGCGTCCGCAGCATAGGGTACACCGACTCCACATGCTCCATGGCGCTGATCTCGTTGATCAGTTTCTGGTCCAGACGCTTCACCTCCTCCGAGGAGGAATCGCCCCACGGCTCGTACACCGTGACCTGGGTCAAGCTTCCGTATGACTCGTACTGCGCCATCAGGGAACGGCTCAAGCCCAGACCCAGAGATACCATAACTACAATGGAAGCGACGCCGATCACCACACCAAGCACCGTCAGAACCGTTCGCACTTTTCTTTTCCAGAGATTACTGCTGCTCATCCGCAGCAAATCAAGAAATTTCATAGCCCTTTACTCGTCCAGCTCCTTCTCTAATTCCGCCAGCTCCTGCGCCTCCAGAAGAGCCGCCTTTTTCTTTTTGCGTAGCTTTAAGAATACGCCAAGCCCCACGCCAGCCAGAACAACAGCCCCGGAAACACTGCCCACAATTATCCCCGTCTTAGGGTTGCCGCCTTCTCCGTCGTCCATCATCATGTCACCGCCCATCATGCCATCATCACCCATCATCATGTCGTCCATCATGGGCTCATTTACAAAGAGGGTAATCTCCTTCTCCGCCGTGGTCACATTGCCCGCGTCATCCTCGTAGGAGATTTCCAATTTCACAATGCCGTCGTCCATCGTTGCCGCCTGGCCAGTCAGCATCACGTCCACATTTCCCGTGTTGCCGGACTGGAGATTGCCCACAAAGGCCGACGCCTCCGCGATGGATTCCGCGATAAATTTCACCTGCACATTATAGAGAGTCGTCTTTCCCGTATTGTAAATGCTGAACATCACGTTGGACTGGGAGCCCACTTCTATATTGTCGGGCACCACTTCCGGGATGCTCGTGTCAAAACGGCTCTCCTGCAAAATCGGGATCGACACGCTCGCCTTGTCCGTCAGATCAAAAACCGTTGCCGCATCATACTTCATGTTGACGTCCAGCACATACGGCTTCTGCGCCAGATCCGCCTTCGCCGTCATCTCAATCTCGATATCCGCCGAGGTGTCCGGGGCAATTTTCTCCATATAGACAGAACTTGACCCCGACGTTGGCAGAAAGGCGGAGTACGTGTTCGTCTTGTCCTCACCCTCCTGCGCCGCCTGCATATCAAAGAGCACGTTAGTCACCGTCGTATCCTTGGAGGTATTTTTGACATGGATGGTCAAGGTGAAGGTCTCCCCCGCGAAAACCTTTGCCGGATTCGTCTCAAAGCCGGTTACCACAATACGGGGCTTTGAGCCGGATGCCTCCTGCCCGTTGCCGCCGATGATACCGCTGCCCGGCTTTCCGATTGTCTTCACGTACACCGTAAGCTCCGCCGGCTCCTCGCTGCGGACGCCCGCTTTCGTGTAGGATATATGGAATTTTAACGGGTAATACCCCGTCATCACATCGCTTCTCGTCTTAAAGTGGAAGGTAAACTCCCTGCGGTTCGCCATAGCCGCCTCTTTCGTCTGGCATCCGGGAATAAAAGGCTCTGTCTGCAAATAGTTGGTAGTATCCGGCTCAAAAGGCCACTCCGTCACCAGCGTGGAAATCACCGGCTCCACGATCAGGTCGTTTAACTCCTCCGTTCCGAAATTGACGATAGGCAGCACGATGGATACGCCCTGCCCGTAACTCACAACCGGCGTCTGCCAGTTGTCCGCCACCTGTATAAATTCGCTGGTCGTCTGCGAAAGTTTCGTTGTCGCCGCGGATTCCATGGACGATTTCACGGAATTGACATAGGCCCACAGTTCCGTCAGAGACATTTCCGTATTGGCAATATAGTAGACCGCACTGTCGAACACTTTGTGCAGGCTTTCCATCATCTTCTCATCCAGATGATATTTCACTTCCAGACTCTGCATATAGTAGAGCAGATCCTCGTCGGCATCAAAGCGGTCGTCGTCCGTGATCACACGATCGGAATTTCTCTCCACATATTTAATTTCTTCCGCATCGTTTTCACTGACGCTCTCCTTTTTCTCCTCCGCGTATGCCACGGACGCAGCGCCAAATCCGCCCGTCTGTCCCACCACGGCTAACGCAAAAAACAGGCACGCCAGACTGCCTGCCAAACGCCTTACTGCACTCCTACGGCTCTCCATTTTCCCTCTCATTTCTCCTATCCTTCCAATTCTCAAACTTTTTTGCAAGACTCCTGCGCTGCAATCTCCTCCGGCATATCCTCCCCGCTCCGCTCTTCGATCTCCAAAATCTTTCCGTCCCGGATCCGAATCACGATATCCGCAAAACCCGCCAGATAATTGTCGTGGGTCACCATCACCAGCGTCTGGTTTTTCTCCCGCACCACCCGCTTCATCAGGTTCATCACCTCCACGGAAGTGTTAGAATCGAGGTTTCCCGTGGGCTCGTCCGCAAAGATAATCTCCGGCTCCACCACAAGCGCCCTGGCCACGCCGACACGCTGCTGCTGTCCGCCGGACATCTGGTTCGGGCGGTGTCTTTTATGCTTGGTCAGCCCCACCAAATCCAGCATCTCCTCTGCCCTTTTGTTGCGGCTCTTCTTGTCCATGCCCTGAAAGGTCAGCGGCAGCGCTACGTTCTCGATGGCGTTCATGGTGCCCATCAGATTGAAGGACTGAAAGATAAAACCGATGTGCTCCCTGCGAAATGCCACGAGCTGGTTCTCCGTCTTTTTTTCCATGTGCTCACCTGCGATCACGATCTCGCCCTTGGTGGGCTTTTCCAGCCCCGCCAGCATATTGAGCAGCGTGGACTTGCCGGAGCCGGAGGCGCCCACAATCGAGCAGAAGCACCCCCGTCTGATGGAGAAGCTGACCCCGTTTAAGGCGCGCACCCGCTCCTCCCCGACCCGGTATATCTTATATAAATCCGTCACCTGAATCACAGGCTCGTCCCACCTGTTAGCGTCCACGTCCGTTTCCTTTCTGTAAGTATCTTTCTTTATGCGGATAATGCCGTATTTCAGGCATTCTCCTGCGTGAGACGGAGTTGCAAAGCAACTCCTGGAACTTCTTCGCGAAGCAGCCTTAGCTGCGAGTGATTAGAGGTTCTTCTCACGCTATTCACCCGTGTATGCCGTGGCCTCCACCACAAACTCCGGCACCTGCTCCGCATAGAAGGAATAACCGAAATAATAGCTGTCCCGCTGATACGGATAGGCCGTATCCCGCTTAAACACAACCTCCACGGAATAATTGTCATCCAAATCCTTGTAGCGGCTCCACGGTGCGTCTATCCATGTACAGTAGATATGAGGCAGAATCTGCGCAATCTGCTCCTCCTCGTAGAAGGTCTCGGAAACGGTATAATCCGTATAGCCGCCATCCCATGTCTCTGCCACCGCTCTCGGCTCGATTTCGGCATCCTCTGCGTTCTCCTGCTCCGCCAGCTCATTGTGGTAGCAGGTCACCGTCACCGACTCGATATCCGCCGCGTCAAGCTCCATCGGATAATACGCCTCCAGCTTTTGCAGCGCGGCAATCGTATTGGTAAAACTGTCATACACAAACCACTGTCTCTGGTTATAATTTTTATACTCAAAAGAGAGACTGCCGCACGGACGATTATGCCGCACAAGCGTAAAGTCAAACTGCTCCATATCCTTAAGCCACGCCTCGCGAAGCCGCGCCGCCTCCGCCGCCGGAATCACTGTCCGCGCCGGACCGTTGGTGTAGGTAATCCGGGTCACATCCTTGCAGACAGTCTCGTCCGTGATCCCCTGAAACGTACCTTTTTTATAGGCATCCGTACGGAAAATCTGATTGAGGAGCTCCTCCGTGCCGGAATCGTCATAATCTACCCGTATGCTTCTGGCTTTCTGCCTGCCCGACTTCAGGCGGTAGAGAATCTGTACATAACGGTCATCCCCCATCTCCTCCGGGTCAGCCCCCTGCGCCGCCTCCGCCAGCTTCAGAACGGGCGAAGCGTCCGTCAGAAACATATTGTCTTTTTCAAACTCGTTTTTTTCTATATACTGCCTGTCTTCATCCCAATAGTTATCATAGTACCCGTCTGCTGAAATTGCAATACTCTCGATTTTATTTTGCGCCGGTATGTAACTGTCATACCCGAACACATCCCATTTAAAGACGCTAAATATTGCCAAAACACCGACAAGCGCGATACCGCTCGTGGGCAGATGTTTGAAAATGCTTCTGATATCAAAATCAAAAAGCACCTCCGCCGCCGCACAGAAAAGCAGGCCGCCGGCAAGCATCCCCGCTACCTGCAGCATTTCATTCTGATAGGACATATCGTACACCATTCCGCCCACCATAAACGCCACCGGAATTGCCACCGCCACCTTAAACACAGGCTCCGTAAAGGGAAACGCCATAGCGCGGCCCGCCGCTTCGGAAGGCCTTTTTTTGTAGGCATAATAGGCAAGCAGCAAAAACATCGCCGCAATCAAAATCCACTTCGCCACAATAGGCATGGCGATGGCCGCCGCGACTGCGGCATCCTTCGCGTTCTTAATATCCCAGATATGAATCATGCAGTCATAGAGCACCGACAACTTCGGATTCGTGCTCAGATAATATTCGGAATAGGTCTCAAAAAAAATTCGTTTCAGCGTGCCAATCTGTCCCTGCAGGCAGAGGTCATACAGCACAAAAGTCAAAAATACACAGACCGTCACAAAACGGTTTCCCGTCAGCATCACCGCCAATATCATCATATGGTAAACCGCCAGAAACAAAAACAGATGCCACACAAAGGCCAGTCCCGCGTTCGCCAGCACATCCATGTTCACCGCTCCCTGCGCCGTCGCAATGACCGCACCCAAAATCATGCCGGACAGGTTAGCCGCAAGGTAAATTATGATGCCGTTTAGGTAAACCACCGCAAACCTTCTGTCCTTGGACACCGGAACACTGTGGTACATATCCACTTTTCTTCTGTCATACAAATAAGAGAATCCCTGCATACCGATAACTGCCGCCAAAATAATTATGACTCCGTACACATTATCGGAAAATGCCAGCGCGTCCTTGGCCGCCTGATACATCGCCGCCTGAAACTGCGCCATGGTTCTGTAGCTGCCCTCCGCCTGATAGCTCCTGATCCTGCTTAAATAAATCATCATCATGCCGCCGTAAACGAGAAGCTGGGACAGTACCGCCACAATCCAGACCCATACTCTCCGTTTATGATTTTCCCTGCAGCTAGCCAAGAATGAGTTTTTTGATGTCATAGCCTACCACCTCCGTCTCGCTGATAAATATCTCCTCCAAGGACAACGGAAGCACCTCATAAAAAATCGTGTCCACCGTGGCGAACCGCGCCTCCACTTCCTCCCTTGTACTGCGCACCGTAATCGTGCAGAGGGATCCCCTCTGTTCCTTCTTTAAGACTTCCAGCCCGTTTAACGCTTTCCGTTCATCCTCCACGGCACAAAATACACACTGCACCTTCTGGATATTACACTTCATATCCTCCAGATCCTTGGACAGCAGAACGCCGCCCTTATGTAACAGTCCTACATGGTCACAGATGTCTTCCAGCTCCCGCAGGTTGTGGGAAGCGATCACGGGTGTCAGCCCCCGCTCCTCCATCTCCTTCGCAAAGATGGACTTGATGCCCTGACGCATCACCGGATCAAGTCCGTCGAAGGTCTCGTCGCACAGAATGTATTTCGTGTGGGCACATATTCCCAGAAGCAGGGCGAGCTGCTTTTTCATACCCTTGGAAAAAGTGCCGATCTTCCGATTTTTATCAAGGTTAAATTTTTCCAGATACCGATAAAACTCCTCCCGGTCAAAAGCCTCGTAGATGCCGCTGTAATACCGCTCCATAGCCCTTGCGTTGGCATTGGCAAAAAAGTAAGGTTCATCGGCAATAAAGAATAATCTCTTCTTTGCCTCCACATTGTCGTACACGGGCATATTGTCTACCGCCACTGTACCCTCATCGGGCTTGATCACGCCCGCGATCATGCGCAGCACCGTACTCTTGCCCGCGCCGTTCGTGCCGATCAGGCCGAACACCGTCTTCTCCCTAATTTCCACACTGACTTCATCGACAGCCTTTATTTTTTCAAACTGCTTCGTCAGATTATGTATCTCAATCATACGTTCCTCCTTGTCGGAGCGCCTTTTTCGTAGATACGCGTTGAGTAATTTGCGTGCTGTTTACAACACAGCGATTCTCTCATCTGCGATTTCGAGTTTGTGGCTCCGACACAAACTCGCGATTGAAAAATCAGCGCACCAGCGTGATTTTTCAATCTGCTCTCCTTCCAGTCACACCTGCAGACTCTCAATTTCCAGAACAATTTCCATCTTTGTCATACCGATCTCCAGCAGTTCTTTCACGAGCTTTATAATCTGATCCAGATATTCCTTCCTGCGCTGTTCCACAAGACTGCTGTCCCCGAGCACAAAGCTGCCCCTTCCCTTAACCGTATAAATAAAGCCCTGCCGCTCCAGCTCCGCATACGCCTTCTGGATCGTGTTCGGGTTGATGGACTGCTCCATTGCCAGACTGCGCACCGACGGCATCTGCTCGTCGGGCTGCATGACGCCCTTTAAAATCAGGGTCTTAAACCGCTCCACAATCTGCTCATAAATGGGGCGGGTATCCTTGTAATCAATCAGTACCATGTCGTCTCCTTTCTCACGTTTTTACCCCCCCCCCCAACAATACTAACTGTACTATCAGTGGCGGTACAGTTAATATACCCCCGTCGGCAAAATTTGTCAAGTGTACGCATAAAAAGAAAAAGTGTAAAACCCTTTCTCTTCCAATGGACTTTACACTTTTTGTTTTACCGCTCATTTTTTTTGCTATTCCTTGATTTTATCTAATTCGGTGAGATTGATTCCAAACGCGGTTAAAATAACTTTCAATTCAACATATCTGTCTTTCATTCTTTTGTATGATTCTGAATCTTTTTCCGCTACAATCATATAACTTTGCAATCTCGAAAATTCTTCAATATTCTTCTGAATCATTTCTTTTTCAGTCATTTCCGACACCTCCATGCAACCACCGCCTTTTATCTTGAAACAGCCAATATTTCTTAATGTTGGTTAAGGTTTCATCAACAAAGACTTCCCCGTCATCTCCGCAGGCTGCTCCATGCCCATAAGCTCGATAATCGTAGGCACGATATCCGCCAAGCATCCGCCCTCGCGCAGTTTGTACGCCGGATCCGCGTTGACCAGAATGAAAGGCACCGGGTTGGTGGTGTGCGCCGTGAAGGGCGCGCCCGTCTCCTCGTCGATAAGCTGCTCCGCATTGCCGTGATCCGCACAGATGAACATCACGCCGTCCACCTCTTTCAGTGCGGCAACCGCCTTGCCCACACACTCGTCCACAGCCTCTACAGCCTTGATGGCTGCCTCCTGCACGCCGGTATGCCCCACCATGTCAGGGTTCGCAAAGTTTATGATAATCACATCGTAATCACCGGATTTGATGGAGGCCACCAGCTTATCGCACACCTCATAGGCGCTCATCTGGGGCTTCAGATCGTAGGTTGCCACATCCTTGGGGGAATTGACCAGAATACGGGTCTCACCCTCGTTGGGCTCCTCCACGCCGCCGTTGAAGAAAAAGGTCACATGCGCGTACTTCTCCGTCTCCGCGATTCTCGCCTGCTTCATGCCGTGCGCCGCCAGCCACTCGCCAAAGGTGTTGGTGACGGAAATCTTGTGGAACGCCACTTCCTTATTCGGAATGGTGGGATCGTAATCCGAAAAGCACACATAGGTCAGATCCAGTCTCTTCTCCCGCGCAAAGCCCTTGAAATCATCATCACAGAAGCTTCTTGTGATCTCTCTTGCCCTGTCCGGACGGAAATTGAAGAAGATCACGGAATCGCCGTCCTGAATCGTCGCCACAGGCGCGCCGTTCCTCATCACCACCGTAGGCTTTACAAACTCGTCCGTCTCCTCTCTGTCATAGGAAGCCTGAATCCCGGCAGGGCCGCTCTCCGCTTCCAGCCCTTCACCCTTGGTAAGCGCCAGGTAAGCCTTCTCCACTCTGTCATAGTTGTTGTCTCGATCCATCGCGTAGTAGCGGCCCGTCACGGTAGCCACCTCGCCCACGCCGATCTTCTTCATCTCGGCTTCCAAATCTTCCACATAACCCTTGCCGCTTGCCGGAGGCGTGTCACGTCCATCCAGGAAAGCGTGAACATACACCTTGCTCAGCCCGTTTCTCTTAGCCAGCTCCAGCAGACCGTAGAGGTGGGTGTTGTGGCTGTGCACGCCGCCGTCTGACAGCAGACCGAACATGTGCAGGGCGGAGTCGTTCTTCTTGCAGTTGTTCACCGCATCCAGAAGGGCGGGGTTCTCAAAAAAGGTGCCGTCCTGAATCTCTTTCGTGATCCTCGTAAGCTCCTGATACACGATGCGCCCCGCGCCCATGTTGAGGTGCCCCACCTCGGAGTTGCCCATCTGTCCGTCAGGCAGGCCCACCGCCATGCCGCTGGCATTGCCCTTCACGAAGGGGCACTCCGCCATCAGTTTGTCCATCACCGGCGTGTTCGCCAGTGCAACCGCGTTGCCCTCCGTCTTCTCATTCAGGCCGTAGCCGTCCAAAATCATCAATACTGCCGGTTTCTTTGTTCCCATGACTTGTTTCTCCTTTTCCGTTTCCTTATTACTCTTTTATTTTGTCGATATCTACAAGATTCACGCCGGACACACTGAGCAAAGCCTTAATCGTCAAATACTCATCTTTCAGTTTTTCGTAAGTTTCCATAGCGTTTTCTTTTCTTGCTAACAACATATATTCCTGAATCTTCTTAAAATCATCAAGAGCCGCCTTTGTCACCTCAATACCTGTCGGCATACAATCACCTTCTTTCCATTCAGTATCTCTCCTGCCGGTTACAGCCTTATTATATCCGTTTTCCGGAAAAGTGTAAAGTTATGCCGCTTGTTTTTCTTTACCATCTGAGCTATCATAACCTTTATGGAAAACATATACCGCATAAAATACCAGAGCAAACTATATGAACTGCCCTACGAGGTGGTCTACAGCCGCCGCAAAACCTACGCCGTCAGCATCTCCGCAGAAGGGGAAATCACCCTGCGTCTGCCTCTCGGAACTTCCGAAACGCAGGTGAGCCGTCTTTTACTGGACAAGCAGCACTGGATTATCACGCATTATCTGGAAGCCGTAAAGCAACAGGAAAACCGCCCCGTTTCCGACCTGACGGACACCCAGCGGGCGGCTCTTGAGAAGCGTTATATAACCGCAGCCAAGGACTATTTCCCGAAACGGGCAGCCCATTTCCTGCCGCTCACGGGCGGGAGCTTTAGCCGCATCACCATCCGCGACCAAAAGACCCGCTGGGGAAGCTGCAGCGGAAAAGGCACCCTCTCTTTCAACTGGCGGCTTATGCTGGCACCGCCTGCCGTTCTCGACTATGTGGTCGTACATGAACTGTGCCATCTGACCCACATGGATCACTCAAAGGCATTCTGGACGCTTGTGGAGAGCGTCTGCCCTGACTACCGCATCCACAGAAAATGGCTGAAGGAACACGGGCAGGAACTGATACTTTAATCAAACTTTGTTTTAATCCGCAGGCCGCCGTAACGCGGTTCAAAATCAGACTCCCTTTTGTATGCCGCGCTGCCGTCACGCCGTACATCCTTCGGCTTTCCGTTTGCAAATTTGCCCTTATCCCGGTTCTTCTCTCCCTTGTTTGAAAAACCGCTCTTTTCATTCCGGCTGTTATTTTTATTGTCATAACTGCCCTTGCTCTTTTCTCCGTCTTTGCCTCCCCTTATGCCGTAACCGCCCTTATTTTTGTCGCTGCTCCAGCCGCCGGGCTTTTTACCGTAACCGCTCCTGCTCCCGTCGCCGCCTTTTCTGCCGGTTCTGCCGTTTCTGCCATCACTCCGGCCACCCTTGCCGCCGCGGCCGCCCTGAAAGGGTTTCTTCTCAAAGAAAAACTTCTCCGCACGGATATCCTCAATCTCGTCTCCCAGCTTCATCTTCATAAACGCCGCCGCGATCTGTGTGGCGCTGTACTGCCCCAATGCCACCGCGTCAAGAATATATTCGGTCGCCTTGCTGATATCCTCGTTTTCGATCACAGCCGTGGCTTCCTTCAATATCTTTTCCGCTTTCCTTGCCGTGATATCCGCCGCACTCGGCACTTTGCGCTCCTTGATTTTCGTGTGACAGATGCGCTCGATATCGCGAATCTTATAAGCCTCCCGGCCGACTACCAGCGTAAAGGAACGTCCCGTCTTGCCCGCGCGCCCGGTTCTGCCGATGCGATGCACATAGTATTCGATATCCTCCGGCACGTCAAAATTGTAGACCGCCTCCACGTCGCTCACGTCGATGCCTCTGGCCGCCACGTCCGTGGCGATCAGGATGTTCGTCCTGCCGCTCCGGAACAGATTCATCACCGTATCTCTCTGGCCCTGTGTCAAATCCCCGTGAAGACCCTCCACCTCGTATCCCCGGCCTTTCAGATGTTCTGTCAGCTCGTCCACCATCCGCTTGGTGTTGCAGAAAATCAGCGCGCGTCCCGGCGTATAGTAGTCGATCAGGCGGCAGAGCACCTCCTCCTTATCCTGCTTCCGCACCTGATAGTAAGCCTGCTTGATTAAAGGAATCGTCACTTCCTTGGGCGTCATTTTGACATAGGCCGCGTCCTTCTGGTATGTCTTTGTGATATCCAAAATCGGTTTCGGCATGGTCGCTGAGAAAAGGCCGGTCTGCCGCTCTTCGGGCATCTCCCCCAGAATGGTCTCAATATCCTCCCGAAAGCCCATGTTCAACATCTCGTCCGCCTCGTCCAGCACCACCGTATGCACCTGATCCATCTTGAGTGTGCGCCTGCGCATATGATCCATGACGCGCCCCGGGGTTCCCACCACGATCTGCACGCCGGTCTTTAAGTTTTTAATCTGCTTGTAGATCTCCTGCCCGCCGTACACCGGCAGCACCTTGATCCCGTTCATATATTTGGCAAACTTGCGCAGTTCATCCGCCGCCTGCATGGCAAGCTCCCTGGTGGGACAAAGGATTACCGCCTGCAAAGAGCGGTTCTCCGGGTTGATCTTCTGCAAGATCGGGATGCCGAAGGCCGCCGTCTTGCCCGTGCCGGTCTGGGCCTGCCCGATGATGTCGCGCCCCATCATAAAGAGCGGGATAGCCTGCTCCTGGATGGGCGTCATATGCTCGAAGCCGAGCTCCTTCACCGCCCGCAGAATCCTGCCGTCGATTCCCGCGTCCTCATAGCGAAGCCCCTCTTTCTGCTCTCCCTCCGTCTCCCCTGCACTGCCGTCATAACGGTTCGCCGTCAAAATTTCCTTCTCCAGAAAGGCATCAAAATACTCGTTTTTCTTCTTTTCTCTACTCATGTTTCCCTCATTCTCTCATCAATTTTTTTACGTTACCACATGCGCTCTGCAATCGGGTCGATATGCTTTTTCATCTGTCCGCCGCACGACCCGCACATTGCACTAACCGCCAACTTACTCCTTCGGGTCTGCGCATAGAAAGATGCTGCCAGCTTTTGAGGCATGGCAGCACCTGTCAACCACTCTCTGTTTCATTTTATGCTTTCATGTAGCTTTTTAAGCGCGGTAAATCCTGCGCAGCCTGCTCACCGCCCTGTCGCGGATCAGGCACTCCCCATGCTCTTCCAGGTACTGCATCCGCTCATCGGAAACCGCGATCAGATTTCCAAACTCCACCGCCTGCGCGCTGATTCTGTTGAACGCCTTATAAGAGAGCCTGTTTTTCTCAAGCACCAGATAATAAACCTCGCCCTCCTTATAGAGATGGCTCTTCACAGAATATGTATTCGGAATCGTAGCCGCGTACTGCATCGTCTGGTGCATCGTGTTGAAAACAAACATCCTTCGGTTTTCATCGTACTCGCCCGCATTCTGTGCCGCCACCCGGGAGCGTTCCTCCTGTCCGGCAAGCTCCGCGCTGAATTCCTGCAGCACTTCTTTCAGATTCTGCAGCATCTCCCTGAAAGCCGCAGGCCCCTCGTCCGTAAAGGTCACCACAAGGCCGTTGTCCTTGAGCGGCGTAATCTGCATGGCAATGTTGCCGTTGTTGATCTGATAACCCACCTCTTCATGCGCCCGTTCGATGATATCCCGCAAAAACTCCTCGCCTCTCTCGTTGCGCTCAAAGATATCCGACAGCGCAAGCCCATACTCAGCCATGTCGTCCGCCGAGACAATACACTGTACTGTTGCATCATTGATCTTCTTATATTTCATGTGTTTTCCGACCTCTTATTATAATGTAAAATCGAACTCAACTATTTTTACATGTAAGAGTATAGCATACTGCAACACAATAGGAAAGAATCTTATCGCGTTTTATCCAAATTTTTTTAATCGCCCAGTTCTTCCCAGTGGGGTTCCTCCCACGGGAGTTTGACACTTCCTTTTAAACCTCATAACACACAAATCTTGTATTTAAGC
>ERZ778504.1323-NODE-1323-length-18369-cov-6.517309_pt1 | contig 18369 bp, 24 predicted proteins | sample MGYA00510046_ERZ778504 | MGnify/ENA primary metagenome ERZ778504 (study PRJEB29527, sample SAMN07138964) | mouse gut metagenome | material: feces | host: mouse | place: China:Nanjing | collected 2016-01-25 ...
AGAGCAGCCATTGCCCGTGCATTGATTACTGCTCCAAAACTTGTACTTGCGGACGTAAAATGGAGTATGGTTTTGATTGTGTATCGTGTGTATAGCGTTCAGAAAAAGAGGAAAAAAGGAACACGATACACAAATAGAGCCTAAGATGTGTATAGCGTTATCAGAATAAAGGAAGCAAAAGCAGGTGGAAGGGCACAGCCCTGAAGCCGTTTTTTATTGCCCAAATTTGACAAAGCAGTGCAGGATGTTTGTGAACTATTCCGGATAGCTTTTTTCAGGGAAGATGGTATAGTGTTGTCCTGAAAAAGAGGAAGGGAGGCTTAAGCAGTATGGCACAACAGGAAAGGATGCCCGGTGCGGCAAGAGAGAAACGAAACTGCTGGAGGCGGGGAAACGGCTCCTACAGTTACCGAGGGGAACTGAAACGGGGGATTGCGCTGAACAAGAAATACCTGAACCGGAAAGTACGCCGCAGCGCAGACACCGTCCCCAGGGGGAAAGGCTACCGGAAAATATGCCGGACAGTCAATATGGTTAATTTTACTTAAAGCACAGCCATGCACTTTCGCTTAAAGGGTGCATGGCCTTTTTGTTGGAAAAAGCCGCGGAGCAGGCTAAGGCTGCATGATCTTGAAGATTGGAGGGATGGGCATGGATGAGGAAAGCATCCGCCAGGACAGGGAACTGGCAAGGGCGGCGATCAAAGGACTGACTTCTTATGCAGAGCAGATCGCGCATCAGGGGAAGGATGAAGAAATAGGGCAGGTAAGGAGCCTGGTTGACGCATTGAGCCTGTATTGGGGAGTGGATGGAAAGAAAGACTGGACGGGGGAATTTGATCACAAAGTCCGGCAGGCCAGGCAGAAAAGGGACACGCCGCGGCAATGCTCCGGCATAACCCGGATCAAGGCAGTCATGGGGCTGTGCCGGTATGCGGAGGAAATGGCCGAGGCCCAGGGCATGGAGGAAATAAAAAGAATCCAGGAGATCCCGGACATCATCAGGCGCATGGGGGAGGCTTTGGAAATGTGCCAGGGCGACATTGAAAATGCCTGCCGCAAAATCGAAGATATCGCAGAAACACTCAAGGCATCACCGCAGGCTATGGGAATGCAGCTCTAAAGGCATCCAAAAGCCGGCGCGGGCTGCATGCAACAGGGAGGTACGGATGGCAAAGTTTGTGGATAAGCAAAACCTGCTACAGTATAAATATTTTAACAACCTGGTCGGGAATTATGACATTGTCAGGGAGATCGTCAGCAATTATATGGCGGGGGAACAGCAGCTGTCAAACCGCACTGCACAAAGCAACCCCAGGGAGTACCGCGAGAGCCTGCGGATGCTGAACAAGGCCAAACAGGATCTGCCGGCAGCCCTCTATTCCAGGAAGGAAGACCAGGAACGCTGCCATAAGGAAATCTTTTACGGCAGCACGAAACAGGCAAGACAGAATGCCAACAGATATATTGATATACTGCTTTGCATCAGCTTTTTTCAGGGGGCGCAGATAAGGCGGAGCGTGGAAGCCAGCCCGGAGATGCTGGAGGGACTTTCGGAAAGGGAGAAAAGACAAAAATTTGAGTTTAAAAGGGAGGATGGGAAATACTATTCTTCCTTTTTTAGCGTGCCCAAGCTGGTGCTTGTTAACAGGGACCTGTTTGCACAGCACCTGGAGCAGGATGCGTCAGAGGAAGACCTGGAGCGTTTGGAATCCATGATGCCCAGGGATGTACACTATATCCTGAATGTCCAGCGTGAGGCGCAGAGTGAATCCGCGTACCTGATCGCCAGGGAAGAAAGCCTCTATATACAGCGGCTTGGCAGATATAAGCTGACCCCGAAGATACAGCTGCGCTGTGGGGGAGTGGCAGACCCTGAAATCCTGTCGGTCGCATTATGCCTCACAGACTACCTGCTGGAGATGAAAAGCATTGCGGCACAGCAGGCAGACAGCCCCAGGGAGGCCAGGGCCGGTGATGCCGGACGGCGCCGGGTATCCAAATATGTAGACCAGAACAGCATCAAGATATTTGACATAGCCCGGAGCAGCGGCAGGGAAGGCTATGAACTGGAAGTGGACTATTTCAAAAAGAAGCATGGGACAGCAGGGACCGCACGGAGGACCGGGTATGAAATGACGCCCCATACCAGGCGGGGGCATTACAGGACATACAGCGATGGAAAGACCGTCTATGTCCGTTCCTCTGTCATCCATAAAGAGAAATACAACGGCATCCAGTCAGCGCACCGGATCAATGATGCAGGGGAAAGCAGCATTGCACAGGAAGATGCCGGCGGCCCCACGTTCACTATGGGGATGTAGATACATGGAGGGGATGGGAATGGATATCAGACAGAGGATCAACAGATTCAACACAGAGAACCGCCCTTTTTACATTGTGGACCATGACAGCGGCGAATACAGCTTATGCCTTGCCTTTTCCTTCCTTGACGGGGAATATAAGGAGTTTGGGCAGGATGCATTTAACCGTTATGCACTGGAGATCAATGAACCGGTGGTGGATGGGAGGGGGATGTTTACGCATGGAAGCGGATACGAATGGCAGGCTGTCTTTGAAAAAGCGTTTGAAGGCGACCCGGACAGCGGCAGGATACGGTATGACTGTGAGGCGGGCGGGTTCTTCTGCTATGCGGACAGCCTGCCCCTGCTGGAGGACTTTGGCACACGTTTCAGGGCTGTCTGTATGGATGGGGAAAAATTCGCAGAAATTGTCAGCACGGCATTGAAAGAGGATGCAGGACAGCAGTGTATGCAGGAGGCTATGGGCATGGGCGGGATGAAATAAAAAAATTGGCACCAGGCTGCTGCCGCAGGGAGCGGCCAGATTTTCCGTTATAGCGGAGGTCTGGCCGTTTTTTTATGCCCTGCGGCGGCTGGATTAATAGACAGAAAGGATGGGAAGACATGGCATCTAAATTTATGAGTGACATGCCGCTTGCAGGGATGGAGGCACAGATGCAGCAGGTTCCGGGATTTAAGCCGAGGAAGTGCGGGATGTCCGTCAGCAGGCTGGAGCTGACGCAGGCACGGGGAGGCTGCAGCGGGAAGGCGGAAGGGCAGGGGAACTGCGGGCCGCCAGGCGGGAGCAGGCCCTGCGGCAGCCCTGGAGGCGGCTGTGGGCGCTTTCCCTGCCTCCTCGGACGTTTTACCGATGAAGTAGGGTTTGGCCCGTTTACAGACCGCGTGTCGCGCCTGGAGGGCAGCGCAGGGAGCGCGTTCCGGGATGAGGGGCACAGGGAACGGTTCCAGATCCAGTGGAAGGCACAGGCGGACGTCCCCGACAGGGATGCCATGTGTGCAGCCCTTTACCTGCTGACGGCAGACGGGATGCTGTGGGGGATGGCTGCCCAGGCGGTCCGGCCGGAGCTGATCGACTTTGCCTCCGTCTGCATCAGGGGCATCGGGCTGGACGGCTATGTGCTGTTCCATTCCGCAAAGGATCTGTATAAGGGGACCAACCGGCTGAGCCTGTCGGAGCTTACCGACCCGGAACTGGTAAGCGATGGGACGTTCTGGACGGTGATCACGGCATTCCTGATCCGCAGGTATGGGGCGGAGGCATTGGAGGAAGAAAGGAGCAGCGGATGTTAAAGGTATATCTGAGCAGTATCGCCACATCAGAAGGGCTGTGGCTGGCATTCCCCATGGGGAGCCAGGAAAGGCAGGAGGCCATGAAGTTCGGCGCAGGGGGTACAAATGAGATCGGGGCGGCCACAAGCCCACTGGAGGGGTTAAAGACGCACCTGGAGGGGATGACGCTGCAGCCCGGACAGGGCATACGGGAACTGGAGTTTTTAGACCGGAATACGGACTGCATGACAGAAAAGGAAAAAAGTATATTCCAGGCGGCGCTGGAGATCGAGAAGCCGCGCAGTGTGATGGAGAGCGTAAACCTGTCCTGCAACCTGGATAAGTTTGTTCTCTATGAAGGCGTTTCCAGCCATGAGGAACTTGGGAGGCGTGTGCTGGGCAACGAGGAAATGCCAGAGAGGGTTGCCCTTTACCTGGATTATGGGGCAGCCGGTGAAAAGTACGCAGGCAGCCATGCCGGGTGCTTTACGGATCTGGGGTATGTGGCCCGCACGGGGGAAGCCCTGGAGCCGCTCTATGACGGGAAGTACCTGCCTGAACCCGGATACGACAGGTCGTGCGTCATCAAGGCATGGCTGAGTTCCCCTTATTACGCCGCGGGGAATTACCGGCATTACCCCGTTTCCCTCCCGGCATCGGATGACAGGCTTGCCCTGGCAGAGGAAAAGCTGGGATGGAGGAAGCTGGAAGAATATAAGGTGGCCTATATCAGCTGCCCTGTCCGGGAACTGGAATCCTGCCTGCCATTTTCCAGGGATGTCAGGGAGATGAACGCATTTGCAGGGCTGCTGGCAGAAAGGAACATCCTGGGGGATGCCGGGACAAGGGAAAAGCTGTTCGCGGCGCTGGAGGCGGCGGTGCCTGAAAACATGGCACAGGCCATGGAGGTAGCCGCAGGGCTGGAGCAGTACGAAGTGCTGCCGGAGGACATCCGCACCGCAGAGGATTATGCGGACTACTATCTGGAAGAAGCACAGATATACATTGACGATGAAGTCCAGCCGTTCCTGGATTATGGGAAACTTGGGGAATTCCGGATGAGGAAAGACGGCGTGGTGCAGACAGAGTACGGGCTGGTACTCCGCAGGGACCGCCCGATCGCACAGTTAACAGAAGAACTGGAGGAATTCAGGCTGTTCAGCCCTTTGAGCGGACTCCTGTACCCCTATGATGAGGATTATGGCGGCATCTCGGATCAGCCCATGGAAATTGGCCCTGGGGATCTGTGCCAGTATGAGGACCAGATACTGGAGAGGATCGGGCAGGAACGCCTGGAGGAAGAAGGGGAAAGAGGGCTTGCCGTTTACCTTGGCAACCGCCTGCTGAAACGGAAAGTATTCAGCATGAACCCCACCGTGGAGATGTGGAACGGGGAACTGTGGGGCGTGCTGGAGGTAAAAAGCCATGGCGCCCTGTCGCCCCAGGAGCTGTCCGGGCTGATGGAGGAATGGCTGGGACAGGAATCCGATGGCTGGGGGGAAGGCTTCGAGCAGCGGGAGATCAAGACAGAAGAAGGAGACCTCTGCGTCAGCTTCTGGCATTCCGGCGATGGTTTCTTTATCAAGACGGAGCAGGAACTGAAGCAGCAGACACAGGACTTCGGGATGAAGATGGGAGGGAACGGATGATGCGTATGGAGGTGAACATCACGGCGGACTGTCACCGCGGCAGACGGGGGTATGACGGAGCGGTGCTGGAACTGCCTGCAAGCCCTTATGAAATCGGGGATGCGCTCTGGCGCGCCCGTGTGCCGGAAGGGGGAGGGTATGAACTCCACCGTTTTAATGGCTGGCCCCAGTTCATGACAAGCCATTTAATCCTTTCCGGACAAAAATCACTGGAGGAAATGAGCCTGCTGGCGGATTCTGTCAGCCGCATGGATGAAATCCAGATTGGGACTTATGAGGGGGCAATACGACTGTGCGGGGAAAGGAAGGGAGATGTCCCTGTCACCACGAAGGAGCTGATCAACCTTGCTTTTTCCTTAGATGACTATGAATTCCATCCCGGCGTGACCAATGACTTAATCCTTGGGAGGGCCTGCATGGAGGGCGGCATGCTGGATCTGGTAGACCGCCTGCCGGATGGGGCAGAGGAACTGCTGGACCCTGTGAAAGTCGGGGAGATGCTGCGGCGCAGCGACAAGGGGGCATTTACACCCAGGGGATATGTGTACCGCAGCGGCACGGCCGTCTGCCATGAGTTTTATGACGGGGAACACCTGCCGGCCTGCGGGGAAAACCACAAGGGCCTGCTCTCCCTGCGGATAGAAAAGCTGGATGCCCCTGATGCAGACAGCGGCGTATGGCTGGAGCTGCCTGCGGACGAAAAAGCCCTGGGGTGGGCGCTCCTGTCTGTCGGTGAGGAATCCTTTGATGCCTGCCGGATCGCAGAAGCAAAGAGCATCATCCCGGCGTTTCAGTACCAGCTGGCAGGGGACGAGGACATCGGGAAGCTGAACACGCTGGCAGGACGCCTGCTGGAACTGCAGCAGGAGGCGCCGGGGGAGCTGATGCTCGTGAAATACAAGGCCGTGCTGGAGCTGGAGCAGTATCCTGACCTGGATATGGCTCTGGACATTGCCGCCAACCTGGGCTGTTACGATTTCAGCCCGGATGTCCTGTCGCCGGACGCATACGGTGAGTATGTCCTGCAGAGCGCCGGAATCGACACGGGCGATCCTGCCTTTTCCTGTTTTGATTTTCGCGGGTACGGGGAGCGGCAGCTTGAAGGGGCAGGCTATGTGTTTACCCCCTATGGAGCCGTCACCCGCAACGGGCAGGAGTTCGTGCATGAATATACAGAACAGGAGCAGGTGTCCAGGCAGGGCATGGCGATGGAACAATAGCACGGCGGCCGCAGGAAAGGAGGTGGTGCGGCATAGACAGCTTTATCTCATGGGTGGGCGGGAAGAAAGCCCTCCGGAAGCTGATTTATACAATGTTCCCCGTAAATTTTGACCGCTATATCGAGGTGTTCGGCGGGGGCGGCTGGGTACTCTTCGGCAGGCCGCCCGACTGCAGGTGCATGGAGGTCTATAACGACTACAACTCCAACCTTGCCAACCTGTTCACCTGTGTGAAGGAGAGGACATGGGCGTTCCTGAAGGAACTGGGCTTCCTGCCGGTGAATGGCAGGGATGAGTTTGCCGTCATCCGCAGGTTCCTGGAAAAACAGGAGTTTGACGCCCCGTTCCTTGCGGAGGAACTGGAGCTGGCGCAGGTGGCCCTGCCGGAGCCTGACTTTGAGGAAATCCGGGCGATCCTGATGGAGAACGCGGAAGTGACGGACGTGAAGCGGGCCGCGGCATTCTTCAAGCTGATCCGCTACAGCTACGGGAGCGGCTGCACATCCTATGGCTGCAAGAACTTTGACGTGCGCAAATGCTTTGACACCATCTGGCAGGCATCCCGCAGGCTCGCCGACACGGTGGTGGAGAATAAGGACTTTGAGGCGCTGATCCGGCAGTATGACCGGGACGGCGCCTTTTTCTACTGTGACCCGCCCTACTACGAGACGGAAGGGCATTATGCCGTTGTGTTCCGCAAGGAGGACCACGCAAGGCTGCGGGATGTCCTGGCCGGGTGCAGGGGGAAATGGATGGTCAGCTATAATGACTGCGGTTTTATCCGGGACCTGTACGCAGGGTACACCATCACGGCGGTGACCCGCATCAACAACCTGGCACAGCGCTATGAAGGGGGCTGTGAGTTCCCGGAGGTGCTGATCACCAACTATGACCCGAAGGAGCGGGAAAGGGCGCAGCCCATACAGATGAGCCTGTTCGGGATGTGCGGCAGCGATGGCGGGGAGGGCGGATACGAAATCACGGATGCCGCCAGGGAAAAGGAAGGAGGGACCTATGGGCAATGCGATCTATAAGCTGGTGGACGGCAAGGGAAGGGTGCTGATCCCCAAGGCGCTGCGGGAAGCGGCGAAACTGGAATACGGAGGCATCGTGCGGCTTGGGCTTGCGGACGGGAAAGTGACCGTCCGCAGGGTGGATGTGATAGAACCCGGCGACCAGTCGCCGGAGGCGGTGGAAGCCTATGTGCATGCGGCCTTAAAGACCATGCCGGACAGCACAAGGCTTCAGCTGCTTGCGGAACTGAGCGGGCTGCTGCAGAAAAAGGAGGAATAGCGCCATGCACGAATATACAAAAAATGACTGCTGCCGGACCGGGTATGGTTTCTCCCTGAAAGGGAAGGTTGTGGTGTTATCCAAGGCGGCGCTGCCGCCAGAGCATCCGGGACAGCTTTTCCTTTGCACAGGAGGGAACGGGGCGAACCCTAACCCCATGGGGCGGAGCGTGTTCCTTGTTTCCCTTTCAAACGGGGAAAGCTGCCGTTTCTGGCGGGGGGATGTGCTTGGCACGCTGAAGCCGGAACTGCTGCCGGATGAGGAAAAGCTGATGCTCTCCCAGGTCCGTCCTGCCGGGGCAAAAGACCCTGCCCGGAGCGATCCGGAATATTCCGGGTACAGCTTCCTGCCGGACGGCCGCTACAGTGCGGGCGTATGGCTGTGCAGCCCCCAGGAGGCGCTTGATTATGTGGAGATGCAGAAACCCTACCAGCACCGGGTGCTGGTCTGTGACAGGGATGATTTTGCGGTGATGGAAGTCATAGACGGAAAACTCATATATCCCGATGAACAGGCGCTTGCCGGATTCCGGCAGGGGCAGGGCAGAGGGATGACCATGCAATAGCACAGGCGGTGCCTGTATTATGCAGGAAGGAGGGAGAAATGTGAGCCAGGTCCGGATTGAAAACGGGATCATCATGTATTACGGAAACAAGGCCGGCAGGGTGGAGGACGGGTGTGCCGTGGTGGACCCCATGTTCAAAGGGGAGGAAATCAGCAGGTTCTTAGAAAGGCAGCGGCATATCCGGGAAGTCAGATGGATGGACGGGATGTTTGACCGCCTCATGGCAGGGGGACAGGAGGGTACTGCGGCGCAGGGACTTAAAAATGTCCGCGTCTGGCAGCTGAAACCCGATGTGGATGTGTATATGAAATTCATCGGGTATGAGGAAACCTGCAGGAAGTTTGGCCCGCCGGATCAGGAAAACTACCACGCGGTGTACGATGGTGCGGCGGAAACCAATGACCTGGAGGCGCTGTACATGAAGTTCGGGAATGACGGCAGTGCCCTGCCTGCAGGCTACAGGGGGCATTCCCTTTCCATGAGCGATGTGCTGGAGCTTTATGACAGTACGGGGAGCAGCTTCTACTATGTGGACCGTACCGGTTTCCAGGAGATGGAGTTTGCCGCCCCGCAGCAGGCCCAGGGCCAGACAATGCAGCTCTGACAGGCAGAAGGCTCCCCACGCCGGCCTGTCTGCTGGATAGACAGCATCAATGCCTTTATGAAGGCAGAAAAAGAAGGAGGATTTTTATGTCTACACTGGATGTCAAGATCAGTTCCATGTACCCGCCCGGACAGCAGGGCGGCATCAGGGCTTATGCCTCTGCGACCATAGACGGCTGTTTTGCCGTGCGGGGGATCAAGGTGGTGGAGGGCGGCAGGGACGGCCTGTTCGTATCCATGCCCAGCCGGAAGACGGTGGACGGCTATAAGGAAGTGTGCTTCCCTGTGACCGCGGAATTCCGCAATGAGCTCCACAATGCCGTGCTGGATGCCTACCAGCAGGCGCTCACCATGGCGCAGGCGCCGCCTGCCCCGCAGGAGGCGCCCGAAGGCGGGACACCCCAGGAAGGCCAGCAGATGGCAGGGATGTAACAGATGCAGGACCAGGATATCAATATCATAAAACAAAAAATGGAGGGACCATCAATGAAGAAGATCAGAAATCAGTTTAACAGAGTGTGCGGTGTTTTGGCGGTAAAAGCCATGGAGGCAAAAGAGAAGCTGGCGGAGCGCTCCGGGGAGGGCTATGTTGACACGGCGGTCAAGATCCTGATCGCAGTGGTGCTCGGCGCACTCCTGCTGGCCGGCCTGTATGCCCTGTTCAAGGATACGGTTCTGCCCACGCTGGTAAACCGCATCCAGCAGATGTTCAACTATGCCGGTTAACCCGGCAGCCTGCCAGGGAACGCCTATGCCGCCAGGGATGCTGCTGCAGGCTGTGCTGTTTCTCTTTCTGCTGGTGATTGTTTCCGTCTGGGACATAAAGGATCGGGAGATCCCAGATGGGCTGCAGGCGGCCATCGCACTGCTGTCCCTGCTGCATTTTTCCCCGTGGAATCTGGCCGGGGCGCTTACGGCGCTGCCGTACCTCTTAGTGGCCCTGGCAGGAAAGGGGACAGGCGGGATCGGGGGCGGGGATATCAAGCTGGCGGCATCCATGGGGACCGTGCTTGGACTGCCGGCCAGCCTGGCAGCATCCGTCCTGGGGCTGTCAGCATTTATCGTTTACGGGTTTATCTGTTCCTGCATAAGGAGGCTTAAGGGGAGGAAGGGAAGGACCGCCCATCCCGCGGGGCCGTTCCTGGCGGCAGGGGCAGCCATAGCTTATTTCATGGAGATTGGAGGATGGATCATATGAAAAAGAAAATCATCATCACATTTTGTGCCGCTGTGCCGGTTGTGGCGCTGGCGGCGTTTTTACGCAGCCGCAGGAAAAGATACGCGGTGCGGTAGTAAACGGGGCGGGCTTTCAGGGAAGGCCCGCCTGATACTTAATACAGAATATTTGATTTTCAGGAGGGAACAGAATGCAGATTTTTAAGAACAGGATCGTCATAGGAGTGGCCTGCATCATCCTGTCGCTTGTCATATGCTTTGCGGTCACGCCGCTTTTTAACAGGAGCATCAGCGAAAAGGCACAGATCGTGCGGGTGGTCAGGGAGATCAAAAAGGGCGAGGAGATCACGGCGGCACAGGTAAAGGTGGTGGAAGTAGGAGGCTATAATCTGCCGGAGGACGTGGTGCGGAACCCTGAAACCGCCATCGGCAGGTACGCCTCCGCCGATTTTGCGCCGGGGGATTATATCATCGCCTCCAAGATCGCGGATGAGCCTGCCGCGGAAAATGCCTACCTTTACAGCTTAAACGGGGAAAAGCAGGCCATGTCCGTGACGGTGAAAGCCTTTGCCAACGGGCTGTCCGGGAAACTGCAGAGCGGCGACATCGTATCCGTCATAGCCCCGGATTACAGGAAACAGGGGGCGACCGTGATCCCGCCCGAACTCCAGTATGTGGAGGTCATTGCCGTGACGGCGAACAGCGGGTATGACGCCAACACAGGGGAGCGGGAGGATGAGGACTCGGAAAGGGAGCTGCCCACCACCGTGACGCTGTTAGTCACGCCGGAGCAGTCCAGGATACTGGCGGAACTGGAAGCGGACGGCAAGCTGCACCTTTCCCTGGTTTACCGTGGGGATGCGGGAAACGCCGCCAGATTCATAGCGGCGCAGGAGGCCGTTCTGGAGGAACTGTATGCGCCTGAAGAAAGCGGGGAAGGAACCGCAGAAGGCGCCCAGGAAACGGAGGAAAGAAACGGGGAGCAAAAAGACAGCTGGTCCATGGAGGAAGAAATCAGGAAAGCAGAGGAAGCGCTGTCGGGAAGCGGGGTGGAGTAAGCCTTGAATTTCATGAAGAACAGCATATTCAGCCGGAAGGATGGCGGGGATGATGACCGCATGGAGCCGGAAAAGGGAAACCAGGTGCTGGCAGTGTGGGGAAGCCCCGGCTGCGGCAAGACAACGGTGGCCGTCAAGCTGGCGGCATACCTGGCACAGCAGAAGAAGGACGTGGCGCTGCTTTTATGCGACATGAACACGCCCATGCTCCCCTGCATCTGCCCTCCGGGGGACCTGGAGGAAGAACATTCCCTGGGGAGCATCCTTGCGGCAAGCCATGTCTCGGAGTCCCTGGTGCGGCACAACTGCATTACCCATAAGAGGTTCCGCCACCTTGCCATCATCGGGATGAGGAAGGGGGAGAACGAATACACCTATCCGCCCTATGAGCGGACCCAGGCGGAGGAACTGCTGCAGGCGTTAAGGAACATTGCCCCCTATGTGGTCATCGACTGCGGCAGCTCCATCGCCAACGACATCCTCTCCGCCATCGCCCTGCTCAAGTCCGACGCGGTACTGCGGATGGTAAACTGTGACTTAAAATCCATCAGCTACCTGTCCAGCCAGCTGCCCCTGTTAAAGGAGAGCAAATGGGATGCGGAGAAGCAGTACAGGGTGGCAAGCAACGTGTACCCTAACGAGGCCAGCGGCCATATGGAGCAGGTGCTGGGGAGCGTGGCATTCCAGATCCCACATTCCGGGGAGGTGGCGTCACAGGTCCTGGAGGGGAACCTGTTTAAGGAGCTGGGCCTGAAGGACAGCAGGGCATTCCGGAAATCACTGGAATCCATCGCAAAGGAGGTGTTCGGATGTTAGGGGAAAAGCGGAGCAGGGCGGCATTCCAGGGGAATTTTCCGGAAAGTGTTCAGGACGGGATAGGTGCGGATGCAGGGAAAACGGAAGCGGGAAATGCGCCGTCCGGGTACAAAGAGGAAAGACAAAAGGGAACCGGACAAGGAAACGCACCCACAGGGTACAAAGGGGCAGGGCAGAAAGGAACCGGGCAGGCCGGACCAGGAAATGCGCCGGAGAGGGGCACGGGTGCGGGAATGCCTGTTCCGGTATCTGCCGGGGAGGCATACCTGGACAGCCTGTTAAACGGCTGCCTCGGCGGGGAGGCAGCCGGATGCCCTGACAGTGGGGGCAGGGCAATGGGGGATGGCAGGGGAACCATTCCCACACATACGGATGAAAGCAGGAAGATCCTGACGGATGCCGGGAAACAGGCGGGAAACGCCTGTGAACCCACAGCAGGGGAAATACGGCATATCCCTGTGGCAAAAATAGAATCTTCCGGAGAGGTATCTGCTGAAAGGAAAGAGGTGCCTGAAAGGGAGGAATCCCCTGAAACGGAAGAAGATTATGATACACCCAGGCGGGAGGCCAGGACGCTGCGCACCCATGGCCTGTTTTTTGAGGCGGATGCGGAGGGCAGGGATTTTGCCTCGGTGTTAAAGGAGGTGCAGGCGTACCTGTCCAAGGAGTACAGCAGCCTGGTCACGGCAGAGGGCAGCGAAGATGCAAGGGCGCAGATCCGGCGCTTTGCGGGCAAGTACATCCAGGACCACCGGATATCCGTGCCCGGCATGGATACGGAAACACTGATCGCCGCCATCTATTCCGAGATGGCGGAATTCGGTTTCCTGACCAAATATATCTACGGGGAGGGCATTGAGGAAATCGACATCAACGCATGGGATGACGTGGAGGTGCAGTTTGCGGGCGGCGTGACTGAGAAGCTCACGGAGCATTTTGACAGCCCGGAGCATGCCATCAACGTGGTGCGGCGCATGCTGCATGTCTCCGGCATGGTGCTGGATGACGCCAGCCCCAGCGTCCTGGGGCATCTTTCCAAGAACATCCGCATCGCCGTATTAAAGACGCCCATCGTGGATGAGGACGTGGGCGTGGCGGCCAGCATCCGTATCGTCAATCCCCAGAGCATGAAAAAGCAGGACTTCATAAAGGGCGGCACGGCAACGGGGCAGATGCTGGATTTTCTGGCGCAGTGCATCCGGTACGGCATCTCCGTGTGCGTGGCGGGGGCGACCAGCTCCGGCAAGACCACCCTCCTTGGGTGGCTGCTCACCACCATCCCGGACGGCAAGCGCATCTACAGCATAGAGAATGGCTCCAGGGAGCTGGCCCTGGTGCGCAGGAAGGAGGGGAGGGTGGTCAATTCCGTCATCCATACCCTGACCCGTGACAGCGAGAACGAGCGCCAGAGGGTGGACCAGATCGCCCTCCTTGACATGGCACTGCGCTTTAACCCGGACATCATCGTGGTGGGGGAGATGCGCGGGCCGGAGGCAAATGCGGCGCAGGAGGCCGCCCGCACCGGCGTGGCCGTGGTCACCACCATACACTCCATGAGCTGCGACGCCACCTACAGGCGCATGGTGTCCCTCTGCAAGAGGGCCGTCGACATGGGGGATGACACCCTGATGGGGTTCGTCACGGAGGCATACCCCATCGTGGCGTTCTGCAAGCAGCTGGAGAACAAGGACCGGCGCCTGATGGAGATCATGGAGTGCGAGATCCTGCCGGACGGCACAAGGAAGTTCCGCCCCCTGTTCCAGTACCAGATCACGGAGAACCGGGTGGAGGACGGGAAATTCATCATCAAGGGGAGCCACAGGCAGGTGAATCCCATATCGGAGGGCCTTGCCCGGCGCCTGATGGAGAACGGGATGCCCCAGGAGATGCTCCTGCGGCTTCTGGCGGCGCCTGATAAAAACAGAGAAAGGAAGGAGGGGATGCCCTATGACGGCAATTGAACTGTTAGCCTGCGTCGGCTTGATTACCGGCGTGTTCCTGATCCTGGGCTTAAAGCCCACGGAATTCACGGACGGCCTGTTTGCCTTTCTGATAAGACCGAAAGGCAGCATCCGGGAGGATATCCGGGAAACCTCCGGGCGGAAGAAACCCGGCCCCCTGCGCCGTGAGATACTGGAGGCACAGGGCGTGCTGGAGATGACGGGGAGGGGGCGGCGGTTCTCCCTGGTGTGTGCGGCAGCCCTGGCGCTGTTCTGCGCGGGCGGCTCCACCGCCATCCTTCTGGGGAACTTTTTCCTGGCCCCGGTCATGGCGGTGGGCTTTCTGTTCCTGCCGTTCTGGTATGTGAAGCTGACGGCCAGCCATTACAAGCGTGATGTATCGGCGGAGCTGGAGACGGCGCTGTCGGTGATCACCACCGCCTACCTGCGGACAGAGGACATCGTGACCGCCGTGGAGGAAAACATCAGCTATTTAAACCCGCCGGTCTCAAAGGTGTTCCGGGACTTCCTGATGCAGATCAAGATGGTCAGCCCGGATGTGGAAACGGCATTAAAAGCCATGCGGGGGAAAATCGACAACGAGGTGTTCCGGGAGTGGTGCGACGCCGTCAGCGACTGCCAGAATGACCGGAGCCTGAAGACCACCCTGACGCCCATCGTGGCGAAGCTCTCGGACATGCGCAACGTGAACGCGGAGCTGGAGTACCTGATCGCGGAACCCCGCAAGGAATTCCTGATCATGGTCATCTTCGTGGTGGGCAACATCCCATTGATGTACCTGTTAAACAAGGACTGGTACCATGTGCTGATGCACACGCCGCTGGGGCAGGTGATCCTGTCCGCCACAGCCGTTGCAATCTTCATATCCGCAGGCTTCGTGGTGAAGCTGACCCGTCCCATAGAATACAGGAGGTGAGTGCCATGACGGGACTTTTATTCTTATTCGGGCTGTTCCTGGCCCTTGGGCTGTTTTACCTGGCAGCCGCATTCTTACGCCTGCCCACCACCGGCGCATCCAGGGCCATGCTTGGGACGGCAAAACAGGAGAAGAAAGCGGCAAAGGCCGTGGAGACCGGGCTGATGGCCGCAGCCGCAAGGCTGTCGAAATACATCCGGATGGATGAGTACAAGAGAAGCCGGATGGCGAATGTGCTGAAGGCCGGCGGCATGGGCATGGAGCCGGAGGTCTACCAGGCATACGCCCTTGTGAAAGCGGGAGCGGTGCTATCCGGCGTGGTTCCCTGCATCTTCCTGATGCCGCTCTTATCGCCCTTTGTGGTGGTCCTTGCCCTTTTGCTGTACTTCAAGGAAAGCGGGAAGGCGGATGAGCGGCTGAAGGCAAAGCGGGAGCAGGTCGAGGGGGAGCTGCCCAGGATGGTGGCGACCATCGAGCAGGAGCTGAAAGCCAGCCGGAACGTGATCGGCATGCTGGAGCGTTTCCGGGGGAATGCAGGGGAGGCGCTCAAGGGGGAGCTTGACATCCTGCTGGCGGACATGCGCTCGTCCAACTATGAGGCGGCGCTGACCCGATTCGAGGCCAGGCTCAACTCTCCCATGCTCTCGGATGTGGTGCGGGGGCTGATTGGGGTGCTGCGGGGCGATGACAGCGCCGTGTATTTCCAGATGCTGTCCCACGACTTCAAGCAGATGGAGCTGCAGAGGCTGAAGGCCCAGGCGCAGAAGATACCGCCAAAGATCAGGGTGTTCTCTTTCATCATGCTGGTATGTTTCCTGCTGACCTACCTCGCCATTATCTGTTATGTGGCGCTGCAGAGCCTTGGCGGGATGTTTTAAGGAAAGGGGATAAAAAATGCTGGTCAGAAATTTACTGGAAAAATATCCGGACAGCGCCTTTCACATGATGACTCCGGGCGGGTTTGTTGACCTGTCCCCAGAGCAGGCAAGGGAGCTGCTGAAGGGGGAAAGCGTGAAAGCCCATCCCGGCGTTTCCGGGTGTGATATGGAGATGGACGCGGAGGAACTGCTGAACGAAAGGGTAGACAGCGTCAGTCTGGAAGACGGCGTTTTTTGCCTGATCACTGACTATGTGCCAGAGCAGGAGGGACAGGGGGAGGAACCCTATGGACTGCGGGAACTGGAAGAAAACATGGAAAACAAAAGGAAACTGAAAGAGCGGCTGAAAGCCTGCTATGGGGCATACATCCGCCAGCTGCGGCAGAAACCTGCGGAGGAACTCATTGAGATGGCATCAGAGATTGCCGCCGCAAAATTCACCTATAAGGAAGTGACGGCGGAGGGGGCATTCGGGGAATATGCGGGCTATCTGCTCCGGTTTGAGAACCCGTTGGAGGTGCTTCGGGAAAACTGGCTGGGCAGGGAAGCCTGCGGCCGCCATAAAGAAATCGGCCTTATGCTTTGGGAAATGAAGAAAGAAGAAATCGGCATCGGGGAGTACCCTATGGCGGAGCAGGCAGGGGAAGTTACCCAGGGTCAGGGAATGGCCATGTGCTGAAAGATCATCCTGCCATTCTCCGTCAGGCAGTGTTCCAGAGCCTTGGACGGATGTTTTAAGGAAAGGAATGGAATATGAAAACAATCTACAGGCATGAAATCTATGAAGTCATTGACATATCTCCCATGGATGAGGACAATATCTGCCAGATTACCCTGCGCTCAGACAGGACGGGGAGGATGGAAACAGAGGATGCGTTCTGCCATGACGGGGCAGGGTATCCCCTGGCGTTCGTCCCGCTTGAGCTTTCAGACAGGCAGACGCTGGCGCTGATTCGTGAATTTGACACCTGGTATGCCAATACAGGGCAGGACTTAAGGGACTGGGCCGATGAATTCCAGCTGATCGTCCGCATGCTGCTGTGCGGAGACATGGTGGCAAACCCGCGGTATCTGGAACTGGATGAAGTGATAGGACCGGCATGGGAAACCATACGGGGAGACAGGGAAAGCATGGGGAAGGAGGCGGACAAAACCATGGAAAGCGGAAAGGAAAGAAAGCTGAAAGAACGGCTGAAAGCAAATTATGAGGCATATATCCAGCAGCTGGGGCAGAAGCCTGCCGGTGAACTCATTGAGATGGCATCAGAGATTGCCGCCGCAAAATTCATTTATGAAGAATTGATTGTGGAAGGGGCATTCGGGGGATATGCAGACTATCTGCTGCAGTTTGAAGATCCGCTGGAGGTGCTGCGGGATAACTGGCTGGGCAATGAAGCCTGCGACCGCCATGAGGAAATCGACCATATGCTCTGGAGTATGGAAGACAGGGAGATCGGCATCGGGGAGTACCCCATGGCAGCGCAGGCGGGGGAAGGCGCCCAGGGACAGGAGGTGGTCATGTGCTGAGAAATAAGTTCTGCCGCATCATAAAGGGGCGGCGGGCGGAGGGATATGTGGACGTGGCCGTCCTGGTGCTGTGCGTGATGCTGGTGCTGGCGCTCTCGCTGCGGGTGCTGCCGGTGTTCATTGCCAAGCAGCAGCTTGATGCCTTTGCCACGGAACTGATGCGGGAGGCAGAAGTTTCTGGGCGCATAGGCACGGAGACGGACAGGCGCGCCGCCGCCCTGCGGGAAAAGACGGGGATCGACCCGCAGATCGCATGGTCTGACAGCGGGCAGATCCAGCTGAACCAGGAGGTCACGGTCACCCTGACACTGCAGAAGGACATCGGGCTTTTTGGGAATTTCGGGTCATTCCCCGTCACCCTGCGCGCGCAGGCCACCGGGAAATCCGAAGTGTACTGGAAGTGAGGTGGGAAGAATGGGCAAAAAGATAGTAAGGATATTAAAGGATAAAAGCGGGTCGTCTTTTCCCCTTGCCATTGCCGCCGCCTTGGGGCTGCTCCTCATCTTCTGCGGCATCTCGGAATACTTCCGCCTGTACCTGATCGCCGCGGGCGTCCGGGACGCCACGGAGGATGGCATCATCTCCACCGTCAATGACAATTACTATGGCGTGTACCATGGGGTGCGGGAAGGCTATTCCGGGAATTACCTGCCGGACGGCGGCGGGGCATGGGAGGCGGCAATTAATGAGGGGGATATCTATTCCTTCCTTGACCTCACCCTTGGAACCCAGGAGGAAGGCGGCAGGCACGTCAAATATGCGGGGGATGGAGGGGGAGCGATGGAGTTTGCCATCGACAGCCTCTCCGTCACGGTCAGGAACGCGCCCCTTGCCCCGTCCGACCCGCAGAATGCGGCAAGGTTTGAGGCGGATGCCGTGATCCGGCTGGAGGTGCCGGTGCGTTTCGGCGGGAGCCTCCTGCCATCCATGCACATCACGGTGAAGGTGCAGGCAGGATATATTGAAGTATTCTGAAATAACGATAGACTTTATGTGGAATATGTAGTATGGTGTATCGTACAAACCGGACAAAAGAGAACTGAAATATGACAACCACGCCAAAGCATTCTGGTGATATGTCAAGAACTTTTTGAAAAAGATTTTGACATGTTTTT
>ERZ778504.1345-NODE-1345-length-18103-cov-4.683400_pt1 | contig 18103 bp, 21 predicted proteins | sample MGYA00510046_ERZ778504 | MGnify/ENA primary metagenome ERZ778504 (study PRJEB29527, sample SAMN07138964) | mouse gut metagenome | material: feces | host: mouse | place: China:Nanjing | collected 2016-01-25 ...
CTTGCTGTCTTATGGAGTTGTGGGAAAGTCTGTTTGCAGAATGTGGGAAAGTTGCCCTTTAGCTTTTCCATGTTCTGTGAATGGACTTTTCCATGACGGAATAGCAAGTTATACACATTTCCACGGTGCTTGTCTTTTGGTCTTTAGTTCTTTTGTTCGGAATAGTGTGGTGCTGGCGGTCTATCTCTTGTTTTCGGTTGCTTGCTTCTTTACCGTACATGAGCATTTGCCCCCGGGTTATCATTTCCGTACCCCTCGAGCAGATTGATCACGCCCCATACCGCCACGCCTGCGCCGATTGCAGTCACCACCGTGGTCAGACCTGTAATTGCTGATGCAAAAAATGCCATTACTGTTACCTCCTTCATGTTGAAAGAGTTTTTCGTGTAAAATGCCCTGCCTTATGGTAATATAGAGGCAGGGCATTCCTTTAGGAAGAACCCTGCGGGCATCCGGTACTTTCAGTTTGGCGATTGGCAGTACCGGGTGCTTTATTTTTGTTTCCTCCCTCGTATTATATAGACATAGCCATTCTTTACCTTTTCTACAGGTCTGGCTATAATATTTAAGATACTGTGGATTGGTGAACTCCTCCTCGTATTAGCCATTAGCAAGCACCTCCTCCGTCAGACTTTCGTAAGCAGCGGCTACTTTACCCTTCGGATCGTGCGTATAAATGCTGATCCCTGCCGCCGAGACTTCCGCCGCCCTGACAGAGATAGGGATGGTACTGTCATAGATTCTTACTTTATCGCCATAGTTTTCGATCAGAAGGCCGCTAATCTCTCTGGCGTAGGTTGTCCGGCTGTCCACCATCGTCATTAAGATACCCTCTATCTCCAGTTTTGGGTTGATCTGACGCTTTACCTTGCCGATTGTCCTGATAAGCTGCTCCAGTCCTTTGAGGGGCAGATATGCCGCCTGTACGGGTATCAGCACCGAATCGGCACAGGCGAGGGCATTGATCGTTATCATGCCAAGCGACGGGGTACAGTCAATCAGGATATAGTCATTACTCCGCCGATACAAGAGACACATACTCCCGCAGCACGGTCTCCCGGCTCATAATGTTCACTAACGACACCTCTATGCCGGACAGTTCTATGTTCGCAGGGAGCAGATCAACGCCTTCCTTGTGGTGCAGTATCCCTTCGGACGGTTCCGGGTAATCCTCATTCACGATCCGCTCCATGATCGTCGCAAGCGTCACTTCCAGCCTGTCCGGCTCCGTATATCCCAGACTCGCGGTAAGGCTGCCCTGCGCGTCTGCGTCAATCAAAAGCACTCTTTTACCCCGTTTTACCAATCCAATTCCTAAGTTTCCTGTCGTGGTGGTCTTGCCCACTCCACCTTTTTGATTTGCAATTGCAATCACTTTACACATGGTTTTCCTCCGATTTAATTTGACTTTTGTTTGATATTGGCTTTCTGCACTTCCACATATGCCCTGTAAAATCTGTCAGTACCCTTGTTTGGATACATCTCCGAAACTTCCGTCACAGCTACCTTGTGTTGCCTGCGCAAAAGCCTTTCAAACCACTTAATATCATTCTTCGTTCCCATCAGTCGAATTTTCAGCACGTTTCCTCCTCATTTCCGTAAGGATCTCCTCAATGGACTTCTGCTTCCTACCGTATTCCGGATAACGGAGCTTTATACCCTCCCAGAAGTACATCGCATAGCTGCAGTTAAAAATATCGCTTACGGAATATCTTCTGCACTCCCGCATCTGTCCAGCCCTGCTTTTATAATCATTGGCACTTGGCGTTGTGTCTGTGTATAGGTTAAATGCTAACCTTATCACATTTACACTGCCGCTCGTCTGCCAACCTTGATAAAGGCACTCCCTTTTGATGTTTCCTGTCCCAATATCATAAATCTGGTCGAAATAATTTCTTGTATCCTCCGAAATACCAAGAATATAGATCAGAGCCTTATGATAGCAGTCCTGACATCTCTCCTGTTCCAGTTTCTCATAGTAAAACTTCTCATGTTCCTCGTTTGCAAAAACCATGTGTGTGTCCTCTGCTCTTAACGCTGTGTTATTCATACTCAAGCCTCCTGTCAAATTTGATGAAAAAGATGAGAAATGGTTTTAAGGAATTGCCATAATTGAGTAAACTTCGCCGAAGATTGTGAATACTCAATTTACTCAACATCATACTCGCGTAATACTCAATTTGAAGTGATTTTAGACGATTTCAGACGGTAAAAGACGGTATTTGCTCTTTTTCCCTTTCAAAAAGAAAAAAGGCTCTGAAATCTCATAATCACCTAGAAACGTGTGATTACAAGGCTTTCAGAGCCTCATAACATTACATTGATCAGTTAAATAAACTCAGCCTACATGCTGATCTGCTTTGCGAAATCCTAGTTCCCCGCCATCTGCTTCGCCACTTCCTCCGCAAAGTTCTCTTCCTTCTTCTCCAGCCCTTCACCGGTCTCAAAGCGGACAAATCTCTTAACGGAAAGGTTCGCGCTATTCTCCTTCGCCACCTGCTCCAGATACTTCGCAACGCTCTGCTTGCCATCCTCAGCCTTCACATAGATCTGCTCTAAGAGGCATACCTCTTTCAGTTCTTTGTTCAGACGACCGTTTACCGCACCCTCGATTACCTTCTCGGGTTTGCCTTCCATCTTGGGATCGTTCTTGATCTGCTCCGCGATGATCTCCTTCTCGTGCGCCTTGAACTCCTCGGAAACCTCGTCGGTGGACACATACTTCGGATAGAGAGCCGCCACCTGCATCGCGATGTTCGTGAGGGCTTCTTTCACTGCGTCGTTCACTACATCCGTAGCCGCCTCGACGATAACGCCGATTCTGCCGCCGCCGTGCACATAGGTCACCGCGCAGCCGTCCGCCGCAACCACCTTCTCAAATCTTCTGATGCTTAAGTTCTCGCCGATCACTGCAACCTTGTCCACCAGCGCATCCTTCACGGTCTTGGACTCATCCAGATGCCATTTCTCACTTAAGAAAGCGTCCATGTCAGCCGCGTCAGACTCAACCGCCTGCTTTGCGACAGCCTCCACATACGCCTGGAAGTCTGCGTTCTTCGCTACGAAATCGGTCTCGGAGTTTACCTCCACAACCGCCGCCGTCTTCTCATCCTTCACCGCCACACGACAAAGACCCTCGGCTGCGATTCTGCCAGCCTTCTTCTCCGCCTTCGCCTGTCCGTTCTTTCTCAAATATTCTACCGCCGCATCCATGTTGCCGTCGGTCTCGTTCAGAGCCTTCTTGCAGTCCATCATGCCCGCGCCGGTCATCTCTCTCAACTCTTTTACCATTGCCGCTGTAATAGCCATCTATTTTCCCTCCTGAATTATCATCTATAACTTTACCCTTCGGCCCGCGTCTTCGCAAAACCGCATCTTCCGGATTACGCCTCGTCGGCTTCCCCTACCTTTTCCGCCTCAGCTTCTGCCGCATAACTGTCCGCTTCCGCGCCCTGGTTCGCCTCAACGACCGCGTCAGCCATCTTGGATACGATCAGCTTCACCGCACGGATCGCATCGTCGTTGCCGGGAATGATATAGTCAAGCTCCTCGGGATCACAGTTGGTATCGCCGATACCGATCAGCGTAATGCCCAGCGTATGAGCCTCCTGCACGCAGATTCTCTCCTTCTTGGGATCTACCACAAAGATACAGTCGGGTATTCTGGTCATCTCCTTGATGCCGCCCAGATTCTTCTCCAGCTTCTCCCACTCTTTCTTGATCTTGATGACTTCCTTCTTCGGCAGTACCTCAAAGGTGCCGTCCTCGGACATTCTCTCGATCGCTTTTAATCTCTCTACTCTGGACTGGATTGTCTTGAAGTTGGTGAGCATACCGCCAAGCCATCTCTCATTTACATAGTACATACCGCAGCGCTCAGCTTCCGTCTTCACCGCATCCTGCGCCTGCTTCTTCGTTCCTACGAAAAGGATCGTGCCGCCCTGCGCCACCACGTCAAATACCGCTCTGTAAGCCTCGTCAACCTTGCCCACAGACTTCTGCAGATCGATGATGTGGATACCGTTTCTCTCCGTGAAGATATAGGGAGCCATCTTAGGATTCCATCTTCTCGTCTGATGTCCGAAATGAACACCCGCTTCCAGTAACTGCTTCATTGAAATAACGCTCATAGTTCTTCTACCTCCGTTTGGTTGTCTGCCATATACCTTGCGCCTCCCTGCCACCACAATCGAGTTCTGCTCGCCGCGCGGCCCGCATGCTGTGAAACAGCAAACTTCCATATGCGGGCCTGCACATAAAAAGGGCACCGGCATGGGCTGGGTATATGTGATTAATTGGATTTCGTGCGTTTCGCGCACACTTAGATACTATAACACAAAAGAATCCCCCTTACAAGGGGGATTCCCGAAAATTTTACCATATATGTAACTATTCAATCTTTACGTATTCGCACACACTTGGCCGCATATGCAAAGTCCTGAGCTGAACTGTTACCCGTATTTATCCGCTTAATTGTGGAACATATCCACGATATTCTTCAGCTTCACCACATTCTCCGAGTTGGTCTCCATCAGCTCCGCATTGCCCTCCACAAGCTGGGATACGTCCAGCGTCTTCTGCGCTATATTGCTGATATTGTTGGCAGCATCACTCACTGTCAAGGTGATGTTGTTGACCGAATCCGCGATCTCCACGATCGCCGAAAGCAGGGTTTCCACCTCAACGCCGATGGCCTTCATATTTTCCTCGAAATCGGAGGCATCCTGCGTATATTTCTCCGCAACGCCCATAAAGTCGCTGTAATCCTTAAGCACTGTCCCCTCCAGGAAGGAAAGAATCTCTTGCAGGCAGGACTCCATATTCTCAACCGCCTGATTCACCTCCGTGGTGATGCCGTTGATATTGCTCACCGTGGAGGACGTCTGGGATGCCAGCCCGCCGATCTCATCTGCAACCACAGCAAAACCTCTTCCGGCCTCACCCGCTCTCGCCGCCTCGATAGACGCATTCAATGCAAGCAGGTTCGTCTGCCCGGAAATATCCAGAATGGACTGGGTGAGCTGGTTAATCTTCTCCACTGCCCGCGCCTGCTCCATAGCCGCCGCACTCTTCTCCTGCACGCCCCGGTACATCTGCGTTGTCTTATTCTGCGCCTCTCCCGTCGTATTTTTCAGATCGCCGGCGCGCTGCTTGCTCTCTAAGGACGCCCGCTCACCCTCTCTGGAATTGTCCCTGATCACCTGCGCGCGTTCTCTGATCTGGCTCACGGTATTGTTCACGGTCTCCATAGCCGCCGCCGTCTCCTGCATAGCCGCCGCAAGGCCCTGCGTCGTCTCCGTGTTCTCTCCGCTCATGCCCTTCACCCGCTCCGTGGTGTCGGAAAGCTTCTCCAGCGTGTCATCCAGATCCGAGTAGGTTGTCTTGATATCCAGCACCATGGCGCGAAGGCTTGCCCGCATTTCCCTGAGGGAATTTGCCATGCTGCCGCTCTCATCCTGCCGCTTGCAGAGCTTGTCGCTGTTCTCGTTCTTCGCGAAATCAAACTGCGCCGTCTTAGATACGATATCGTTGATCTGGGTGATCGGCCTGGTAATCACCAGCCCCATAAGCACGCCGATCACTACTGAGATCGCCACCGCGATCAGCATACCCACCACGATCAACATGGTGATGCGGCTTGCCGCGCTCTTCATCTCAGACTCCGGCGCCGTCAGCACATACTTCATGCCGTTGGTGAGTGTTCTATAACACATGTCTTTTAATTCACCCTGGTAGGTGTAATTAACCGGCAGTCCCTCCTTCGACGGATCCGCCAGCGCACCGGCCATCACACCGGACTCGTCAACCTGTGAAACCGCGGTTCCGGCCTCGATTGTTTTATGGTAAGCGATATTGCCATTGGCATCAGCCAGAAAAGCGGAGCCTGTCTCAAACACCGTCGCATTCTCCACGGAGGACGTAAACTTATCAAAGGCAATGTCCATACCGATAATGCCGATGGATTCCCCGTCAATGACAATGGGGATGACATAGGACACCATATAGACGTTGATGTTGGAATTTAAATAAGGATCCATCCAGGTCGGCTTCCCGTTCTTTACGGGTATGTAATACCAGCCCACATGCTCCAGATCATCAGGAGAATACATGGAGAAATCCGTGGGGACAAGCGCTTCAAAATTTTCTGCGTCGCTGCTCCGGCTCCAAAACACGCCGCTGTCCGGCTCCGTAAACTCCGGATTATAGCGGATATATGCCGTCAGCGCACCCTCCGTATTGCCGCCGATCTCATAAAGCATCTGATCCATGATGACATTGAAGGCATCCACATAAGCCTTATCGGTCTTAAACGCCTGCACATCCGTAAGCTGCTGCAGCGCAACATTATATGCCGTGTTGACAGACTGCTCTACCCTGCTCATCTGCGCGTTGAGCAGCTCCGCCTGATTGGTACATGCATACTGCATTTCCTTCTGGGAATCCTGATACACGGTTTTTCTGGAATTTATGATACTGACCCCGCCGCAAATGAGGGATGTCAAAAGGGTGCATACAATCACCGCCGCCAAAATTCTTGCCTTAATTGATCTCATAATGTCTCTCCTTTTTGTTCTAATGTCTGACTCATCTACGGAAAATGCCTCTTTTCAGGCATTATCTTACGTGAGACTTAGAACTTCCAAGTCAGCTTTGCTGACTTTGCGATGCAGTCTCTGCCGCTGCGCGCCGGAAGTTCTTCTCACGTTATTGCTGTCCCGTCACAATTCTCGCAATCTGCTCGTCACCGGCATCCGACGGAATGGTAAATATTCCGGGTCTGAGTTTTTTGTCATAACCGTTCGCGCATAAAAAACTGTCGTAAGCGTCCGCAGAGTCCACAACGCCTGCCTCCGCCAACTTTCTCGCCACCGTATAAGAACCGTCGCCGCTTGCAATGGTCACTGTTTTTGTCCCGCCCGCCGGCTTCGTACTCGTCCCCGGGACGTCCTCATCCTGCTTTGTCATCTCGTTAGTGTCTGCGGAAGGCTTCTTTTCCGTCGGCTTCCGGCCTGCATTCTCCGCCGCGTCAGGCTCCCCTGACTCCGCCGCAGTCGCCCTGTCCTCCTTCTCCTGCAGAGACTCCGGCGTACCCGCCACAGGCGTCTCCGCATCCGGCACGGGTACCGGCTTCTTCTCTTCTTCCTTCTGCGCCGCCACCGCCACATCCTTTTTTACGGGATCATCCTTCTTCACGGCGTTTTCTTTCTGCACAGGCGCCTCATTCCCCGCCTGTCCGTCCTCCGTGTTCTCTTCGCCGGAAGCCTCCAACAACGTGGAATCCTCAATCATGCCGAGCTGTTTCGCGCGGGCAATAATCTCGTCGTCCGTCATTTTTTCTTTTTTCCCGCCGCCTGACAAGGCAATCCCCATAATAACAGCCGTTACGATAATTCCCAGGCCGAGTCCGCGGAAATAGTATTTTTTCTCCATGCTACATGCCCTCAAACAGATCTATTACCAATTTCACCTCGCCAAGACCGAGGCCAAGCTCCTTGGCTATCGCCATATTAGACTTGCCCGCCTTGTGAAGCTCCAAAATTCTCTCATTACTATTACGCCCGTTATCTTTCCCTTGTGCAAAGCGGATATCCACGCCGTGCGGTTCCTCCGGCACGGACGCAGCCCCTGTCTCCCTGCCGCCAAGCTCTCTGCCGCTGAAGCCGCTGAAATCTCTTCTGCCCGTCGGCTCCTTATTTCCGAAAATCCCCATCTCCGCAAAGGCCGCGCTGGCGGAAAGCTCCGGCTCGGCCACATAATCCGCTTCGGGCTCATGGATGATTTCCACGCGCCTGGGTCTGATCGGTTGAAAATCGTCCTTCTCCGCAACGGGCTCCTCCGACTCCTCAACGGCTGACATATCCCCCGTCTCCTGCCCATAGAACGTTTCTTCCTCCTCCACGGCCGGAAATGCCCGCATGTCCTGCTTTTCTTCCACGGCGGGCAGTCCTCCGCCTGTCTGTATCTCCTCCGCAGCCGGGAATACCCGGGCTGCCTGCACTTCCTCCACTATCTCCGGCGAATAAGTCCCCGCACTGTGGATTGACCACAGATCCGTGCGGGTATCCTCCACCGCGCCCATCACGGACTGTACCGCTTCCTGCACTGCCTCCTGCGCTTCTCTGGCTGCGCTTTCCGCGTGGCGGATCCGCGCAAGCGCGCCTTCCGCCGCCTCCTCAGCCGCCTTTGCCTTCTTCGCGGTCTCTCCGGCTGTGATTTCCGCATCGCGCACCGTCTGCCTGATCTCCTCCGTAACCTGATTCGCCTGCCCGATATCCGCAAGCAGCGTCTCGTGCTTATCGTTAAGCATATCGTAGAGGAAGGTCACTTCTTTATGGTTTTTATTGATTTCCTCCAATACGGTGTCCGAATACTCGTTGACAGCCATAATTTTTTCATTGGCCACGCGCTCCATAGCGCGCTCCGTCTTCTCTATGGAATAGCCGATGGTCTCGTCCACAATATCGGAAACCTTTTCTCTGACTGTTTCCGTCTCCCCTTCCACCAGTTTCCTGATCTCGGCCTCGCTGATTAACTGTACTTCCTCATCCGCGTCCTTCTTTCCTGCCGGCAGAAAATATCCCAAGAGGAATATCCCTGCCCCGATGATAATCAGAACGATCTCAATTACGCTCATGCTTCTCCCTTTCGTAGTCCGGCTTTCCGCTTCCGGACGCTACCCCTGAATGTCAAAGGTACTCACGCCCTTTAACAGCACTTTGCCGTCAGGATCCTTTTTCGCCTTTTTCCTGCTCCGGCCTCCGTCACCGTGATATTCATTACTCCCCTTTTCCTTGGCGTCGAATTTTTTCTGACGGTTTTCCGGCCTGTTTTTTTCGTTGACCCTCTGCGTCTGCTTTTCCACCTGTTTTGTCATCTGCTGACCGAAATTAGTCTGATCCACCAGCCCCTTCGTGTCCTCATTGTGCTTGACAGTGGTAAAATCCTGCGCCCTCGTGATTTGTCCCTGCATCTCCACAAAGCCTATCGCCATAGCTACCTCTTTCCGGAGCATTCCTGCGACATGGGGGCACTGCTTTGCTGACGCAAAGCCGCAAATCACCAATTTGCGTCTGCCATCACAGACTTTGCAATGCTCCTTTGCAAAGTCGCGATTGAAAAATCAGCGCATCAGCGTGATTTTTCAATCTACTCCCCCTTCTGTCTTCCCTTCACGCGGAGAATGCCGCATTTCAGGCATTCTCCTGTGCGAGACTTATATCTTCCAAGGCAGCTATGCTGCCTTGGCAAAATCAGCCTCTGCTGTGAGCGGCTAGAAGTTCTTCTCGCACGTTAGAACGGCGCCATCTTCACATCTCCGCGCTCTCTGATGAAACGACAGTAGTGCGTAGTCTTTGACACCACCATGGACACGTCTCCGATGCAGATCCGCGTGCCGGGATATACCTCCCCTTTTACGCGCACCATGGCTTCCGAAGCGCTCGTCATATGCTTCTGCAGTTCTTCAATCTCATTATTTGCCGCCGCTATCGCATCGGTTTTCTGCTTGTTTAACGCCGCCATGGACTGTATCTGCTGAATCTGCTCCGGGCTCAGCTTCACGCCCTTTGCCAGCTTCTGCTTCGCGGAAAGCAGCGTCGGCTGTACCGTCTGCAGAAGCTTCGTGTCCTCACCGATCTGTTTCTGGAGCTGATTGATGCGCTCCTTCAGCTTGGGATCGGTTCCCGCCTCCACGATGGTATCTGCTCCCATCTCCGAACCGAGGGTTTTCACATTGATGCTGCCCGCCGCGCTGACCTTTCCACCTGTGATAAAGCCGCGCCTGCCATCCACATTGACTTCACCGCCCGCCGTTACCCTGCTGTGCAGGATGGACTCCGACGCCACATACCCCTGCGCCTCCGCGGTTACATTTTCCAAAAACTTCGCCACAATATTGCCATCTGCCCTCAGCACGCCGCGGCCCATGCCGTTCATGCCTCTTGCGATAATAATATTGCCGCCCGCCGTAAGCTGCGCGCCTTCCACGACACCTTTCACCATAATATCGCCCTTGGCTTTCACCTGGAAGTTCGTAGCCACGTTGCCGTTAATCTGTACATTTCCCTCATAATCAATATTGCCGGTGGAATTGTCCACATTCTCCACCATAAGCTCATCGGAGACAAAAACCGAGCCCTCCACCAGCTCCACATGCCCGCTCACCTGGGCCGTGAGCACGGTGCGATCCCCGGAAATATCAATATTTCGTCCAAACTTCAGCGTTTCCTTGCGCACCTCCGCGGGCAGAATCCGGTTTCCCGAAAGATCCTCTCCCGGTTCGCCCGGCACCTCCGGATGCAGAACCGCCAGCACCTCTCCTTTGTTACAATGATTTAGTATATTCAGATGAAAGAAATCTACGCTCCCGTCCTCGTTCAGCGTAGGCTTCGCTTTTTTATCCGTATTAAATTTATATTCAATCCAGGCATGTTTTCCCTGAACGGGTTCACGCCCCTCCGCCACCAGAATCTCCTCCAGATAGTTTCTTTTCGCAAAGAAACCCGCAATAGCCTCCGTGCGGATGCCGCACTTGATCCCCCGAAGCTGCAGATCTTTGATCATCTCTTCGGCGGTCATATTTTCGCCGCCTTCGGAAGCGGCGTAAAACTTAGCAAAGGCCTGCATCTTGTCAGGCCCGACCCTCAGCTTATAACATTCTCTCTCGGGAAACCTCGTCTCATTCCCGACACGGATTTCCTGCTCCTCCTTCACCACGTTCTCCACCGCCCGCTTGAGCGTCGGCAGGTCGCAGGCGTAATCCTTCATCGTCAGATACTCGAGCACATCCGTCACATCGACAGGCTTTCCCTCTCCTGTCGGCGGAAACAGCTTGAGTGACGACGACCCTTCCCTGTTCACCAGTCTGAAATATCAGTTCATATACCCCAGCCTCTACTTTCTCTTTTCCGTATCCGTGAGAATACCGATGTAGTTCCCCAGTTTTCCTCTCATCTTCTGTAAAGCTCTCGTGTGGAGCTGCGAAATTCTTGACTCGGACACCTCCAGTATATTGCTGATTTCTTTCAGGGTCAGATCCTCGTAATAATATAGAACGATCACCTTGCGCTCCTTTTCCGTCAACAGCTCAAGAGCCTGCGCCAGCATCTTCTTGAGTTCGTCTCTCTCCAGAATTTCTTCCGGCGAATCGAAGGCCGCGCTCTTTGTACTCCCCGCCTCGTTGGAAACCTCGCTCCCCTGCTCTAAAAACTCATTGAGCGACACCACATTGGTGATCTTCATCTGGGACTGCCAGTCGATGTACTCCTCATCCGTAATTCCCAGAAGCTTCGCGATCTCCTCATCCGTGGCGCTCCTGCCTGACTTCGTCTCGATCTCCTTAATGGCTGCGTCGATCCGTTTCTGCTTCTGCCTGATCGTCCGGGGAATCCAGTCCATCTTGCGAATCTGGTCGAGAATCGCTCCCCGTATTCTCAGACTGGCATAGGTTTCAAACTTGACGTCCTTTAGACAGTCAAACTTATCAATGGCGTCGATCAGTCCGAATATCCCGTAGCTCACAAGATCCTCGTACTCCACATTGTACCCGAGATACATGCTCAGACGCCCGGCCACCACCTTCACCAGAGGCGCATACTCCAATATGATCTTTTCCCGTACCTCCGGGGACTTGCTGCCTGCGTACTCCTCCCAGAGTTTCTTTTTGCCTGTATCGTCCATTCTAAGCCCCTATTACTGCTCAGTACCTTCACAGTTCTGTTTCCAACTCCTGCATCACATTTTACGGTCTCTGCAGTAATTGCCTCGACCTGTCCTGATCAGTTATCCCATTTTACCATTTATAATTTATCTTACTCCGAAGGTTCTTTTTCTATAACCTCGCCTTCCTCCATATGGGCCTCCTCGATCTGCTGCTCAAACCTGTCAAGCATAATCTGCAGGATTCTTCCGACAAAATAGAACCCCAGCAGCACGCACAGCAGAACAGTCAGCATTGTCTGCAGATCATAGCGCAAAATCCGCATGTAAATGCTGACAACCGCCCCGGCAAGTAACATGACAAAAGGAGGGATCAATCTGCGCTTTCTCGCTTTCGCTTGTCTCTCCTCTTCCTCTCGTTTTTCCCTCGCCTCACGTTCAGCCGCAGTCTCAATCTCGTCCTCCGGCTCCAGCCCTTCTTCCGGCTCCTCCTCAGTCTCCGGAGTCTCCGCCGTTTCTTCGCTGTTCTTCTCTTCCCAGTCCACTTTGTTACCCTTCCATTATCTTCCTATCTTTTATTTCTTATCCTCTTCCCTCTTCCGAATCAACGCTTCTTTCGGATCAGATCTTGTACTCCTGCTTACCTACCGCCCGGATGACAAAATCCCCGGTCTCAGGATAAAAAATAACCGTTCTCCCGAAATTCTTGCCGGTATCCTCCGCCAGAATCGGAATACGCAGCTCCGCCAGCTTCTTTTTGGTCGCCTGCACATTTCTCTCGCCCACGCGCACCATCTCGCTGTTGCTGTTAAAGCCAAACATCTGTGCGCCGCCCGCAATCTTTGCGACCAGACGGCTTCTGTTAGCCCCTTTTCTGGTCACCTGCTTCACCAGCTCCTCTATTCCCGTGTCAGCAAACTTCGGTATATTGGAGTTGTTACGAATCGTCGTAGAGTCCGGCAGCATAATGTGCGCCAGCCCGCCGATCTTTGTGACCGGATCGCGAAGCGCAATACCTACGCAAGACCCCAGTCCCAGCGTACAAATTCTATCAGGACTGACGCATACATTTAAGTCGGCCATTCCGACCTTTATCTCTACACCCATAACACCGCGTTCTCCCGTTTACACTTTCTTAAATTCATGCCCATGCCCGCCGTCCGATCAGATATTGATCCCCAGCGCCGCTAACATCCTGCCATATGAATCCAGATCAGGAATTAGGATAAAATATCCGTCCAACACCATCTCATCAAAAAACTGCGTCTGAATCATCAACATCCTATCGCCGAGAGCGGCAAACTCTATCGCCGGTACGCTCAAAATTGCTCCTGCCATATCCACTGTCAGATCCGGCACGGAAGGATAGATGGCCAGATTGGTGATGCTCGACAGGGAATTTAAGTACGAGCCCGTGATAATGTTTCCCACCTCTTTCAGTGCGGAAAATTCCATTTCCGAGAACTCCTCGCCCTCCGACTCCATCCCCATCAATTTGCCGACCAGATGCTTTGCCGCCGCCTTCTCCAACAGAAACATGATGCTGCCCTTGATATCGCCCTCGATGCCGAGGTAGATACCCGCCATGACCGTCTCCTCGCCGACCATGGCCTCGCCCAGCTCCCTAAACTCCAGAAGCTGCACCTTGGGAACCGCCATATCCACCTTACACTGCATCATCTGCGCCAAAGCCGTGGTCGCATTTCCGGCGCCGATATTCCCTAACTCTCTCAGAACGTCGAAATATTCATTTGACATTTCGTCTAAACAGATTTCGCCCACTATCGCTCCTCCTATACGCTTTCCAGCACAACCGCATTCAAATCGAGCAGGGAGATCAACCCCCCGTCGCTCTTTCCGACTCCGCAGAGGAAGTTTGCCTTCTCATCCTTCGAGTCATAAGCCACTTTCTCAATTCTTTCGTTTTCCAGCGTCACAACCTCTCTGACCTCATCCACGATCACGCCGATGGTTCCCTGCTGCTCCAGCTTCAGGATGATAATTCTGCTGGACTTGGTCTCCACATCCTTCTCCAGCCCCATCTTGATGCGGATGCTCATAACGGGAATGACCTCACCGCGCAGGTTAATCACGCCCTTTAAATATTCGTCCACCTTCGGCACTCTGGTAATGTGCTGCATTCTTACAATATTGTCTATGTATTTGATGTCGATGCCATACTGCTCGTCGCCGAGCTTTATCACGATAAACTGGGTGGTTTCTCCCACCGGCCTTAATTCCTCTACTTCATTCATGCTCTCTTCCTCCCTCTTATCAGATCAATGCGTTGGCATCCAGAATCAGCGCCACTTCACCGTCGCCGAGAACCGTTGCGCCGCTGATAATCTTGCACTTGCTGATATATTTGCCGAGTGACTTGATAACAATCTCCTGCTGTCCGATCAGTTCATCCACCACAAGACCCGCCAGCTTATCGCCCTTCTTAACGACAACCACAACGAGATTTTCCTCCGGCTCCTTCTTGCTGGGAATATCCAGGATCTCATTCAAGCGTATCAGCGGGATTACCAGATCTCGCAGCTGAATCACTTCCTTCGCCTGTACCAGCTTCACATCACTGGGAAGAATATCCTCTATGGTCTGAATGGAGCCCAGCGCAATGGCGTACTTCTCATCGCCGATCTCCACCATCAGCGCCTGAATGATAGCCAGTGTGAGCGGCAGCCTGATCGTCCACGTGCTGCCCTCTCCGAGCTTGGATTTCACCTCCACCTCGCCGCTCAGAGATTCGATCATGGATTTCACCACATCCAGACCCACGCCTCGGCCCGACACATCCGACACTACCTTCGCGGTGGAGAAGCCCGCGTTGAACAGCAGATCAATGATCTCCTTCTCGCTCATGGCCTCGCCCTGCTCCGGGGTGATAACGCCGCGCTCTATCGCTTTGTTTTTCACTGCCTTTGTATCAATACCGTTACCGTCATCCCTCACCTCGATGACAACGTTATTACCATCCTGATAAGCGTCGAGGAAAATAGACCCGACCTCCGGCTTTCCTCTCTCCTTACGCACTGCAGCGGACTCCAGTCCGTGGTCTGCGGAGTTGCGCAGCAGGTGCATCAGCGGGTCGCCGATCTGGTCTACCACGGTGCGGTCAAGCTCCGTCTCCTCACCGCTCATGTACAACTCCATCTTCTTACCCAGCTTCTTCTGCAGGTCGCGAACCATACGGGGGAACTTGTTCACCGTGCTCTCGATAGGCACCATCCTCACCTTCATGACCGACTCGTGAAGGGAAGTGGTCACGCTCTCCAGATACTCGATCTGCTCGTTCACCGCCTGGCTGGAATTGCCCGACATAGCGGATGCCGACACCAGAGAGTTCTTCGCGATAATCAGCTCGCTGACCAGATTCATCAGCGTATCCAGCTTCTCGATATCCACTCTGACAGTCCGATTTACCACCGGCTTATTCGCAGGCGCCTTCTTCGCCGCCGGAGCGGGTGTGGGTGCAGGTGCCTGTGCCGCCTCTGCCGGAGCCGCCGGTGTTTCCGCGGGCGCCTGCGCCGTCTCAGCCGGAGCCGCCGGAACAGGCTCTGCCGTCTCTGCCGCATGAGATTCTTCCAGCTCCACCGCTCCCACATCATCCAGATTCATCACGCTGCCGATGACTTCCTCTATCTCGGATACGCTTCTTGCCGCTTTCAGAACCTCTTCCAAATCCGCCTCAGAGACAATAATCAGGCTGAAGTGCAAATCAAACTTCTCGTCCTCGATATCCTGAGAGGAAGGATCGGAAACAATGATTTCACTTGTCTCCTCAATCGCCTTAAACACCAGAAACGCCCTTGCCGCCTTCAAAATGCAGGACTCCTGTACCTTTACGGTCAGCCCGTAAACGCTCTTGCCCTGTTTGATCGCCTCGCTCAGCACGCTCTGCTGGCTCTCATTCAGCTTGATCCCCGCAAAGCCGCCGCCCGCTGCCGGAGCCGCTGCCTGCGTCTCGGGCGCCTGCGCTGTCGGCGCGGCATCATCACCGGAGCCGCCGCTCATAATATCATTTAACCGCTTGATCAGCGCACCGTTATCGTTGGTACCCTCATCGGAGCTTTCCCTGATGTTGGTGTTATACTCCTCCAGCGCATCCAGACACTGGAACAGCACGTCAATCATATCCGCCTTCACTTTAATATTGCCGTTTCTCACCTCGGAGAATACATTCTCCATATCATGGGTCAGGGTCTGCATTCTCTTATAGCCCATGGTTCCCGCCATACCCTTTAAGGAATGGGCCGCCCGGAAGATCTCATTGATCGTATCCATGTTCTCCGGATCCTGCTCCAAAGAGAGAATCTGCGTATTTAAGTTCTGCAGATGTTCATTGGTTTCATCAAGAAAAATCTCAAGATACTGGCTTACATCCATATTATTTTACCCCCACATTTGTCGTGATTTCCTGCGCAATCTGATCCAGCGGCACAATCTGATCCGCCAGTCCCGCGTTCACGGCGCTCTTCGGCATACCGTACACAGCGCATGTACTCGCCTCCTGGACAATCACATGTATTTTCTTTTTCTCTTTCAGATGTTGGATTCCTTCTGTACCGTCCGCACCCATCCCCGTCATCACCACGCATACGATTCTGTCAAATCGGCTGTCTATCAGTGATTCATACATGTAGTTTGCGCAGGGCTTCACGCCTTCTCTTGCCGGTTCGTCCGAATAATGGATCGTATACTTGCCCCCCATATTCAGAACATTCATGTGTTTACCGCCCATGGACACATACACATTGCCGGGCATAAGCACATCTCCCTCCGCCGCCTCCTTCACGGTAACCTCGCTTAGTGAGTTCAGCCGTTCCGCCAGAGACGCCGTAAAACCTGCCGGCATATGCTGCACCACCACAACAGGCACCTTCAAATTTGCCGGAAGCTTCGGAATCACCGCCTGCAAAGCTTTTGGACCGCCCGTAGAGCTTGCCAGCGCCACAATCTGGGTTCCCGGATTGTAAACCGCCCTTCCTGAAGGCGGCGCCGACGCCTTTTTCTCCACCGCCGGAACCGCTCCCGTCCTGCCTGCCATGTTTCTCGCCGCACCCGCTCCGAAAGGCATCGCCGGCGTTACCGGCGCTGCCGAAACCGGCGTTTGTGTCGGAGCCAATGTCTCGACGTCCGTCACTGCCGCCAGAATCCGCAACAGACCCTGGCTGAAAGTACCGTTACGACAGTCAAGTGCACTGGTAGGCTTGTGAATAAAATCCAGCGCTCCCAGCTCCAGCGCGTCCAGCGTAACCTTCGCGCCGTCCGCAGTGTCCGTGCTCGCCATAATGATCTTCGCCGAAATTTTACGCTTCTGCAGCTCCTTCAAGAGTTCCAGCCCGTTCATCTGCGGCATATTCACGTCCAGCACTACCGCGTCGTAGGTTTTCCTGCTGAGAAGACTCAACGCGTCCAGACCGTTTACTGCCCTGTCCTGTACCCGGAATCGTTTATCTGATTCAATTATATCACAGAGCACCCTTCTCATGAGTGCAGAGTCGTCAACCAGCAATATATTTTTCATACCAGCCTCCATGTCACAGCTTTGCTGTGGCTCAAATCAGCGCGGAGAATGCCCGTATTTTTGGCATTCTCCTGTGTGAGACGGAGTTGCAAGGCAACTCCTAGAACTTCTCCGCGAAACAGCCTCTGCTGTGAGTGGCTAGAAGTTCTTCTCACACTAGATCAGCCCCCCGTTTTTCTGTGGGCCTTCCTCGCCTCATCAAAAATATACTGAATGATTTCCTCCCTGTCCTGAGGATCTACATTAACATACTGTACACGATGGTCAAACACACCCGGCTCCTTCTCCAGCTCATTCACCGCCAAAACCTTCCCCACAAGCCGGTACTCCTTCTCCCTTCCCTCAAACTGCAGATGATACTTACACAGAATCAGGCTGTTCACCTCGTAGGCGTAGTATGCCACAAACCGAAGTCCGCCGCCGCTGATATCCACAATCACACTGCTCTTTAAGGGAAGGGCCGGCAACAGTTCCTCCTGTGCCGCAATCGCGATCTCCTCCTCGCCGAGCTGTCTGGAATCCATCTCCAGCGCGCAGCTGAACCGGTAATACTCGCGTCTCTGATAATTGCGCAGATTGCTCGTCAGATCCATTACCAGCACATACTGCCCGTTAAACCTGTAGCGGTCCGTCACCCGCGCATTGCACTGGTAGACAACGTTATCCCCGTAAAAATACATATCGTACTCGCCGTCCACCGGCAGGAGAATGAGCTTGCCGTCCACAATCGGCATGGCAACCTCCACACGGCTCTCCGTAAGTATCTTCAGAAGCCGACTCCGATGGGCTTTTCGCTGTCCGTTTTCCTCCGGATTCCGCTCCCTGTCTATGGCTTTGAGTTCTACCTCTCCTCCCGGCGCCACATACTTTGACAAAATTTCTGACATGTCCTGCTACCTCCCGGCCAAACCTCCG
>ERZ778504.1355-NODE-1355-length-18026-cov-4.217684_pt1 | contig 18026 bp, 18 predicted proteins | sample MGYA00510046_ERZ778504 | MGnify/ENA primary metagenome ERZ778504 (study PRJEB29527, sample SAMN07138964) | mouse gut metagenome | material: feces | host: mouse | place: China:Nanjing | collected 2016-01-25 ...
ATTGTGTGGAGTGGTTGGAGGATGCGGGCAGACAGGGAGTGGACTTCCATGACAGGAAGAATATGGATTTTGTGCTGAAGCATGTGGAGGAGAAACTCTTGGATTATTTTCAGATGTTTGGAGCCAGAATCCCCCTGGCAGTGGAATATGCACTCTATAGCCGGGACGGGGAAGAAGAACGATTTGAAAAAACAGTTGCCGCTTATCAGTCCTATGGGTATAAGGAGGGAAAAGGAGAAAGGAGCTACCAATATTATGATGGAAGGAAGCTGCTTGCAATCCGGCAGGAGCTGGAGGCACACAATACGGATTTCCCTGGAACACTTTCTGGGTACCGCTGGCTGGTACAGAAAGAAACAAGATTTTGCGGGAAAATCAAATCCTCCCATCATGGCGCCTGCTACTTTGATTACTATAACAAGTATGGGGTCAGGCATGATATGGTACGCGTTCCCTATCTCAATGAAAAAATGTATCTTTACTATTTGAACAGGATGCTCTGTATTTGCACACAGACGGATAGAATGGACGGGCTGGATAAGCAGGAAGAAGTCTGTTTCCGGGATCTGTGTAAAAGCATTTACTATCTGCTGAACAGTAATGATGCTCCGATCTGTATCGAAAAAATCGTGGACCGCTGGAATGAAGATGCCATGAACTATTTCCATGACTGGTGTCTGGTCATTGATACGGTCGTGAATGCGAAATCCATCCTGACGCAAGGGGCAAGAAAAAGCATTCTGATGAAGCCATATAACCAGGCGTTAAAGATTGAAAGGCAGCTGAAGGCAGTTATAAAAATGTGTCCTAAAAAGGCGGGGGAAAGATATGTTCAGCTAAAAGAAATACGGAAAAAAGTCAGCAGTCTGCTTCGGAAAAATCAAGATTGTACGGAGTATATCAGGGAGATAAACAGATATGTGTTAAAAATGAATAGGAAGAAACTGCAGATTCCGGTGGCTGATGAGCCGAAGGCAGCCGATTATATAGCGAGGGTACAGATGTATTCGCCGTGGGTGACCATTCTTGACTTACACCGGTATTTTGGGATGGAAACGTTATCCCGGTTTATCCGTGGAACTTACCCCTGCCTGTTTATTCCGCAAGAAATACAGCCTTCCTATGCAGGACTTTCAGAGTTTGTACGTGCCTTTTTGAAAACCAGAACGGTTCAGGCAAAACATGTTTATCGGAGCATTGTAAAGAAGGAACTCTTGCCGGTGATCCAGAGCGGGGAGCTGGAAAAAAAGCAGTATGAAGATACCCTTGAAATCCTGAAGTTCCATAATGTAAAGGTCTCGGACAGAATGCTGATGAAGCTGCAGGATTTTAAGATACAGGTGGAGGCAAAAGGTTCGCCGGAATTTTTGACAGCAGGAGACGCTACGGTATGCTGTATGGGGTGCGGCAGCCAGAAAGCTATTGACTATGCAACGGAGGAAGGGTTTGGGATTTTAAATGTATATTATAAAGACCGTGTCATAGCAAATTCCGTCTTATGGATTCATGAAATATTAGAATGCCTGGTTTTGGACAATATTGAGGTCCATCCGAACTATATGATATATAGGGGCATATTAAAAGAGTGCTTTCTGAAAGCTGCCAGGGAGCTGATAGAACAGCACAATCTAAGATTCGCAGTGCAGGGGAGCAGCTATAACGACCTTATTTTATTCCGGGAGGATGCAGAGAAAATAGAGTTTTCAGAGTTGAAAGCCCTTGGAGTAGAAAAGCCGAATTTTTATTCCGATGCGAGAGACAGCAGGGTGGTCTGCCATAGTGTTTTCCAGAATGGGAAGCAGGAGCCTGCAGAGGCGCTTCCAGCTGCTGCATAGATAGAAAGACGGGGAGAAACAGGGGGCGGACAGTCTTTGGCTTGTCCGCAATCCCTCTTCCCAATAAGGGATTATATATATCTACTTCACTTTTTCTTGACATTCGCTGCATTCTCCGTCATGAATGGAAATAATGCCGCCGCATTGAGGGCAAATATATTTTTCTTTTTGCTGTTCCATGAAATGCTCTAAACCATATGCCTGCACATAGCGGCAATTTTCTACAAGGCTTACCTGATACCGTTTGTTATAGCTTTTCTCCAGATTTTTCACTAATTTGCACGGATATTCGGAACATTCAAAGCAAAAAGAGAGTGCTTTTTTACTGATACAATCTTTTATCCTGCACTTGCGGCAATGCTCAGGCTTTCCTGCATCATGATTCAGACAGCCGGCACAGGGGTTTTTGTGATAACAATGCTTGTAGCAGACTTTGCAGTTCATTCCGCAAGGGGCAAACATTCTTGTATCAATATTCTCTTTCGGCATCTTCATAATGGTTTGCTCATCTCAGGATCAGAAGTTAAATCCTCTTTTGAATAGTCCATTCTTACCTCCGTCATTCCAGACTGTAAAAGTTCTCTGATGATCAATCCATTGCTTTTATTCCTTTTTCAGATAATTCTTTGAGATTTTCAAGCATACGGTTTATCACTTCCGAAGGATGCCCTTCCCATTTGGTTACTTCCGCGATGATTTTTAATGGCTGCTTTGTTCTATAAGATTTTGTGGGATTTCCCGGAAATTTTTTGTCTGTAAGGTTCGGATCGTCTTCAAAATCTCCGGTTGGTTCAACAACATATATCTGCTCCCTGCCGTCTCCTTCTGCCAACTCTGCACCCCAAATTTCGGCATCCAGTGTTCCGGCAAAATAAACATATCCCGATTTTCTGGTATCGCTGTAATTTTTTCTCATCCCGGTAACAAGGAAATCACCTATGTTTAAATCCGCTTTTGTTCCATGAAAAAATGAACCCGGACTAAATATAATCTTATCGCTCATGCTGCGTTCTCCTTTACTATATTGGATTGTTAATTTATACAATTGAATGATAAACTGGAAGTTGGCTGTTTTTCAGTCGCAGCATATAAAAATCTGGCACTTCCGATTTCTGAGACATTTTTCATAAATTCTACATTAAGCCATAAAATCAGAGAATACATACTTTGTCCTTCAAACGGCCATTTGCACATTTTATCCGAACATAAATCTTCATCACTTAATGATTCAACAAATGCAATCCAATCTCTATGGCATCGTCCAATTTCATCTATTGCCAAGTCCACACTTCCCGGCCAAATAATATCTTCTTTTTCTATTGTTTTATTATCTTTTGACATACTTAAGACCTTTTTCCACCAATACATAATATGCCACATAGTCCATGCTATGCTTGGAGGGCCAATCGTGTAAACTTCTGTATCAGGCCAGTCTGCTCCCCAACTATCATCAGTTTTTCGTATTTGTAAGCCTTGTGGGGTTTTACACCACATTGCTTCTTTTTTACTCAAATTATGGCAGTGATATTCAAATAATTGCCACACAATATCCAATTGAAACAACATCTCTTTTTTCATAGATCCTCCATAAAATCTGCTGGTTATTGTATCTAGTTTAGCATTTTTATGCAGCATACACAATACTATACTGACCGCAATCAGGCTTCTGGCATATAGACAAGGAATCGTTATGATTTTTGATAAACAGATAATCCATAAGATAAACCAGAATGACACTATATAATGTATAAAAGCTGATTGACAAATACAATATATAGCGATATAATAAAGCGGAAGTTATTATTTTTTCTGCATGTAAGGCAGAAAATCAAATTTTAGTTCCGGCATGGGCTGGAAGGAGAACTTTCAGGCGCAAGCCTGCCAGAAACAGGGAATACAAAATGGCACTGATGACAGAATGAATGGTCAGTGTCTTTTTTTGTGTCCTGAAACAGGGCGATATCAGCAGAAAGGAGAGGATAAGGTAGATATGTCAGTTTACAGACGAAGAGAAGAAAGGGAGGATATGGAAGATAGTGTATTTGGCCGGAGCCATGACAGTATGGAACTGATGGCAGAGTTAGGAAGTACAGGTTATATGCAGAGATTTTATGAATTTCTCCAAGGGAAATTCCACCCGGAGAAGATCATGGATAAAGATGCGCCGAACCTGTCGGGAGACCGGGCATGGCACGTGATCTACTGCATGCAGGAGTATTTCGGTGTATTTGACGACCGGTTTGAACGCTGCAGGGAGTGTGATACGATTTTTGACAGCTATGAAGAAGGGACAGCAATTAACGAAGATACGGAACTAGCGGAAAGATATACAGTATGTGGAGAGCAGTATCTCCACCAGTTCACGGAAGAGGAATACGGGCATTACTGCGAAGACTGCAGGCCCGACTGATTCCAGTGGAGATATGGTTCTGCAGGAGAATGAAGCTTAAAAAAAGGAGGAAGATTAGCATGTCAGCGTTATTTGAAACATGGACATTGAAGCAGGAGCTTCCGGAGCCGTTTGCAGGGCTTGTGGAGGAAAACGGAGGGAAGCGGACCAGTGTAAAGGAAAAGGACTGCTCCATCTATAATACCGGAAAAGCGAAATCGGCAACCCTGCATCCGCCGACCCTGCGGGCAATCTTAAAGCTGTATGAATTGATGTCCGGCCGGAATTCCGGAGCTGCCGGGTTCCAGGAAGGGAACGAGGAAATCAATTTTTACTGTATGGAGTATGAGAAAGTGGATGGGAAATATGCCCTTGTCTATAACAGCAGGAACGGAAAAGTAAAGGGGCTGAGGCTAAAGGATAACACGGCAGAACCGCTGCCTCCCATAACAGAAACAGAGAGCGATGGGGAAGAGTATCTGGCTCTATTTGTATTTATCAGTGCAAACGGCATTGGCAGACTGGCAGACAGGGAATTTGCCTCTAACTTTTATGATATCCGATCCCACATAGAGGGAGAGGATATATTATCGGATGAAGAGCTTTTAAGCTGTGCGTTTGTCTGCTGTGACAACCTGTACCGCAGGATTGAATCGGGAAGTATGCTGGGATCCGGTGGGATTCCCCTGGAAGAAAACCAGCTTGCAGACCCGGATTTTATTACCCCTTATCTTCTGAATACGGGTATATACAGCCCGAATGTGACCGAGTGCGGGGAGTTTGAGATCCTGTCTGTAAAGACGCTGCTTCAGGAAACAACCCTTGGGGCACTTAAGGGAAAATTCAACCAGGGAAGGACATACCCAGAAGAATACCGGCGCATGATCCCGAACCTGCCGGAGTACTACCGAGTGAACACAGAGACGCAGGAGATTTTGTCCATGATTGTTAACACGCCGGCAAGATTTTTTATGCTGGCGGGGGAATCCGGAGCCGGAAAGACCACGGATTCCAAGATTATCGCACAGGCGCTTGGGTATCCCCATTTTGTCTTTACCTGCGGGCCGAATACGGAAGAGACGAGCCTGATGGTATCCATCCTGCCGAACATTGATAGCTGCAAGGTTCCAAAGGAACACTGGCCCACCATGGAGGATTTCCTGATGGACCCGGCGTCTGCCGTTGCGGAACTCACCGGCACATATCCGGAACATATGGAGAGTGAGAGCGCCTTCCGGAAAATTTTAGAGGAAATCTACCAGAGGGGCTATGACCGGGCAAAAGGGGAGAAGGATTTTATCAAGAAGGAGTCCACCATCATCCAGGCATGCCGGATGCCCTCCGTGATCGAGATCCAGGAGGTATCCATGATTGAAAAGCCGGGAACCTTAACCCGTCTGAACGCCTTGTTTGATGACTGTGCAAAAACGGATCTGCTAAACGGCGAGATCATTGAGCGCCATCCCGATACGGTTGTCATTTTAACGACCAACCTTGATTATGTGGGATGCCAGATGTTCAATGAATCGGTGTTATCCCGTATGAATTTAATCCAGCACCGCAAAGGCATGAGTGCAGAGGATATGGCAAAGCGGGCAGCAGAACGGACAGGCTGCAGCGACTTTGAAATTGTACATGAAATGGCGCAGGTGGTGGCAAATATCCATCAGTATTTAATAAAGAAGCAGGTGCAGGGCGGCGTATGCGGATACCGGGAGCTGGAGAACTGGGTGTGGAGCTATCTGGCAAGCGGGGATCTTGTGAATGCGTCTTATCATACGGTGGTAAGCAAGGCATCCCCTTACCCGGAGGACCGGGAGGAAATCCTGAATACGTATATCCTGCCTTATTATGAAGCGGCGGCGTAAAGGAGGACTATGGAACGAAACAGGACATTTCGGGAGTTAGTGCAGGAAAAGAAGAAGGAACTTACGAAGGAGGAGATTTTTGAGACTGCCTTTTATCAGGAAATGCTGCTGTCGGTGGCAGGAGAACTGACCGGAGGGACCTTAAAGAAAGTGGAGTTGGTGAAACTGCCGGAAAGCGGATGGGCCGGGAGATGCAACGACCGGAGAGTGCTGTTAAATATTGAAAACCGTGTTACAGCAAGCTTTCCCTCGGTAGCATTGAAAAGTGACAGTATTACCGGTGTTCTTGGTCATGAATGCGGGCATTGGAATTTTTCGGATTTTGGGCTGAGAAAAAAATATCTGGAAGGACTTGAAAAAGGGGAATGGTATCTTCATCCCCCGGAGCCGGAAACCGTATCCGAAGCAGAGCATCTGAAGGAGATCAATGAATATCTGGAGCGGAAGCATGATATTGCGCTTGCCCTTTTAGCGGAGACGGCTTCTTTCATCCAGAACATGTTAGAGGATGTATATGTGGAGGAGAAGATGTGTAAGCGGTATCCCGGCAGTATCCGGAGGGGGATCATGCAGAACCGGGTAAGGGATGTGGAGCGGATTCCAAGCTTAAAGGTACAGATGGAGAATGGTTACAGGCCTGTTGCTGTTTTGCTGAATCTTATGGCGCAGTATTCCCTTGCAGGCACCGTCAATAACTGGGAGGAACTTTCAGGCGGGCTTCTGGAACTTTTGGAGCTTGCCAAACCAGTCATCGACATGGCAGTGGCTTCTGAAGATGCAAAGGCGCGGATGGCTGCGGCAAACCGGATCCTTCTGATTATCTGGAAGGTGCTTTTGGAAGAGATCCAGAAAGCGGAAGACGGACAGTGGGAGCAGCAAGGGGAAGAACCGCAGGACCAGCCGAAGGGAGATGGACAGTCGGAGGCTATGGACAATCAGGAAGAACCACAAAACGGCAAGGAAAAGGAGAGTCAGTCAGGTGCTTCCGGGGATCAGACAGAAAAGTCCCAGAACCGTCAGGGAAAAGCAGGCCAGACAAATGAATGCAAGAAACAGCAGGAGAAATCTCAGAAAAGCCAGGAACAAGCGGGGCAGTCAGGCGGGTCTGATGGTAAAATAGGAGAACCGCAAGACGGCCAGAAACAAGCAGGGCAGTCGGATGAGCGGCAAGATCAGCAGGAAGAATCAGCAGGCCAGAAGGCGGGCGAAAGCCAGCATGAAGAGCCTTTAAAGAAAAACAGGCAAAAGCTTCAGGAGGGAGCAAAAGAGCAGGGACAAGGGCAGGAAGAATCACCGCATGAGCGGGCGGAAAAGATTCAGCGGATGTTAGAACAGCTCCGGGAGCAGCTTCCGGAATCTCTGCTTGAAAGAGACGGAGAGAATGCGGAAGGGAATCTTAAGAGAATGGGCGATGCTTCCAGAGTCAGCACATTGCTTCCGAAGGAGCAGAGGGTAGAAACGAGGAACCAGCTCATGGAATATATCCAGGAAGCGGCCAAAGAGCAGGCAGAAAAAGAGCTGGAGGAACAGTTCAGCCGGGAATTATCCCGCGAACTCTCAGAGACGGAATTTGACGGCGACCACAGAAAGGTGAAGAAGGCCTTAGTAAGGGAGACAAGGTTTTCCAGGGGGGAAATGCTTGTCTGTAATCTCTATGAGGACCAGGTAAGAGCTGTCATGCGCCGGATGAAACCGAGGCTATTGCCGGTGTTAAGCTGCCAGAGCCCCCATATGGAGCGGAACCTGTTCTTTGGCTCAAAGATGAATTACCAGGAGCTTTATGATCCGGAAAAGCGGATCTTCTGCAATCTGGAAGTGAGAAAGAAGGTCAATACGGCGGTGGCACTGCTGGTAGATATGTCAGGCTCCATGCTGGACAAACGGATGGAGCAGGCGAAGCTGTGCGCTTTGTGTCTGTATGAGTTCTGTAAAAGCGCAGGGATCCCCATACTGGTTTATGGGCATCACACGGACAGGAAATACAGACGCGTGCAGGATGAAACCGTGTATCTCCATTCCCTTGCAGAATTTGACTCCGATTACAAGGATAAATACCGGATTGCCGGTATGAGGGCAGGCGGTTGTAACCGTGACGGCGCCGCAATTATTTATGTAGGAGAAAAGCTTGCAAAGCGGCCGGAAAAAATCAAGCTGTTGTTTCTGATCAGTGACGGATTCCCCAATGCGACTTACTATAACGGGAAAAAGGCAGAGGAAGACCTGGTAAAGATTAAGGGGAAGCTGGAAAAGAAACGGATTACCATGCTGACGGCGGCAATCGGGGAAGATAAGGAGGCAATCCAGAGGATTTATAGGGAAGGTTTCCTTGATATTTCGGATTTGGAGCAGCTGCCGTATCTTTTGCCGAGGCAGATTTTAAAGTATATCAGAAGATAAAGGAAGCAGATAGACTAGGAAGGACAGCCAAAACCGGCTGTTTTTTTCGTTGCCATATATATATCGGAAGGAAAATGTGGCGGCGGATCCTGTAAGTGAGAGTTTAAAAGGAGATATCAATGGAAGAAAGATTAAAGAAAGACATGGCGGAGATGACATTTGACCTGGACCGGTTCTTTCAGCCCGGCTATGTGATCGAGCTGTGCGAAAATACCTATTACAGGGGAAGCAGGGACAGGCGGGCGCTTGTGGGCGCACTGCCGCAGGCAGAAAGGTTTCCGGGAATGAAAGAGGCGGAAAAGTTTATCCGCAGGCATCTGCGGTGCGCGGACTGGAATGTATGCATCTGCGAAGTGTGCTGGGTATTGCTTTCTGTGGAAAGTGAAATGGGAGAACCGGACCTTTACTGGGACGGCAGGCAGTTTCGCCCGGATTTAGGGAAGGCCCTTGCTTTCTCCAGTTACCGGAAAGCGGTGTCCTGCCAGAAGAGGGAGCGGCTTCAGGAAACCAGTATGATTGATGTGCGGACATTGGAGAGGAAGCAGATCCGGCTGGCGGCATAAGAAAAGAAGGAGGAACACGGATGGGACAAGGAGATGAAAAAAAGCATAAGGGGCCGTATAGCGGTCCCTTTAGAAAGGGGCAGGGTGTATGTTAGGTAAATTTTATGAGGATATGTTTGATGTGGAGCTGTACTGCCAGATGGTGGATCTGATCTGCCGGCTGTCGGAGCACGCACAAAAGGAGCGGCTGTATCGTGAGCTGGAAAATTCATTGCTGCTTTTTGGGAAGCCTGAGCAGGGGATGGAGGAAGCCTATGGCCTGCGTTATCCCGGCGAGGTGCTGGAGCGGCTGGATGAAAAAGAGGAAGTAACGGAAAGGCAGCTCCGCGCACTGGGGCTTGCGCTGGCAGGGACGAAGGAATTTCAAAGTGACGGGATGTTCATTGGGAAACAGAAGCCGTCCTTCTGGAAACGGATGAAGCGCAGCTTAAAGAAATCGGATCTGTACTGGCTCGGAATCCAGTATCTTTTGGAGGACGGGAAGAGGGAGCTGTATGAGAGGCTGCTTAGTTTCCCGGTACAGTCGATTGAGGAGCTGGTGTTTATCTTATCCATCCTTCCGGATGAACGTGATGTATGGGAGAAGACAAAAGGGAAACTGAATCTGTTTCTTGGGAAGGAGAGGAAGTTCTCTGTCTATACCCATACGGAGATCTATGCATGGCTGGTTACGCACTATCATCCGAGGGTAAAAGGATACCAGAAAAAGGATATTACCACATTAAAATACCTGTTACGGCTGCCATTTTCCTATGCAAAAGAAGGAAGCGCGGCGAGAAGGGAGCTTCTGAAGGCTGGATATACGGTGCAGGAAATCCTGTATCTTAGCATGTCCCTTCTATATCAGGTCTGTGCATCTGATATGCTAAAGAAGGACGGGCTGACCGTAGAACGGATGGCCGTGGAGACGTGCCTGCGGTTTCTGGAAGGAGACGGGGAGTATTTGGATGTGGCTGGAGGTTTCTGCAGGCAGATTTTAGAGGACTACAGTTATTTTCATGTGAAGCTTGAGGATACCACCAGTATCTTTGACCGGCTCTATGAGCTTTTGAAAGTGGAAAATGTGCGGACCTACCAGCTGCTCCTTTCCTGCGACAGGAATGAGGAAAGGCACAGCGGATGGTTCCGGATTGACCTGACGGATCCCGGGTGGCAGGAGCTGTATTTCCTGATTGATGAGAAGAGATTTATAAGATGGGTATTTGAAACCTTAAGCCATGAAACCTATGGGAAAGAAAAAATGGAACAGTATCTTTCTATATATAAAGAACTGACCGGGGAGAGTTTTTTAAACCATTTCTGGAATAAGAAGAATTATGACCTGAACCGGATTTTCTCTAAGCTGGCGGAACTGGAACTGCTAGACCCTCTTAAGCATCTGAAGGAGTACCTGTCGGAGCATCGTTGCGATAAGGAAAAGGCGGATAAGAAGTGGGAGTGTATGGCGGCTCATCTGATGGCCTATATGAAAGGGGTGCAGACACCAAAGGCGGCAGAGATGCTGTTTCAGATCGTGAAGGAGACCGGGATTTCTGATAAGGGACTGTTTGCAGTCGAAGATCTGTTACTGGAAAGTTTTGGGATGGGATATGGGTGCAGGACCCGTTATTACTATTCCGATAATCGCCATGATTTTTCCGGAATTGACCTGATCCGCCCGTTTCTCAGTACAGGGGATCACCAGAAGCTTTTTCGTATCCTGGAGCGGCATATTTTTGTGAATTATCCGGACAGATATTATCCCTTCCTGATCGGGGTGCTTTCCAAAGAGGATCATCTGCTCTGGTTTCCAAAGGAAGAGGCAAGAGAGGTATTCCTTGTGCTTGCAGAGACGTTAGGCCAGCAGAGGAAGTTAGAAAATCTCCGGGGAATCTATCTGACGGAGGAAGAATTGGATGAGTTTCGCTTAAAAAGGCAGGAAAGAGAGAGGCGGCATCTTTTATTGGAGCAGAAAAGGAAAATAGACGGCATACGGAAAGAGTTCACCCGGCAGGTGGCAGAGGTCCGGAATACGGACAGGCATTTTGCCGGGCTGTATGACTATGCGGGGGGATATTGTTATGAGAGCGATAAGAAAAAAGAGAAATGCTATATAACAAAGAGATACCTGTGCAGCCTGTTCCAGGGGAATTTTTGTATGCTTTTGGAACAGAAAGAGGTAGGGAGCCTGTGCGACCTGCTGAAGCTTTTGTTTATGGAAGGGGAGCTTACCTTTGTAGAAGTAAAAAGGATGCTGGGTTTTGTGGAAGTTAAGGAAAACCGGAAGGAGGCGGCATAGGATGCGGTTTTGTGATACGATCTTGAAACACATGATATTAAAAAAGGAGATGGAGAAGGCCTGTGTGCCGGATGCATTACTGGAGGATTATGAGGAGGAAGAATTATTGAACCTTAGCAGAAAAATCAACCAGGTGGAGGCCGGAGGGCAGATTGCGAAGCTAAGCCGGGATGCAGTGGAATACCTGGTGAAGGATCAGGGATTCCTGCCCTTCCTGATACGGCTGTCGCAGGAGGAATGTTACGATCCGGTGAGGGTCATCGGTTTCTTATCTAATGCAGGAGATATGCTTTTATCGGAAGAATACAGTTATGAAGAGGTCTTTGCAGTATTGGCAGATGGTAAAATCGAGCCGGATTGGACTTATACCTATCTAAAATATTTTTCTTCGGTGACGCTTACGGAAGAGGAAAAAGGATATCTGATGCGGGGATTATATACTTTGGATGAGTGCGGCAAGTTTTCCATTGGCGACCTGACAGAAAAAGAGCGCAGGCTTCTGGCAGAGCCGATGATATCCGGTGGATTTTTAAGGGAGATGGTTCAGGACCGCAGCTTTTGGAAACACCTGCTGGATCCGGGATATTATAAGCTGATAAAAGAGTTGTCCAGCAGGTCAGGGTGGCATGTATGTCTGATGCATAAGCAGGAAAACGTATTGTGGGAGCATGCACAAGTCATCCATGCGGGGCTTAACAAAATCCTAAAGCGGATTCCCACGGAGTCGGTGGGGGTCTTTCTGAGACAGTGGCTTGAAAATGAGGCATTAGTGTATGACTTGAACAGACTTACGTATCTGCTTTCGGAAATGTCGTCGGATAAGGAACTGACTTTTATGAGAAACAGGGTTTCCTATTTGAGTTTCCTTTATGGGGATATCCTGGAAGGCGTAAATGTGGAGCATCTGTCAAAAGGACAAAGTAACCTGCTGGTTTATGCGATCACACATAAGAAGAAGCAATTCCTTTCTGTGGTAAAGGGAAATTTCCATGATTTTATTTATTGCGGCTGGCAGAATCTTTTGCTGGACCGGGATACTTATGAGCGGTTTGTGAATATCAATACACTGAATTCTAAGAATCTAAAGGAATGTGCAGGGCTTTCGGCCCTTTCTGATGAAAAGAAGCAGGTGTTAACCTGGGATTCTTATACCTTTGAGGAGATCAAATTTATTGCCACGGAAGACATTTCCTATGTAAAACTGTATCACCGGCTGGGAGACTTAAAGATTGACGGCCGCCTGCGGGTCATCCGGGAGATATCCGGAAGGAAATGCCTGCTGGAAGGCATGGCAGAAGAACGGCTGGACAGGCTGGGGTTGATGTTAAAAGAGAAGCCCGTTTCCCGGTGGATTGTTGAGGAACTGGGGCATGTAGAATCCCTCTCCTATCAGCAGGCGGTCAATCTTTTGTGTGTATGGGATGAGGTCGGGCGGTTTGTTCCGGAAATCCGTACAGGCTATCATGCGGACTTTCTTGTGTATAACCTGGAAAGGTTACAGGATATCCCTGATTTTAAGACGGTAGCAGACCAGATGCCGGAAATAGACGGAAGATGGAAGCAGCTGAATGGAGTATTAAAGATTGGGGAAGATTTCCTGCTGAAAAACCGGGAAGGACTCAAACGCTTCCTGTGCGAAGGCGGCGCGGAGATTTTCAGTGCATTTTTATCCGGGGCGCTGGATACGGAAAAAGAAAAAGCCAGACGCCTCTGCACTGCCGAGATTGCCGGACGGTTCTGGGAAGTGAAGTATTATAAAAATGACCTGGAACGGGAAATCGCGCTTGAGCTTCCAAAAGAAGCGCAGCAGCTTTGGATGAAGAACATGGAGATGAAAAAGAAGCAGATGAGGCTGTGGGAAGAGGACAGGCTGCTTCCTGTTATGCAGATCGGGGAAGTACTGGGGCACACCTGCCTTTCCTATCGGGACGGGGAATATAAAAGCTGTCTGTTATCCTGTTTTGACGCGAATAAAAAGGTGGTGTTTCTTTCTATTCATGGTACGCCTGTACTCCGGGCAATCATCCGTCTCACCAAAGGGACATTTTGCCGGATAAGGGGGAAGCTTAAGGGGCTGCAGTTTGCAGACCTCACCAAAGAAGATACACAGGAAAAAGCAGAGAACGGCGCGAAGGAACAACTGACCTTGTTTTTGGAGCGGCCTTATTTTAAAGGGATTTCGGAGGAGAAAGAAAAGGAAGCGGTCTGGCTGGTTGTGGAGATGCTGAAAAAGAAAGCAAAACAGCTACAGGCAGAGCTGGTCTTAAGCGATGCTTATCATGGGTTCGCGCTGGAAGAAAAGCAGTTTATCCGTGCAAAGTATTATATGTATATTTCCGAATCCAAGAATGGGGAGCAGTATCTGGACAGCCTGGGCGGAATGGCAGGCGCCAGGCAGGAAGGAAGCTACGAGAAAGGATATTTTTTGTTTCAGGAATCCTCTGTAAATCCGAAAACGGCGAAAGAGGAGCAGCGAGGAGGCGCAAATGGGTAAGGATTTGCTCTTATGCCAGAGAGAGATCCGGCGTTTGCGGTGCGTGGTGAGGATCTATGAATCACAGATGCGGGAGCTGAAGAGTTATCTTGGGCAGATGTTGGAAGATCCTTTGCTTGCTGAGGAAGCAAAGAGGGCCGTCAGAGAGATCCATGAAACATGGCGGCGGATACAGGAAGATGAATAGGAAGGAGGCGTTTATGCCGAAATTTATGGAGATTGACCTGCTGGACAGCCTGGAAAGGATCATGAAAAAGAATACCATGAGCTATCAGGGGGATTTTGCATATGACCGGAAAGAGCTTGAAGAAGCGGCGGCCAAAGCAGATACCCTGCCTCTTAAGGAGCGGACGTATCTTTAGATGTCTCGCCGCTGCGGTACCTGGTGCCTGAAAGAGCGGAGGGTGTATTTGAAAGTAACCGCAGCGTACAATATCTGGACTTATTATGGCGGCTGGAGAGGTGAGAGGATCTTAGCTTATGTCATAGAAGTAACAGGTTTGGAAGACGGGAAGGTGATCGGAAACCTGTATCCCCTTGATTACCGGGAGCATGTGGAGTACGTGGAGAAAACGTCTGTATTGGTAGAAAAGGTAAGGGTGGTTTATGAGAAAGGAGAGTATTACCAGGACAAGAATGAATGGATTTGCAAGGAGGATCATAAAATATTTGGTAAATTTTTATACTCCGAGTATGTTCCATGTGACAGCGAGGCGCTGGAGACTGTCCTGCGGCAGGAGGAACGGAAAAGAGAAAAGATGAGATGCGGGAAGATAGAGAACCATATCCGGAATATCCGTAAAAATGTCGCATAGATACTGTGATGGAACTTGGGGAGGATACAGCAGCCTGAAAGGGCTGTTGTATCCGCTGTTAGAATCCGGTTATTCTTGTGGATTCTTTTAAAAAGATATGGTAAGATAAAAACAAGTAGGAGAGATAGACGGATGAAAGTGGAAAATATACTTGCGAAAAATATTACCGCAGCCGGGGACCGGGCCAATTATGATGCGGCTTGTAAACGACTGCTTGCGAATAAGATTATCCTTGCGTGGATTATGAAAGGCTGTCTGGAGGAATTTCAGGATTTTACAGTAGATGAAATTGCTGAGAAATATATAGAAGGCTGCCCGCAGATCGCACAAATAGCGGTCAATCCAGATGAGGGGACCGATTCCAAAGGAGAACAGATTGAAGGCGGTAAAACGGAAGACAGCACGATGAAAGAAGGAACGATTACCTATGATATCCGTTTTTATGCGTTGGTTCCACAGTCGAAAGAAACTATAAAATTGATTCTCAACGTGGAAGCACAAAACAATTTTTATCCGGGATACCCGATTATCAAGAGGGGGCTTTATTATTGCAGCCGGATGATCTCATCCCAGTATGGGGTGGAATTTACGGATGGACATTATGAGAAGATCAGGAAAGCTATAAGTATCTGGATTTGTGCAGACCCGCCGAAGTACCGTGAAAATACGATTACAAGATATGCGGTTCAAGAAGAAAATATCGTGGGTAATACAACAGAAAAAAGAGAGAATTATGATTTAATAACATCTGTGATTGTATGCCTTGGAAATGCGGGAGACGATAAGTATACAGGAATCTTAAAGCTTTTAGATGTTTTACTTTCGTCAGAGAGGAAACCTGATGAAAAGAAGAGGATCCTGCAGGATGATTTCAATATTAAAATGACAAGAGAGATAGAAAGTGAGGTGCTCTTAATGTGTAATTTGAGTAAAGGGATAGAAGAAAAAGGGATCAAAGAAGGGATCAAAGAAGGAATCAAAGAAGGGATTCTGTCATCCATTCAAAATCTGATGGAAAGCATGGGTTGGAGTGCAGAGCAGGCAATGGCGGCACTTAAAATCCCGGAATCTGAACAGATCCAGTACGTCAGCGGATTAAAAAAGTAAAACAGATTTTCTGACGAAGTTTAAATTAAATTTAGTATGTATGATGAGAAGGCATGGTGGTCTAAAAAGATTTCCATGCTTTTTCTGTATTTTTGGAGATTGGTTAGTTGAATTTCTTTTCCTTTGTCCGGCCTAACAGATAATCTGTAGAACAGTTATAATAATCGGCCAAGGCAAGCAAGATATCAAGTGGGATTTTTCTGGTTCCATTTTCATAGTGAGAATATGCCCGTTGGCTGATACCCAGGACATCTGCCAGTTGTTTTTGACTGATATCGGAATCTTCCCGTAAATCTTTAATACGTGTGATATCTACTATAGCCATGTCCTTCATCCTCCTGTATGGAATTATATGCAGAACAGAATGGACTATTATAATTTGGAACAATATGGACTAAAAAATTGAAGGGATTATTTTAGAGAGGCAGATTATCAATAGATTCCTTTCTTATTTGTTCGCCCTAACAGGTAATCCGTTGAACAATGATAATAGTCGGCCAGTTCCACCAGAACGTCAAGTGGGATTTTCCTGGTTCCACTTTCATAGTGGGAGTATGTCCAGCAATAACCGGCAGTATTTAAAAGTTGTGGCAAACAGTGACCGGATTGATGATAAGGAAGCATTTGCCCGGAAAGTCATTCAGATGTGCCGGGAAAATTCGTTCCATACGATTCGGTTTTCTACAGATATAAACGGGTATCCGTCAGGGCTTTCTATCACGGTATATTTAAACCGGAAGGATCTGGAAAAAGGCCGTCAGGTTTGCGAGATTGAGTTCTGCACGGAAGGGTATATGGAGGACTGTAATATTAAAGATGATGTAGAGCAATTCCATCTATATCTGGATGGGGAGGAAATAGAGTTTATTGCAGAAGATACAAAGGCTTATAGTTCTACAGAAAGAATCTTGTATTCATTCTCATAACGGAATATAATAGAGAAAGTCTGAAGCGTAGTTACAGATATCTCAAGAATAAGGCTTATAAGAATTTGGAAGGAATGATCATATGACGGCAGGGCAATATGAATGGACGAGGGTAAAGAACCAGCTTGTGGATGCAGTAAAGCAGCTCGGATTTCCGGAGGAGCTGGGATTGGAAATAGCAAAAAATCTTGGCAGCCCGACAGCAATGAGCCGAATGACGGGCTATCTCTGCCATGTGAAGCCAAAGAAGGCTGAACTGATCGTGGATGAGATGCTTGCCATCTGCAGCGAGACAGATACCTGGAAAGAGAAAAGGGCAAATGAGGAAGCAAACGCCAAATATAACGAAATACTTTATTACGGACTTGGCGGCGATGAGGAGTAGATACGTGTGATAAATGAGAATGTGGAGTCTGGGTATGATTCCGGGAGAACCCTTTATGACAAGGATATCCGGGACCCTCTTTTTGATTTTTTGGAGGAGACATATGGAAAGACCAGGATACTGGAAGAAAAGAGGACGGGAAACGCGAGAGCGGATGCTGTGATGATTACACCGAAACTTTTATATGGCATAGAGATAAAAAGCGATGCGGATACCTATGCAAGGCTTGGGAGGCAGACCAAATACTATGACTGGTATTATGACCGCAATATTCTCGTTGCAGGCACATCCCATGCAGCCCATGTAAAGGAACATGTACCGGAATGGTGGGGGATTATCATGGTCGAGCCAGACGATAACGGAGAGATTGATTTTTACGTCTTACGGGAAGCGGATGTCAATCCAAGAGTGAAGGACAAACGGAAGATCACGATCCTGTGGCGGACGGAACTTAACAGGCTGCTTGAAAAAAACGGCCTCCCTAAATATAAGGAGAAGAGCAAGCTCTTTGTGCAGGATAAATTAATAGAGAAGGTTCCGGGTGATACCTTGTGGCCGCAGGCATATGATGAACTTTTTGAGAGGGATTATAACACGATAAGCCAGGAAATAGAGGAATTCCGCAGGAGAAAACGGAGGATAGCGGATGGAACTTTATAACGGAGGGACCCAAAATGCAGAAAGACGGTTTCAGATGTGGAGGCGATGCTTACATATCTGGATATAGAACCGGGCGCGGGGAAGGTGCGATTTCAGATAGGAGTTGGATATGAGACTGTTTATAGCGATAAATTTTAACGAGGATGTCATAGAGGACCTGGTCAGACTACAGGCGGAATTTAAGCGCTGCAGGGTGGAGGGGAATTTAACAAAGCAGGAGAACCTACATCTTACGCTTGTATTTATCGGGGAGTATGGAAATACGGATGACATACTTGATGTGATGGAGACTGTGACTTTTCATCAGGT
>ERZ778504.1358-NODE-1358-length-18011-cov-4.721542_pt1 | contig 18011 bp, 17 predicted proteins | sample MGYA00510046_ERZ778504 | MGnify/ENA primary metagenome ERZ778504 (study PRJEB29527, sample SAMN07138964) | mouse gut metagenome | material: feces | host: mouse | place: China:Nanjing | collected 2016-01-25 ...
GTGTCATGGGGGCGAAGTCAATGCGCGCGGCGGCCTCCAGCTTGCCCTGGGCTTGTCTGATGTAGCTGTCGGGGAGCCGGATGTCGGTAATTATATACTTGTCGCCGACGGCGAAGGTAAAGGCGTCTTGCTCGTCGTTGGGGAAGATTAGGCCGTTTTCGTCCGTGAAGCGCTTAATTACGAAAGTCTTTGTAGCGTGGTCGTAACTATGCAGCTCAAACTCGTAGCCGGCCAGGTTGCCGGTCTGGAATTTAATTTTTGCGGCCGTGTCGTTAATCAGCCATAAAGTGTCGCCGGTGTTGGGATCCTTCTGGTTGAGGTCGAACATCGGGAGGTTCTCGGGGTCGTTGGGGTCGCCGCTGGTGTCGCTGAAGGTTATACGGTCGGCGCCCAGGGCTGTAACTACTCCTACGCGCTCGGCCTTAATATTGGGGTAATTCTTTTCGCCCTCCTTCACTCCGTAGGCGGCAATAGAGGCCGGGTCTTCCAGGTAGGACGTAAGGCGGTTAGTATTGGCCAGGCAGAGCTTGGTGTGGTCGTAGTTCTGGGGGAGGTTTTCCTGGCCGCCGTAGACGTAGAGCCGGTTAGTTATCCCGGCGTTGTTGACGTTGGCGCGGCTCAACTTATAGAGGCCTTTGCCGCGGCCGTAGCGAAGGGTAAAGGGCTGCGTAACTCCGGCCTTCTTCTTGACGTGCACCCAGCCGCCGTTGCCCTCGGCTGTTATTTCAAACTCGACGCCGAAAAGCGAGCAAAGGTCTTGAAGCATCCCGAGGGCGTTTTTCTCCGTCGTCGTGATGTTCTGGTAGTCGTCGGGGTCGAAGGCGTCGGCGTCTACTGTTACGCGCCAGCCCGGGTGTATGCGGTTAATGTTCCAGGCTAAGATTTCCAGGTGGCGCTGAAGGTTGGCGTAGTAGGTTTCGCCGTAGGCGTCGGCGGGGAGGTGATAGTGCACGTCTATTAAATCGTATTGTAGCCCCTCCAGGGTCAGCTCGTAGCTATAAACACGCTCGCCGGTCTTGGTTGGCTGCGGTAGCTGGTTGAAGGTGTAGCGCTTGCCAAATACCCGGATATTGTCGCCGATCGTAATATCCAGGGGGCGGGCGCTCTCGACGGATAGCGTTATCGTGTCGTCGGCCAGGAGGCTGGTCTTCTGGCTGGCACGACTGACGGCGCTAACGGAAGCGCGGGAGAAGAGGTTAAATTTCTTCTCCCCGCTTCGGTTGTAAATTGTTAAATCATGTCCCATACGATAATAGCGTTGGTCGTGAAGTCTTTAATTTTGTCTACAATGCCGGCGACGATCGGGTAATAGGTGCCGTCGGTGGCGTAGGTGTGTTTAATGGCTTTGGCGCCGGTATAGTCGCCGTAGAGGTCGTAGTCGGCCGTTCCGTCGCCCCAGTAGATTGTTACCATCTTTTCGCTCTTGAGGCCTATGGTAACTTCGGCCGTGGCGGCGCTGGAGCGCTGGTGGCGGAGCACTCGCTTCACTGGGTCGGGTTCTCGAAGGGTCAGCGTAAATGTGCCGATCATCTTGTCGTCGTGCCAGCGCTTGTCGTGGCTTATGCCGTCGGCGTTGTAGACTTCGTAAACCAGGGGCTTGGTCGGGTGGATGCTTATCATTAAGCGCGCGGTTCCGTTCTTCATAAAATGACGGTGGAAGGCATTAACCTTCGTGGCGAAGTCTATTTTACCTTTGGCACGCATCCAGCAGTTTAGCTTTATAACTCGGGCTTCTACGCGCTTGTCGTCGAGGTCTACGATCTCGCCGTGGTAGTCCGGCCAGTCAATGCTTAACGGCGTCTTCATTTTGGGCTGGTCTAAGACGCCTTCGGAGCTGCTTACGCGGATGTCGTAGTCCTTGAAATTTACGCCGTCGATGTAATAATCGAGCTGTCTAACGTCGTTAAGGGTGTCGGCTATATCCTCGTCGCTAAGGGCGACGCCGTAAATTTTAACTTCGTCGATGTCGGCGTAGGCCAGGCCGGTGCTGTAAATGTCTTGAAGCACGGCCAGGCCGGTTAAGGCTCCGGGCATGGTTACGGTCTCGCGGAGCTGGGTATCGGCGAAAATGTCGATTTTGTTACCCTTCTTCCTTATAGCGTAGTAGCCCCAGGTATCTTGTAGGACGTCGAGCCAGACGACGCGCGAGCCCTCCAGGGCGGCGGTGTTGAAGAAGAAGCCCAGGCGGTTCTTGCCGGTTACGCCGTCGGGGTATGTCGCCGGCTTTATCCATGCTAAGATGGTAAAGTCGCCGGTTAGGTTCATAAAACTCTGTTCGATCGTTGCGCTTCCTTCTCCGTCGAAGTGGATGCAGTTGCCCTGGCGCCCGGCTATGAAGTCGGCGCCCTCTACGGTCGCGTCGTGGCGGTTCTTGGCGTAGTCGTAGGCCTTCGGCGAGCCGGTGGCTTCGTCGAAAGGAAGATTTAATAAAAGGTCGTTTTCGTTGGCTGCCATATCGGTAGGGGGTTAAGGGTTTATAATTTTGACGTTGCCGCGGGTCTGTATCTGGCCGCCGTGCTGGAAGATCTTAACCTGGGCTTTGTCGGTGGCGGTGGCTATCACTTGGGCGCCTTCCTCGACGGTTACGGAGACAATGGCGTAGCCGGAGGCCTTGACTTCTACGCCGGCGCCATGAAGGGCGTAGACTTCGGCGACGTCGAAGGAGGTAAAGCTGGCCGGGCTAACAATCGCGTCGCGGGCTATAACTCGCTTCTTGCTGGCGGCCTGCCATGTGCCTTCGCGGTTTATGAAGATGCCGAAGTGCGGCGCTATGTCGTTAAACTCTGCGGCCAGGCGGTCGCTGGGGAAGTCTTTAAGGATGGCGAAGTCCAGCCCTTTTACAAATAGCTGGATAAGGTATTCGCGGGACGGCGCCGTTAATATCTTTTCGAGCCATTCCTTACAAATTCCGGCCTTGCGGGCTTCGGCCGCGAGCTCCTTGCGTAATTTCTTTAGTTCCATGCTTTAGTCGGTTATGCCCTGCGATCGTAGTCCGTTGTCTACGGAGCCGCTAAGGCTGTTAAGAATTGAAAGAAGGCGCCCGGCTATAATTCCTACGTTGTTGTCTATGTTGCTAAGGTGGATTAGCTGCTGGCGAAGGAGGCCGAGGCTTGTTACCTGGTTTTGTCTTACGGCGTTGGTCTGGCCGGCCAGTAGGTCGATACTCTCCTGGCTGGCTCCCTTTATCGCGCCGCTTAGGGTCGTGGGGTCGCTGTCGTCGAGCTGCTCGAAGAGGCCTTTATACATGTCCATCGCCTTCTGGAAGTTGGCGCCTGCGGCCTCTACGGCGGCCTTAAATTTCTTTTGCTCGGCCTCGGTCAGTCCGTCGAAGGATCCGTTACCTTCTTCGTCGAAGCCCATATCTTTTTGAAGCTGCTTTATAGCGTTCTGCAGGGGCTTCTCCAGGAGCTGAAGTTTAAGGGCGTTTAACACGGCCTTTTTAATCACGTTGTCGGCGACTTCTCCGAAGGCTTTAGCGGCGTCCTCGCCCCCCTCGAAGGCTTCTACGAGGGCGTCGGCGAGCTCTCCGGCCAGGTCTTTGGCTGAAGTCTGGGTTATGCTCTGCGTTATCTCGTCGATAATGTCGGTTATCTGTCGGCCGAGCTCGGCGTATTGCTCCCGCCATTCCTCGATTTTGCTGTTGTCGGTCTTCTTCTTGCTATACTCGTCGGATATCATGCCGGTAATTTCGCGCTGCTGCTTGCGAAGGTTGGCTATAAGGCTGTTTTGGTTCTTATAGACTTCTTCGCCCAGGGCTTTATTTACGGCGTGCTCCAGGGCGTTGTAGGCGTTTTTAAGGCGTCCCAGGGCTTCCTCGTGCTTCTTGATTGACTTCTCGGCCTTGCGGTCTCGGCTGTTGAATAAATCGAAGACCGACGAAAATAGAGTTATAGATCCCTGGATAATGCTTAGGGGGTTGCCGGTGGCTATGCCCTGGGCTACGTTCTGGGCGCCCTCCATAATGCCGCCTATGTCGCCCAGGATGGCCTCGGTTTCTTCGTCCATCTGTATGCCCATTTTCTTCATGCCGCCTACAACAGCGTCGAAGCACCCGGAAATAAATTGTATAGAGCTGCCGACGTCGGCGAAGCTATCTTTTAAGCCCTGGCCTACACTCTTGCCGGTGCCCTGGACTTTGTTAAGCATGGCTATAAGGATGTCGAGCTCGTGCTGGCCGGTAAACTCGGCGCCTAACTGTACCTTTAGCCCCTGGAGCTTCTGAATACGGCGCTTTATGTAGTCGGCGAAGTCGGTGCCCTCGTCGAGGGTGGTCTTGAAGTCGATGGCGACGGTAGGCGCCAGCTTGGGATCGGCTAAGTTGGCGGCGATGGCTTCGTACTCCTTTTTTTTGTCCTCCAGCTCCTGGAGAATGGGGTCGGCCTTGTCGCTTAGTAGCTTCTTTTCGTTCATGGCGCGGCGAAGCTCGGCCAGGCTATCTTTAAGCGCTAAGAAGGGGTTACGCTGCTGTATCTCCTGGCGGGCGCGCTCGAGCTGCTCGTTGACGGCTTTAAGGTCGGCCGGGTTAAGCTGTGCCGACAGCGTGAGCTTGTTGGCCTCAATCTCTTTAATTAGTCGGTTGATCGTGCTGGTGCCGAGGCGGCTTATGTCGCTAAATAGCTGGTTCCAGCTCGCGCTGGCCATAAGCTGCTCAGCGGCTAACTTGCTGATGTCGTCCTGCTCCTTCTTGTTAATTAGTCTAAGCATGGCGACGTTGCCGTTAGCTGAAGCCTCGGCGCGCTCTTTGGCGTATTTCTTTTGTATCTCGGAGAGCTGCTGTTCGTGGGTCTTATATTCTTCCAGAAGGGTGGCGTAAAGGCCGGATTTTGCCCGCTGCCATTTCTGGTTTTCTTCCTCCAGGCCGTCGAGGGCTGCCTGGGCTGCGGCGCGTTGCTCGGCCGTGGTGGCGTTGGCCAGGTTCCGCTCCAGGAGCTGGCGCTTGCGGGCATAGCTCTCGGCAAATTTAAGGCGCTCGGCCTCGTAGCTGGCGTAGGTGCTAAGGAGCTGGGCTGTCTCGCTCTCGATCTGCTTCTTGGTGTCGTCCTCGGAGCCTTTAAGGATCTCGCGCTTCTGGTCGCCTACTTCGGTCTTGTCGCCGGATACTTCCTGGCGGCGGCGCTCTATTAAATCAAGCATCGCCCCGAGGGTGGTGCACGCCTGCAGGTCGGCCTCCAGTTGTTTCTGGAAGTCGGTAATAACGGCGTCCTTCGTGGCCTGGGCTATCTCGTTGTTAAGCATCTGGAGCTTCTGAAGGTCGAGGGCGGTCTTGGTGGCCTTCTGGCTTATGCTGTCGCGCTGCTTCTCTAAGAAGGCCAGGTAGGTCTTGCCGCTCTCCAGAAGGGGTGCAAATTCGGTCGCGGCGGCCTCCCTTACGGTGGCGTCGCTCGACGTAGCCCAGGCGATATATTGCTGGTAAAGGGCTTTTTTCTTGCTAAGATCCTCGGCAAACTTTTCGGCCTCGGTCTTCTTCTTGCCGCCGCCTCCCCCGCCTCCGGTGGGCGTAATGCTGACGCCGCTAAGGGTCTTGTAAAGGTTGGCGTATTTATCGACGTTCTTTTGTGCTTCCTCGATGTCTTTGGCGGTCGCCGTGCTGTTGCGCTTGCGAAGGTCGGCCAGGTGCTTAACGGCATCGTCGTACTTCTTTTTTACACGATCTAAGCGGTCGCCGATGGTGCCGTCGGCTCCCTCCAGGTCTTTGTCGCCGCCTCCGAAGAGGTTGCCTAATAGGTTGCCAAACATGCGGGAGAAGGTATTGGACGAGCTTTGAAGGTCTGAAAGAAGGCCGTTAAAGTAGTTTCTAACACGGCCGCCGAAGGTGTTGAGGTTGGCTTCGGCCTGGGTGGTGCCCTTCAGAATATACTCCGTAAAGGCGTCGGAGGCTTCCTGGCCGTCCTGGGTGGCCTGGATCGAAGCGTCCTTTAGAATTTTGAGGCCTCGTTCCTCGGCGTCGGCGGCGCTCTTGTAGCCGGTGGTTATTTGCTGGTTAAGCTCGTCGATCTTATTCTTCTGGGCATCTATCCGGGCGTCGTACTCGGCTTCGATTTCCTCGATGGCCTTCTGGTGTGCGTCCTTCTGGACGCGCTTCCACTGCGGCCAGTATTTTTTATAGCCGTTTTCTTCTAAATACTTAAATTCCTCGGCGCGCTTCTCGGATGCCTCCTGGGTTACGGTCTCCAGCTTGGCTTCCTCCTGGATGAGCTTCTTTATAGCCTCCTTCTGTTCCTCTATGTAAATAGTAGCTTTGGCCTTCTCGATCTGCGCCTGGATAAAGGCGTCTTTATTGTTTATAAGTAGGTTTTCCGCGTCTACGACGTCGCGGATACTAACGCCTAATTCGTCGAAGGCCTTTTTATTGTCTTCGATAAATTTGCGCTTCGCCTCTATATCGTCGCCGAGCTGCTTCCACTTAATAGCCAGGAGCTCGACTTTGGAGATAGGCTCTACGGCGCTTTCTGCGACTTTTTTATTAAATTCTTCGGCGGCCGCCTGGGCGCTTCTGAATTTCTCGACGACGTAAATAATTGCAGCGATCGCTGCGGATAGCCCCATCGTAATTGTCGCCATGAATACGCGGGCGGCGACGGTGCTAATACCTAACGACGTGGCCAGCTTGAGCTCGGTGGCCGCTAATAGCTCCTTCGCCTTCCTAACGGTTACGAGCTGAAAGGCGCTATCTTTGTTTAAGGCGTTGGCTACTTGCTGGAGGCCGGTTGTTATGGCCATAAGGCTCTGGACTTTGAGCATAGCCTGCTGCACCTTCTCATTTTCTACGCCGAAAAGCGACATAGCGCCCTGGGCAGCACTGAAGGCGCCGGCTACGCCGCTAATGCCGGTAATAGCTCCGGTAATTACGGCGTTGTCGTCTGAAAATACTTTAACCTGGGCTTGTGCGTCGGCTAAGGCATCGGCCAGGCGGCCGGCTTCTGCCTGGAGCGCCTTAAATTCCTCGGTCTGTCGGACGCCTACGCCCTGGGTCGCTTCCATCTGGGCGAGCTGTTCTCTGCACTGGCGAAGCTGACTACGGAGGGAGGCCTGGGCGTTGGCCGCGGTCTCGCTGGCCTGGCGTAACTTCTCGAGGCGCTGGTTCTCCTGGTCTAAGGCGCTATAAGCCTCCTTGCAGGCCTGGATGCACTCCTGGCGCTTCTTTAATTCGCGCTCTTTGGCTCTGTAAACTTCCATAGAAGCTACAGAGGCGGCCATGTCGCCGTCTGCAAACTGTTGGCCGGCCTTCGTTTTAAGTGCGTCCATTTCCTTCTCCAGCTTGATAATGGCCTGGCGCTGCTCACTCATGGCGCTCTCAACCTGGCCGGCGTAATTGTCGAGCTTGGCGGCGGCCTGCTTAAATGCCGCGTCCATCTGGGCGCCCCCCTGCTTGGAAGCGTCGGCGAGCCCCTGGATTTCGTCCTTGCTCTGCTGGACTATTTTAACTAAATTGTCGTTTGTCGCGGTGAAGTCGAAGGACAGCCCGCCGCTGCTTATGTTCATCGATTTATCCGGTTAATCATTGCTAAAACTTGGTCGGCGTTGTCGTCGGTTAGTACGATGTCGCCTCCGGTGTCGTTCTTGGGGTCTATGTCCTCGACGCCTGGCGCGTCGATTAACATTCTTTGCACGGTGCCCCAGGGGATGCCGTGTAGAAGGTAGTCTAAAGGCCAGCCGAAGTGCGCGCATACCGATCCGCGGCGGCCGTGGGGGCTTTTTAAGCCGGTTGTTCTATAAGATTTACCATCGGGTCGCTTGTGCGTGTCGCGCTCATCAATCTTATAGAGCTTATAAAATCCCCTAAATTGCTTACGTTGGTTATTAAGACGGCCAGGTTAAATAGCTCGGACGGCTTGACGGTATGGAAGAAGGTAGACGCCAGGCGCTGGAGGCGGTCGTCGTTGGGCTTGTAACTGAAGGCGCCGCGGTGCTCCGTGGTGTCGTAGTAGTCTTCGCCCAGCACGGCGACGGCTACGACTTCGGCCAGGCGTCGGGCTTCCTTCTGGGCTAAGGCTCGGGCGGTGCTTAAATAGTCGGCGTCGCCTAACTTGGTTTCGTCGATCTCCATCTGCACCCATAAGGCGCTAAGCCGGTCTAAGGTCGCCAGGGTCGGCTCCTGGATCTTATAAATTCGCTTCTCGGTTATCTTTTCGCGCTTGCGAAGGAAGCCGAAGAAGCCGGGGCGCCGGCGAGTGTAGCTTACTTCTACGTCGAAGGTCAGCCCCTGGTTAATTATGTGCCGGAGCTCGCTCTGCTCCTGCTCTAAGGCTCTTAATTTGGGGTCGTCTGTTGTCATTGCTGGTAAATGGAAGTAAAGCCCCGCAAAGGGCTTAGCGGGGCTTTACGGTTAGGGTTTTACGTTGGCCGGCGGCTTACTTGCCGAAGCTGGCGAAGGTGTCTTCTATCTCCTGGGCGGTGAGCTTTTTGATATATATCTTCTTCACTCCGGACGTGTTGGGCTTCATTACCTTTACGGAGACTTCGAGAAGGAGGAGGCCTTTCTTGCTGAAGTCGCCGTTAAATTTGGCCTTCAAGCGGCCGCGGGTAACGTGGAAGCAGAGGCCTTTCTTCGGGATTATCATAACGCTTTCCTCCTTCTGCGCTACGGCGTCGGGGTAGGCGTAGACGTTGGAGGCTACTTCGCCGCCGAAAAGTCGGGCGATCGTGTCCAGGTCGGGATCCATAATCGAGAAGTTAAAGGTAGTAGTTCCCTGCTTCGTGATTTCGTCGATGGCGTCGTCTTCTTCCTCTGCGAAAAATTCGGTAGATTCGCCGTCTTCCTGGTTCATGTTGGCCGTGTCCTGGTAGGTGAGGCCGAAGCGGGTATAGCCTTCGGTCTGGAAGGCTTTGTTAGCTGCGTTCAGCTCGGTAGCACAGCCCAAAATGGCCGAGAGGCCTAATGTTACTTTTGACATGATGGTTATCGGGTTGGGGTGTTAATGAATATTCCATTTTACTCTTATATTGCGGTAGTGCTGGCCGCTGGTGGGGTCTTGGAGGGTTGTGTCGTTCTCGATCCACATCTCGAAGTCGGGAAGGTTCTGGGCTTCAATGAAGGCACCCAGGGCGTCGCCTAACTCTTTAAGGCGTGCCCAGTCGGTCTTGCGCTGCTCCTTGCCGCGTATCTTTACGCGCTTGTCTGGCACGTAAATATTTACGTTAGAGGTTCCGTCCTGGGGCTTGTCGTGGCTGAGGGCTATCGTGTTAATTACGATGTCCTCGGTCTGGCTGTCCTCCGGGCGGTCGCTCTCCTGGCAGACTACGCCGTTAATGCTAAATTTTCCTTCGTCGATCGCTCGGCGAAGAAGTTTATAGAGCATGTCGTCGGTGTCTATGGTGCTGCACGTCTTCATATTTGTTTCCAGTATTCTAATACGGCTTGTTTGATGTCGTCTAACTCTGTTTGTAGCCACTCGGCGGCCTTCTGCTCGGCGCTGGTTAATACGTCGCGGCCTTTGCTCTCGACGTAGACGGCGTAGTACATGCCCGCCGTTACGACTAAGGCGAAGCCCCTGGTATTTTCCGCGGCCTTGTCCGCGAGTGCCTGGCCTTGTCTGGTTCCTTCTGGCGTTCCTTCGTAGCTCCCGGTTATCTGCTGGCCGTTGTAATAGACTGCGTAGCCTATCGACGAGCGCAGTTTGGCGGTTCGATCGGTAAAGCCCTGGCCTCCGTGTTCCGGGTCTGGGATACTCCGGGCGTAGGTAACGGCTTGCTCTCCTACGTACTGGAGCGCTCTAACTGTCTCGTCCTGGATAAAGTCGAGAAGCGCGTCGAATTTCTTAGCGACGTCGGCGGGGTTAAAGCGTGGCGTTATACCCATAATCGACTATGAAGGCGGCCGAGGTCAAACTTTAGGCATGTGCCGGCTATTCTAACGGTACCCTTGTTAACTAATTCCTGCACCAGCCCGCGGTCGTCCAGGGCGGCGATGGTGGCCGCGTCCAGCTCCTTATCGGTGGCTATTACCTCGGTGCCCTCTGGGATCCGGTCTCCGGCTCCCTGGGGTATCTGAATAAGTGCCGAGAAGGTGGTAAACTTGCCGCCGGCCGTGGCTATCGTGGAGCCCTTGCCGTTGGTTTCCTCGCGGCATGCTCCGTATAGCTTCCAGCCCGCGTCGCCTTCTATCCAGGCGCCGTGGTCGTCTTGGGTAGCCTCGCCCTGGCTGGCTCTGTAATAAAGCCGGTGCGGGTATTGGTTATTTATGACGTCGGCAATATTTACCATCGGTTACTGCGGTTTCTTACCTTCGGCTTGCCCTGGGGTGTTATCCCGAGCTCGCTGCAGGTTTGGTTATACCAGAATTTTATGGCCTCCCAGTTCCAGCTTACACTATACCCGCCTTCGCTGACGTTGGCCAGCGGTATGACGGCCGCAAACTCGGCGACGAGGGCGCGCTTGGCGACGGTCGGGTTAACGTCTGCTTCCGGATCCGGGATAATGTCGGCGCGGTTGCACAGAATTAGCTCGACGTCGGCCGCTCCTATTCCGAAGCGGTTAGCGGTGGCGGTCATCCATTCTTTGTAGGTCATAGTTAATAGGGTTAAAGCCTGGGGAGCTCTTGACGCCGTAGCCTCGCCGATAACGATAGCCGGTTAAAGCTAACTACACTTACGAGGTGTAAAGGCTACGACGGCCGGAAGCTCCCCCGGCTGTTAGTTTAGTGGCTCCAGGCGGTGTGCGCCGTGTCGAGCAAATAACTGCGCTGGCTCGAAGTCCAGGCCGGGAAGGCGTTAGCGATGCCCATCGTTATTTCCTCGAGCGGTTCTTCCTCCGCAAATTTCTTGATAAGGGTGTGGCCGTTCATCGCCTTAATGGAGACGGAGCCGGTAACGTTGGCGTCGGCCGGCTTTTTCCAGAAGGTGTTGCCCAGGATCTTGGTCTCGCTGAACATTACTACGTCGTCGGCGAAGGGGTTGCCGCTGAAGGGGCGGGAGCCGTCGGCGAGCTCGATAGTGATGTCCTGGTCGATAATAATTACCTGAAGGCCGCGAAGGTAGGGAAGGCGCGCCATAGCGGCGTTTACCTGCTCCAGGCTCGGGGTCTGCTGAATTTTCAGGGCGTTGGCGGCGAAGCTGGCGCAGGCCTTCTGTACTTCGGCGGTCTCGGCCATGTCGGCGAAGGTGTCGAGGTTCATAAAGGCAAATTTCAGCTTAATGCCTTCGGCCTTTGCGGCCTTAACAATGGCCTTGAAGTCCTGGAAGGGTTTAGCGGTCTGGGCGTTCTTCCAGCTCAACTGTGTGCCGAGCTTGCGGGCGGCGGGGATCTCGTAGTCTACTTCGTATTCGGAAATAACACTAACGTTAGTGTCCTTCGTGATGGGAAGTTTACCCAGGCTTATCTGGGTGAGCGCCATCCACTCAATACGCGCGGCTACTGCCGTCCAGCAAAATTCGGTATCTTCCGCCCAAAATTCGACGATCGCGCGGAGGTCGGGGTTCTGCGACGTCATGGCCAGCATAACGTCGTACTCGGTTAGCTGCTCGTCGTCCTTGATACGTTTTACCGAAATTTTGGGGATGTCGCCCTGGAGCCTGGCGATGGCCTCGCGGGTCTTTTTGTCTACACTGACGCCGCGGGCTACGAGGTCGGCGGCAATTTTGAGGCCGGCCTGCGCTTCGAGGGTTTTCCAGGTCAGCGTGTAGTTTTCGCGCAGCGGGAAAAGTGTGGGGTAATAGTAGGGCTTGAGGTCGTAGGTGTTAATTACGGCGCCCATGTCCTTCTCGTTAAGCCCCTTCATTAAAGTGGGTATCATTTGCGTTGCTGTGTCTGGGGGTTATTAAATGAAGGTTACGGTAGGAAGCGCGTCGCGGAGGCCTTCGCTGGCTGCCGGGCAGAGGACGGCCTTAAACTGGCCATGCGTAACGGCGGCGCAAAAGTGGTTACTAAGCGCTTCGACGAGGTAGGCGTCGCCCAGGACGGCTTTAGGCTTCCACTTGAAAGCACACTTAGCCGCGGCGGAGGCGGCCTGCACCAGAGCGGCGCCGGCTGCTACGGCTGCGCCGAGGGTGGCGTCTACGGTGATGGTGTCAAAGGTGGGATCGCTGGCGCTGTCAATGGCTGTAATGGCCTGGGACTTGGCGCCGGCGTCGGTTGCGATGAAGTCGCCGGGCTTGAAGTGGTGGCCTTTGGCGACTTTGTAGGTCGTCGCGGTAGCGGTGGCGGCCTCGGTCAGCTTGGCTGTCTTAATGAGGTGCCACAGCCCGGCCTCGTCTACGCCGATGTAGCCGCCTTCGGGAATGGTGCCCCCGGCGATAAGGTCGGCGGCGCTAACGGTTACGCCGTTAGGAATGTCGGCCAGATTGTGCGTAAGGGCGCGCGCTACGCGGACGTCTTTTTTGCGGTCGATTTTTAAGCTCATAAGGCTTCGGGGTTAATGGGGTTAAACTTCTTTGCCGCTCAGCGTATTCTCTTTTTTGCCGGCGAGGTAGTCGGCTACGGCGTTGCTTACTCCCTTTTCGTTCACGGCTCCGAAAAGGGGCTTAGCCTGGTTGCCGAGGCCTGCGTCTGCCTCCTCCTGCTTCATGGCGTCGATGTCTCCCTGGGCTTCGGTTAGGTAGGCGTTAAACTCTTCCGGGGTCTTGAAGGCGTTAGCGCGATCGAAGTTGCGCAGCATCATTTCGCGTTTACGTCCCTTAACGCCGGCTTTGTCCAGCTCCTGCTCGAAGGTTGCGCGGTAGCCTTTGGCCGCCTCTCGTGCGCTGATGGTAGTAGTTACGCCCTCCAGCTTGGTGTCGATGAGTTTGCTTATGGCTTCCAGGGTTATTTCTCCGCCGGTTGGCTGTGTGCCGCCGCCTGCTCCAGCGCCCTGGTCTCCCTTCTCCTTCTCGACAAAGTTGTATTTGTCTTTGAGCTTGGTTTCGTGGGTGGCCGTGGCTTTGCTGATCTCGGCGTCTGCTTTTTTTCGCCAGTCGGTAATGAAGCCTTTAACCTTCTCGTCGCTGAGCTTGTCGATAATGGCTTGGGCTTCTTCTTTGGTCGAACACTGTAAGGCGATGGCGCCCGCCAGGGTTTCGAGGCCGTCTTTGCGCGCGCCTGCAAACTTGGTTTGAAGTAGCGCTAAAATTTCTTCTATCGTGGGCATGATATCGGGCTTTTTGGTTGGTTAATGTTAATTTTATCGGCTGCAAATTTAACGTATTATCATAGTACGTTAATGAAAATAAGCCCGAAGTTATGAGTAATTTATTGTTAGGGGGTTGCGTCCGGTATGAGTAATTTTTGCTATATCTCTGTAAGAGGTTGTAATTTGGCGCCCTCGGCTCGGGTTCCAAACTATTACAATTTATTGCAGACTGTAAAAGCGCCGCCGGGGCGCTCCTGGGGCGTGATTTGGAAGGGTCGCCGGATCTGCGTAACTTTGCAAAAAGTTAAAGCGTTATATAACTATGAGACGAAAAAAACAACATACCGGGTCGTTAGATATGTCCCTGGCAAATATCGCCCAGAATTTTAACCGGTGTATAGCCGCCGTCTTTCCTCCCCATCCTGCTGCCGTGGCGCCGTCGGAGCTAACTGGCTGCCATGACGATTTGCCGCCGAAGATGCGCGCGTGGGTTAATGGGTGCTGGGGTGGCGTAAAGCAGAAGGCGGCGCGCCGCTATAACCTTAAAAATCGCTAATTATGAAGCTGAAGGAAGTAAATAAAAAATCCCGGTGTCTGGAGTGCATCTTCTTCCTCCCGGATATCGAAGGCCAGGTAGGTTGTGCGGCCTTCCTGCATAATATCCCGAAGAAGTATTTAGAAGGTTCGGCCGTTCACTCTCGGCCGGATCCGGGGCAAATAGGCGACGCCGTTTTTACTCCGAAGCCAGAATTATTGGAAAGATGAAGAAGCCCGGCCGGTTGGTCGGGCTTCTGTTATTTGCGTTTGTTGGCTAAGGTCTTCACTTTGGTAAACCATGCTTTAACGTCTGCCGGGAGCCTGGGGTCGCCGTTGATATAAAGCACGTGGCTTTCTGCGATAAACTCCTGCCAGTCCGAAAAGCCGTATTTTGACAGCCATAAGTGGTCGGCGGGGTCTTTGCTGTTCTTATACTTGTAAAATAGATCTCTTGCCTCGTTGTTGGCCTGGTTCGCTTCGGTGGCCGTCATAAAGGCGTCCGTATTACGTAGGCTTCTGTTAATACCGCCTAATAATTGGTCGTGCATAATGTGTCCAAATTCGTGGATAACGCTATCCTCTAAGTATGTATCGGCGGAGCGGCCTACTGTAAAGCAGCTATAATTCCTATATTCGTCCCAGGCGGTTTTAAGCTGCTTTTTATAGCTGGCAATAGAAGCGACGACGTATTTTTTATTAGCTTCCGGTATTGTGCCGGCGTCGAGCTGTGCCTGGAGCGATCTAATAGCGCTTATGGTGTTCTTTATCCGGTTGCGTAGGTTGTTGGTATAGTTGCCTACGCTGTTATTATACGCTTCCGTTATCTTGGCTTTGTTTCGTTTGCCCAGAAGCGACTGGCTTACGGTTATGCCGAGGCCGTTTGCTTGGGCTACTGCGCCGCGGCTGGTCTTGCCGGCGTTACACTTCGATAATGGCTGCAATTTATAACGCTGCTTCATCTGGTAGGCTACGCCGGCTATAATTTTGGCCTGCTCGAGGGTGCACTTGGTTAGATCTGCGCTGTATTTATTTGCTATGACGTCGAAGTTAACCAGCTCCGTCGTTAGGGTGTCAATGTCTGGGGCGTCTGTTATCTCCTTCGGTATCTCGGCGGCGGGCTTGGCTGCTACGGCGGCCTTCCTTATGACGGCGCGCGCCATTACCCAGGCTTCTTGTAGCTCGGTAATAGCGTCCTCCCAGTAGATGTCTTTATCGAAATAGCCGGTTAATGCCTCGTCGATTATCTTTATGGCCTCCGGTACGCCGGAAGCCTCGCCGGCGCGAAGGGCGCGAAGGATCTGCGCTTTTTCGTCTACTTTGGCCGTGCGTTCTTTAACGATCTTCTCCAGTCTATCTACTTCGGCTTTTAAGCCGGTTTTGTCTCCGGAAGCTCGTAGCGGGGCGAGCCGGCTTATATCAAGGCCGCAAGCATAAGCCCAGATATTAAGCTGGTTAATCTGGGCGTCGTATTCTGTGCACGGTTGCGGCGGGGTGTTAGGCTTGGTCGTCGTGCCTCCTACTGGCGACTTATGCGGGACGGCCGGCGAGAGGCCTCCCTGGATAGTGCCTCCTTTGAAGTTATCGCGTATGTAGAAGGGTTGCGACTTCCAGCCCTTACTCCGGTCGGCGATCGCTTCTATGTGCGCTTTGAAGGCGGCCGGGACGTCTGTAACCTGGTCGGCCGACGGTTGCGCCTTATAGGCTTCGTCGTTCATAATCGCATGAAGGCGCGCCCGGCGTGCCTCGTGCATTTCCTGGGGGCGCTGAAGTATGGGCGTAACGACGCAGCGGCAATTTGGGTGCCAGCCTACAAATTTGAAGGTTTTAGGGTAGTCGCCGGCCAGCTCGTCGCAAATATCCGTTAAGGGTTCGAGCTCCCCCTTCCGGTTCTTGATAGTGTGGTTGTTGCTTAGGCCTATCCGTATGCCTACAACAAAGTCGAGGCGCTGCCAGCGCTCCCAGTCGGCGGTCTTGTAGGCCATGTTAATCTCGGTGCGGGCTAAGCGCATGGCGTTCTGGTAGGAGCTCCGGTAGACGCCCCGGCCTGGGTGGTATGCCGCGGCCGCTTTACTCAGCCGAAGGTTGCCGTATTTATCACGAACACGCCGGAAGAGCTTGTTAGGCTCGTTGAGAAGGTTTCTAACGTCGCGGCTTAGCTCCTGGGCGCTCCTGCCTTCGCCGATCGCTACGTCGAGGGCGAGTTCCATGTGCTGGGTAAATTGGTCGGTGCACTTCCATACGCGGTCGCTTAGGCTTAGCCCCTGGACTTTTCGCCCCTGGAAGGCGGCGAGCCCTTCCATGTTCCGGTCTTCGTACTGCTGAAGCTCGGCCGGGCTTAGCTTGCTCCGGTCTAATATGCCGGCTAAAAACTGGTCGGCGCGGTAGGTGGCGGCCAGCCATTCGCTACGCTGTCCGGCTTCGATCACTCGCTGGACGTTCTTAGTTAGGTCGGCGGCTATCTGGGCGGCCTTCTTCTGCGTCCGGGGGTAGTCGGCGAAGGAGAAGGGCTTATTAGGATCCGGCTCGAAGATTGTACCGGCCAGGCTGGCGTATTCCTTTGCCGCCTCGTCGTAGAGCTTGCCTACTTGGCGGGCGTAGCGGGTTGTCGCCTGGATGTGCTTCTTGTCGAGGCCTTCTATTCGTATGGTTAGCGAGCGGCGGTCTGGCTTTGCCATAAAGTAAAAGTTATTTTGAGCTAAAATTGCGTCTGACGGCGTTTGCGGCTCCAGGTGGGTACTTTATCCAGCCGAAGAAAAAGAGCGCTAAAAACGGCCTTAAAATCGCTTTTTTGGTTTTGTAATAGTCAGTAATAGAGATTATTAGGCGGGCGCGGGCTTTGGGTATGGCTGGAGCCCGCCTAATAACTCTTAGAGCGGCGGTTCCTCGTTGTAGGTCGGTTCGCCTTCGGTGTAGCTGGCTGCGGCCGCTTCCTCCTTCTGGATTTCCTCCAGCTCGGCCTTCGGGTCGTCTGCCCAGCCGAGGCGTTGTACTGTGCTGGCCTGGCTCGCTATCTGCTTGCCGCCGTTGGCCGCCTGGAGGATGTTTATCTTCGCCAGCTCGTCCTCAATAATGTAGGGCGTAATTTTGGGCTGCACGATCAGCGCCGTGGCGGCTTCCTCGTTCTTGATGTCGGCCTTACCCAGGTAGGCCAGGACTATGTTACAGCGGCGCTGGAGGTATTCGTCGAAAATCTCGCATTTGTCCTGCACCTTGAGGTGTGCGTCCATAAACAAAAGGCGAAGGGCTACGCCGCTAATTGAGCCTATGCCCTTAACCGTGTCGAAGCTAATATCTGGCGTTTGCGTAATAGTGTAGATCAATCGCAGAAGGGTATCTATTTCGAGCTTTACGCTCTCGGGGGCACTCGCCCAGCTTAAATACTGCGCCGACGCTCCGTCTTCGCCCTCAATAATAGCGCCGGCCTCTCCCTTCCTGGCGAAGCCCTTAACGGTGCCCTGGACGAAAATTTTAGGCGAGGCGTGGTAGTCGTTGGTATCGGCGAAGTTGCTAAGCAGCTTTTCCAAACGGTCGATAAGGCTCTGCACGTCTTCCCACTCTACGGCGGGTTGACTGGCATAGACTATCGGGATTTTGCCGATGGGGTTGGGCTTCGGGAAGCCTTCTACCATCTCCCAGTTGCCGGCGTCGGCGCCGTGCTGGTCTCCCTGGCACGTCCAGCGGTAGTGTGCTTCTGCCGTGAAGGTCTCGAAGTAGTTGCGGGTCTTGAGGTCGCTGCCCTTCTTGCTAAATTCTCGGCTGAAGGCTACGAGCTCGCGGTCGTCGTCGAAGTACGGCCAGAGCCTATCGCCTAAAGCCGGCGAGTAGATTGCTACTTTGAATTTGAATTTTGTAGGGAAGCCGTAGCGGTTATGGGGCGCCGGCCTCTCTACCGGGTACCAGTATTCTGCTACTTCCTGGGTGCTGTAAAGGCTGCGGGCTACGCGGCGGTTCAGTGTCCGCTCCTTGACGTCGGCAAATATGCGCTTCAGACGGTTTAACGCCTCCTTCTCGTTGGCGTCCTCGGCGTCGCTGGTGTATGTTACCGGGTTGCCGAAGGTAAAGGCTACGGCGCTCTTAACGATGAGCTTCTGTATGGCCAGGGCTATGCGCGCTACTGCCTCCAGGCGCATTCCGGTGTCGGTGGTCAGCTCGACGTTGGGGTTAACGTTCTTGACTTCGCCGTATTCTTCGGAGTCCTTGTCAATAACTACCATTTTGTCGGGGCGCTTCACTCGATCGTTAATGTCGTGGAGCTTGGGATCGTACTGTGCGGCGTTGGTCTCGGTGGCTGGGGAAGGCTCCAGGCGTCCGTTGCGGAGCTCGTTTACCACTGTGCCGAAGTCGCCGGCTTGGATAAGTTCTAATAATTCGGGGGGCATGGTGTTGGGGGTTATGGGTTAAAAATATTTTGCTAAGTTCTGGGGGGTGTCGG
>ERZ778504.1359-NODE-1359-length-18009-cov-6.070291_pt1 | contig 18009 bp, 17 predicted proteins | sample MGYA00510046_ERZ778504 | MGnify/ENA primary metagenome ERZ778504 (study PRJEB29527, sample SAMN07138964) | mouse gut metagenome | material: feces | host: mouse | place: China:Nanjing | collected 2016-01-25 ...
CTTCTTCCTGTCCACTTCCCCGTCTTCGATCATCCTGATCAGCGGCTCCGCCATATAATACGCATCGAAATCACTTGTGACGGACATCTCCATGTCAAGTCCGTTCATGAGCGCTTCCCCCGTATCGTGGACACCGCCCCAGTCGGAAATCGTGATACCCGCAAACCCCCACTCCTTGCGCAGGATCTCGTTTAACAGATAATCATGGTGGCAGCAGTGTGTCCCGCGAAGCTTATTGTACGCTCCCATGACACCCTTCACCTTGCCCCGCCTGACAGCTGCCTCGAAACCTGGCAGATAGATCTCGCGCAGCGCCCGCTCACTCACATCCACATCCACGTCAAGGCGTCTCGTCTCCTGATTGTTCACTGCAAAATGCTTGACACACGCAGCGACGTCATTCTCCTCTATTCCCTGTATGAGCGGCACGACCATCTCCGAGACAAGATACGGGTCCTCGCCCATATACTCAAAGCTCCGCCCGCACAGCGGCGTACGCATGATATTGATCCCCGGCGCCAGGATCATGTCCTTCCCCCGTCCTCTCGCCTCCTTGCCGAGCAGCTTGCCCGCCGTATGGGAAAGCGCCCGGTTCCAGGTCGCCGCAAGCGCCGAATTGCAGGGAAGATAAGACACATAGTCATAGCTGAGCCCAATATCCTTCCACGCATCGTTCTCAAAGTCCTTCCGAACACCCCTTGGCCCATCCGAAGTCCTGAACGGCGGAATTCCCAGCCGCTCTACGCCCTTTGTCACAAAAAAACCATTCCCGTGGATCATACCGACCTTTTCCTGTAAGGTAAGCTGTGATATCAACTTCTCAATTTTGTCTTTTGTCATTAAAACTTGTCCTCCTTCCCTGTGCGATTGAGTGTTTTTGCCATGCGGATCCTTATAACTGTATTCAGTACAACCGAGAAAACGAACAGCAGCAGACCGAGCAGCTGCGACACGGCGACCTGTGTGCCCGGTATCAGGAGCCGGTCTGTCCTGATACCCTCGATCACAAATCGTCCGATACCGTATCCCCCCAGATAAAACAGACACATCTGTCCATGATATTTTTTCCGTCCGTGATACAGGAGCATGATCGCCAGTATCAACAGATTCCAGACACCCTCATACAAAAATGTAGGATGCACCTGTATGAAATTCACATCCCCCATCAATGCCATACCGTCAAGCTGCGACTGCGTGATATCCCACGGACGCACCGCATCCACAGGAAGACGCATGGCAAACAAGGTGTCCGTATACCCGCCAAACACCTCCCTGTTAAAGAAATTTCCCCAACGCCCTATGATCTGTCCGAGGATCAGACCATACACGCCACAATCGCCGATCTGGTAGGGCGACAGTTTTTTTATCCTGCTGTATACAAAAAGAGTGGCAAATGCTGCGATCACTGCACCGTATATGGCAAGACCGCCCCGCCGGAGGTTGAAGATACTCCATAGATCATTCCTGTACTGATCCCATGAGAAAATGACATAATAGATCCTCGCCCCGATCACAGAAAAGATGACTGCATAAATGCCAAAATCCCATATAATATCTGTATCCATCCCCTCCGCTTTCGCCATGCGCTCCGCCATCATCACGCCGAGTATGACACCGATGCCGATGATCACTCCGTAAAATGCGATCTCAAATCCAAACACTGAAAAACTTTTCGGCAAGTTTTCCAGATAAATTCCAAGATGTGGGAAAGCGATATCGTTGACTCCCATTGTATCAGGCATATTTTTTACCTACCTTATTCTAATCTAAACATTCCAAAGAACCCTGCCCCTGTATTCCCAAATATCCCCGCACTTTATACATTGAAGCGGAACAGGATCACATCTCCGTCTTTTACAACATAGTCCTTGCCTTCCAGCCCGACAAGTCCCTTGTCCCTCGCTGCCGCCAGGGAGCCATTTTCCAGCAGATCCTTATAATTGACGACCTCAGCGCGGATAAAACCGCGCTCAAAGTCTGTGTGGATCCTGCCTGCTGCCTGCGGCGCCTTCGTGCCAACCCTGATCGTCCACGCGCGGCACTCATCCTCCCCCGCCGTGAGGAAGCTGATGAGCCCTAACAGGCGATAACTTGCTGCGATCAGTTTATCCAGTCCGGATTCCTTTAGTCCCAGATCCTCCAAGAACATAGCCTTCTCGTCATCGTCAAGCTCCGCGATCTCCTGCTCGATCTGGGCGCAGATCACAAAAACCTCAAAACCTTCCCCAGCCGCATAGTCCCGGACTGCTTTCACGCCCTTATTGTCCGCACCGTCATCCTCCAGATCATCCTCCAGCACATTTGCGGCAAAGATAACAGGCTTGTCTGTCAATAGATTATACCCATTTCTCCACAAAATCTCCTCATCGTCTTCTGTCACAAAGCTTTTTGCCAGTTTTCCTTCTTCAAGATGCGCCTTGATGCGCTCGGCAAGCGCAAGTTCCTTCGCCTGTGCCTTGTCATTTTTTGCACCTCTCGACACCTTTGCGATGCGCCGCTCCAAGATCTCAATATCAGAGAAGATCAGCTCCAGGTTGATCGTCTCGATATCCCTCAACGGATCGATGCTGCCGTCGACATGGACGATATTCGAGTCCTCAAAACATCTCACCACATGGACGATCGCGTCGACCTCCCGGATATTTGCAAGGAACTGGTTCCCAAGTCCCTCTCCCTTGGAGGCTCCCTTCACAAGTCCTGCGATATCGACAAACTCGATCACCGCCGGCGTCACCTTCTTTGTGTGATACAGCTCACCAAGAAGCCTGATCCGCTCGTCCGGCACTGTCACAACACCCACATTCGGGTCGATCGTACAGAAAGGATAGTTCGCTGATTCAGCGCCTGCCTTTGTCAATGAATTAAATAATGTACTCTTCCCTACGTTCGGAAGTCCGACGATTCCTAGCTTCATTTCTATCTATATCCTCCTTAAAACCCCTGATCTTATGCATTTTTCGATAATCAATATTTTATTACAGCACCATTTCCGCACCAATTTTGTAAAAGCTATACCGTTTCCTCACTTCTCGTCCGCCTATGACATGCGCTTTAAAAATTCCCTGACATTCGCCTCAATGTCGCCCTTAAAGATCGCGGATCCTGTGACGATCACATTGGCGCCCGCCACAAGGTTCATCTCCAGATTGGAGAGTGTCACACCGCCGTCGATCTCCAGCTTCACATCCAGACAGTTCTGATCGATGAGGCGGCGCACTTCCTTGATCTTGTCAATACAATCAATGATGTACGCCTGCCCGCCAAAACCAGGACGCACAGTCATCACGAGCACCATGTCCACCATTTTGATGTAGGGGAGCGCTGCACTCACCGGCGTCTCGGGATTGATGGCAATGCCTGTCTTCGCTCCGAGCGACCTGATCTTTTCGAGTGTCTCCGGAATACAGTCGCACGCTTCCACATGTATGGTGATACCGTCCGCCCCCAGCCGGATCAGCTCCTCTATATAACGTTCCGGTTCCGCCACCATCATATGCACATCCATAAAAAGCTTCGACCGCTTCCGCACGCTCTCGAGCACCGGCATACCAAAGGATATGGACGGCACAAACATCCCATCCATGACATCGATGTGCAGATACGGCGCTCCCGCCTTCTCCACAAGCTCCACCTGTCTGCCAAGCTCCCAGAAATCAGCCGCCAGTATTGAGGGACATAGATAATTCATAATCAGTATTTCCTCCTTTCTTTCTCTTTTAACTCTTCATAAAACGAAACATAATTATCATACCGTATCCTGCTGACCTGCCCCATCTCCAAAGCCTCCCGCACGCCGCACACCGGTTCATGGATATGGGCGCAGGGCGTGAACCTGCAGTTCGCCCCATACGGTTCAAACTCTGGATAGTAGCCCTGCAGCGCTTCTTTTTCCATGTCAAACAGGGACAGTGAACTAAAACCCGGTGTATCCATGATATACGTGTCGCCGGACACTGCGATCAGCTCCGAGTGGCGCGTCGTATGCTTTCCCCGCGCGATCTTTTCACTGATCTCCCCTGTCTCCATCTGCCGGTCCCCCTGCAGACAGTTTACCAGCGAAGACTTTCCCACACCGCTTGGTCCTGCCACCGCTGTGGTCTTCGCGCAGAGCACCTCTGCCAGCTGACCGATCCCCTCCTGCTGCACGGCACTCGCGAACAAGACCCGGCAGCCACTGTTTTCATAGATCCGCGCGATCCGTTCCCTCTGTGCCTGATCCGAGAGATCCTGCTTGTTAAAACATATAATGCAGTTTAATCCCTGCTGGCGCATCATGATCAGAAAACGATCCAGCAGATTGAAATTCGGCTCCGGCTTCGTGACGGCAAAGATCAGCAGCGCCTGGTCAATATTTGCGACAGCCGGCCGTATGAGTTCACTCCGGCGCGGAAGGATCCGCATGATGTTCCCCTCACGGTCCCCTGCATGCGTGACCTCGATCTCGACATCATCGCCCACGAGCGGCTTGATCTTCTCTTTTCTGAATATTCCTTTTGCCCTGCATTCATAAACTGTCCCATCCGGGACATGAACATAGTAAAAACCAGCGATTCCCTTTATTATCTTCCCCTGCATAAACCCTGCCTATGTCTCGTTTTTTGTAAATTGTACATTCTGTCTGGTCTGTGTCACCTGCGGGCTCACCTGCGTCGTCTGGTTCCCGTCTGCATCCGTGACGAGCTCCTCCATATTTTTCAGATACGTGATGATCACGATCCCATACGCCGTCGGACTCGTAAAATTACTTAAGTTGATGGATACGGGAAAAGCTGTCACATTCTGTGAATACCACAACTGCTGACTCCCATCGGAAGTTGTGAGAATGACCTCCGCGTTTCCTCCGATATAATCCTCCGGTGCCTGCACCATGAGACTACAATTATAAGTCGAAACTCCGTTTCCGATACTTACCTTTAAGTCAACCGATGTGCCTGCACTGACATTCGTACCAGCCTCGTAACTCTGATAACAGATCTGCCCCTCGGGATAATCCGAATCATAGGTCTCCTCAACCGCATTCACCACGAGTCCTGCCGCCTCCAATGTGCTGACAGCCGCCTCCTTCGAATCCCCCAGCACCTCGGGCATACGGACTTCCACGTTGTCACTGCCTTTGCTCAGCACGATCGTAACTTCCGAGTCGATCGGCGCTATGGTGTTTCCCTCCGGAGACTGCGCGATGATCGTTCCCTTCGCGTACTCCGCCGAATACTCGTCTGTCTTTACAACCTTAAAGCCGCCCTCCACCAGAGCCGCAGTCCCCTCTGCTTCCGACATTCCCTCCACAGACGGCACATGGATTCCATCCGATCCGGCACTGACCGTGAGCACGATCGTCGTATTCATGAGGATCTTGTCGTTGGCGAGCACAGTCTGCCCATCCTCCAGCGCAGCAGACAAGACCTGGTTCTTGGGATATTGCGTGGTCTCGACAAATGTGGTCTTGTATCCCAGCCCGACAGAGTTCAGGGCAGACTTAACCTCATCAATATCGTGTCCCTCAAACTCCGGCATGACTGCCCTCTCAGCACTGTCGCCGCTGCTGCTCTCGTTCTGCGCAGGCAGCTTTCCGATCTGTCCGAAGATTCCCGTCGCCTGTCCCACAAAATACAAAAGAATGCATCCGATCACCACTGCCGCGATCACCGTGAGCACAGTTGTCAGTCTCTCTGCCTTTGGATTATAATCATACTCATTCTTTCCGAGGTTCTCAGGATAGTCATAATCGTCATACACATACCCGCCATCGCGCACGTTCTGCCGGTTGACAGACTCCTGCGCATAATCCTCCTCGTAGTAATCGTATTTCTGTTCCTTCTTGTTCTGTTTTGCACTGGACTGCTTTACTTTCTTTTTTTTGGTTTTCCGGTTCGGCTTTTTTTCTGTTTTCTTTGTATCAGTACCAGTGCCTGCACTGTCATAGCGGATATCATCCGATACCTTCGATGCCTTCTGCCGGTTATTCCGCGCCGGCCGCTCCACACTTTCCTCGGCGTAATAATCATTGTCCTCATAATAGGGCGTCTCATAGGTCTCTGCAGCATCATAATCATCGTAATTCTGACCGCTGCTCTTTCTCCTGGCAGCCACTGGCTTGATCTGATCAGGGATCGCCTCCAGATCCTCCTCGTCCGCATAAGTCTCCCTGCGGGGCACCCTGTCCTGCCACACGGTATCCAGCACCGCCGGCATAGGGATCGGCTCCGGCGCCGGTGGCGCTGGCGGGCTGGCGGGCTGAACATTTGACACAGGAGCAACGACCTTCGTCTTGCCTGCTTCATCCTCCGTATCCACCTGAGCGATCACGGCATCCGGATTGATCAGCGAATGTTTCAGATCCGCTATCATCTCGGCCATGTTCTGATACCGCCTGTCCGGACTTTTCTGCGTACACTTCATCACAATGTTTTCCACACTTAACGGTATCTCAGGAACAAACTCCCTCATAGACGGCATCGGATTCTGTATATGTTTGATAGCGATCGCCACCGTCGTGTCCCCGTTGAAAGGCACACGTCCTGTGAGCATCTCAAAGATCGTGACGCCCAGCGAATAGATATCACTCTTCTCATCTGAGAAACCGCCTCTTGCCTGTTCGGGCGAGGTATAATGGACCGACCCCATCACATTGGATGTGAGGGTATTGCTCGACGCCGCCTTTGCTATACCAAAATCTGTTACTTTGACCTTCCCTTCCTTGGATATGATAATATTCTGCGGCTTGATATCCCTATGTATGATATGGTTATTGTGTGCCGCCTCGATTCCCATCGCCACCTGAATCGCGATACTGATCGCTTCCTTTGTGGTGAGTCTGACTTTTTTCTCAATATACTTTTTGAGCGTGATGCCTTCCACAAGCTCCATCACGATATAGTGGATCCCTTCCTCCTCGCCTACATCATATACATTCACAATGTTCGGGTGCATGAGCCCGGCAGCAGCCTGCGCCTCCACCCGAAACTTTGACACAAAATTCCTGTTCTCTGAAAACTCCTGTTTCAAAACTTTCACAGCGACAAAACGATTCAGCTTCTGATCTTTTGCCTTATATACATCTGACATCCCGCCCGTACCGATCTTCTCAAGCACCTCATAACGGCCGCCTATCAGCATTCCCAACTTAATCATCCTGACCTCCAAACGGTTCCACAAGAACCACAGCTATATTATCCCGCCCGCCATTCTCATTGGCAGCCTCGATCAGACGCTTTCCAGCCTGCTCCAGGCTGCCGCTGCCAGCAATAATCCTGTGTATCTCATCATCTTTCAGCATATTGGTAAGTCCGTCTGTGCAGAGCAGCAGTTTTTCCGTCGGTCCGATATGTACATCAAAAAAATCCACAAGAACATACTCTTTGACGCCGACTGCTCTTGTGATGATATTCTTATCCGGGTGTATCCTCGCCGCTTCCCTGTCAATGCCGCCCATGTCCACCATCTCCTCGACGAGCGAGTGATCCTTTGTGATCTGGGTGATAAAATCATTGATGATGTACATTCTGCTGTCACCTACGTTTGCCACCGTGACATGGCTTCCCTCGAAAGTGACTGCCACAAACGTCGTACCCATCCCCTTATATTTTCTGTCCTGTCTGGATATCTTATTGATGTGCGTATTGGCATCATCGATCGCCTTCTGCAGGATATTTTCCGCATCATACTCGTCCGTATAGCGTTCGATCACCGATACCGCCTTGTCAACCGCATGCTTTGACGCATAATCTCCCGCGTTATGTCCTCCCATACCATCAGCCACAATAAAAAGGTTTGGAAGATTTCCCACCGGCCTATCCGAAGTAAACAGGTAATCCTCGTTTATTTCCCTTCTCCTGCCAACATCCGTTATAGAAAATAACTTCACTTTTTCTCCTCCCATCAGTGGAAATCCATGACATTCCCATATCCTCACCGCTCCGAAAATTTCCACATTTCCTTATATATTAGCACATATGGCGCCTTAATTCAAGAATCAATGCATTTGTGTTTCAATATAACAAGAAATCTGATGTACGGTACAGCGCTCCTGTATCGGACATCAGATTTCTTCATATCACTTATTTTTCTTATCTTGCAAACGCTGAATATGTATGTTTCCTTTTAATTATGCTTGTTTTTGAAAATATACCTCTAAAACAGCACATGGGATCCGCATCATTCGGATCCGATCCCATGACGCCGCCGCAGCTGCCCGCACGCACCGTCGATGTCCCTCCCCATCTCGCGCCGGATCGTGGCGTTGATGTGTCTCTTTTCCAATTTTTTCTGAAAACGCAGGACATCCTTCCGCTCCGACCCCACATAATCGCGCTCTTTGATCGGGTTGACCGGGATCAGATTGACATGGCAGTTTAACCCATCGATTAGCCTGCACAGATTTTCGGCATCCTCGTCTGTGTCGTTGACACCGCCCACGAGGCTGTACTCAAATGTGACACGCCTGCCTGTCTGGTCAAAATAATAACGGCAGGCGTCGATGACCTCACTGATATCATATCGATTGGCGACCGGCATCAGTTCCCGCCGTTTTTCCTGTGTGGAACCGTGAAGTGACAGCGCCAGTGTGATCTGCAGCTTCTGATCCGCAAGACGTTTCATATACTCCACGATACCGCACGTTGAGACCGTGATGTTTCTCTGGCTGATATTCAGTCCGTTTTCATCGGTAACCATATGTATGAACCGCAGCAGATTGTCATAGTTGTCGAGCGGCTCACCAGTTCCCATCACGACAACGTTGGACACGCGTTCTCCTGTACTTCTCGATATGGCATAGATCTGGTCGAGCATCTCCGACGGTGTGAGATTTCTCTCCAGGCCGTCGAGCGTCGAGGCGCAGAACCGGCATCCCATACGGCAGCCGACCTGCGAGGAGATACAGACCGAATTGCCGTGGTGATACTGCATCCAGACACTTTCGACAAGATTGCCGTCCGCAAGTTCAAATAAATATTTTTTCGTTCCATCAAGTCCGGATGTCTGAACAGTCACTTCCTTCAAGGATATGTACTCATAATCTTCAGAAAGCTTTTCGCGCAGATCCTTGGGCAGATTTGTCATCTCGCCATAGCTCCGCGCCAGCTTCACGTGCATCCATTCGTACAATTGCTTTGCACGGTATGGCTTCTCGCCCAGCTTCACGACCTCCGTCTTCAGTTCGTCCAGTGACAATGATTTTATATCCATTCTACCTATTCCCTATACTTTTATGTGACAGCTTCAAACACACTGATAAAAAATCCATCTGCATCGTGCACTCCCGGCAGCAGCTGTATATAACCGTCCCGGACTGTATCTGCATGGAGCTGCTCCGGCAGCGTATGTTCCAGCGACATTGGCGTCAGCCCCATCTCATCCCTGAGCCATCTAAAATTCTTCTCATTCTCATCCCGGTTCACCGTACAGGTGCTGAAGAGCAGCCGCCCTCCCAGTTTCAGATACGACACCGCCGTCGCAAGGATCTGCTTCTGCAGTACTGTGACCGCCGCTATCGTATCGGGCGAAACACGGTATTTGATGTCGCGCTTTTTCCCGAGTACGCCCAGTCCCGAGCACGGCACATCGGCGATCACGATATCCACCATACCCACAAGCGTCTCATCCATCTGCACGGCGTCACCCACTCCGGCAGTTATGTTCTTCAGGCCGCATCTGTCAAAATTCTCCTGCATCAGCCCCACCTTGTTCGCGGACACATCCCTTGACAGGATCTCATAACCCACACCGCACTTTTCCAGCAGGTCCGCCGCAAGCATGGATTTTCCGCCTGGCGCCGCACAGAGGTCCAGCACCCGCGCTTTGTTCCGCCTGCCATTCAGACCCATGCGCCCGACATAGTCCGCGATGCCAATCGCTTCGACTGCGAGCATGGAGCTGACATCCTGCACCACAAAAGCGCCGTTCCCATAATACGGCAGTCTCGTGAGGTCATCTGTCCCCGATACTCTGTATGCATACGGCAGATACGGATGCCGCTCCATCGTTCCGCCCTGTGCCGAGAGCGCCTTATGCACGGCGCTCACAGCTGTCCCCATATCGATACCAGTGCTCCTTGACACATCCCGGAAGCGGATTGTCACCGGCTGCTCCTTTAGAAGCCCTGCGAGCACAGTTTCCGCTGTATCTGCCCCGAGCTGTGCCGTCCACAGATCAACGATCCACTGCGGCATGGAATACCTGACAGACATACTTGTGTAGACTATGTCTGCCTTACTGCGCGCGATATTCCTGAGCACGCCGTTCACAAATCCCTTCAATGCGGCAAAACCCTTTTTCTGTGCGAGCTTCACCGCCTCATTGCAGGCAGCGGCATCCGGCACTGCATCCATGTACAGGATCTGGTACACACCCATACGCATGATCGCGCGTATCGGCTTCTTCATTTTATTCGTCTTTACTTTAGAATACAGGTCGATCACATAATCCAGCTCGATCTGCCGCTCCAGGGTTCCCTCATAGAGCCGTTTGATAAAGGCCTTCTCCTGCTGTGAGAGATAATTGTATTTATTCAGCACATCCCGCACGATCACATGGGAATATGCATTCTCTGTCAGGAGCATCTCCAGCACAAGCATGCGCTGGTTCACCTCCTGCGTCCTGTTCTGATTCGTCTCCATCACTGCATTTCCCAACCCTTTCAGTCTCTCCGCCTGCCCGACAGCATCACCAGCCGCAGCAGCTGCAGGATCGAGGCCGCAGCCGCCGCGACATACGTGTACGCCGCTGCCCGCAGCACCCTGGCACTCTTGGCGCGCTCGTCGCCTGTCACGATGCCATACTGTTCGATGCAGACAAGCGCCCTTCTGGAAGCGTCGAACTCCACCGGAAGCGTCACGATCTGAAACAGCACCGCGAGGGAGAACACCCAGATGCCGATGTTGATCAGCACAGAATTGCTTCCCAGGATCAGTCCCAGTATCACGATCGGGATCCCGAGTCTTGAGCCGATATTTGCTGCCGGAACAAGCGCTGTCCTGATGTTCAGCGGTGCATATTTCTCATGATGCTGCATGACATGTCCGCACTCGTGTGCAGCCACGCCGATCGCCGCCACGGATGTGGCATTGTACACACTGTCCGAGAGACGCACAACCTTCCTTGAAGGATCATAATGGTCTGTCAGGTTCCCCCTGATATGCTCTACCCGCACGTCATTGATCCCTTTGCTCCGCAGGATCGCCTCCGCGGTCTGCGCACCTGTCATCCCCGACATGCTCCGCACGCGCGCATATTTGTTAAATGTAGAATTTACCCTCGCGGACGCGATGATGCTCAGCACCGCACCGATCAATACCAGAATATATGTCGGATCAAAATAATAGCCAAAATATGGCATACTGCCCATCTCCTTTCCTACCCCAAAAGCATTCCTGCCTTCCACTGGCTGCCGAGCAGGAAACTCTTTGTATCCATGCGCTTTTTCCCTTCCAGCTGCAGCTCGTATATCCTCAGGACTCCTTTGCCGCATGCCACGTCAAACGAATCCTTCGCGACGGCGACGATCGTTCCGGGTTGTTCTGTGTGACCGGCAGTCAGCGCATCGCTGCTCCAGATCTTGACACTTCTGCCCTGGCAGAAGGTATAAGCGCTCGGCCACGGATCCAGCCCCCTGACAAGCCTCTCGATGCATGCCGCATCCTGCGTCCAGTCGATCTTTCCCATCGATTTGTCCATCATTTTCACATGGCTCGCAAGTCTCTCATCCTGTCTGACCGGCGTGATCTCCCCCTTCTCTATCATAGGAAGCGTCTCCACGATGAGCTCTGCGCCCGCCTGTGCCAGCTTGTCAAACAGAGATTGTGCTGTCTCCTTATCTTCTATGATAACCTTTTTCTGCGTAAGTATGTCTCCAGTGTCAATCCCGGCATCCATCTGCATGATCGTGACACCCGTCTCCCGCTCGCCGTCCAGGATACACTGGTTGATCGGCGCGGCGCCCCTGTACTTTGGCAGGAGCGAGGCGTGGATGTTGACGCAGCCAAACCGCGGCATTTCCAATATCTCTCTCGACAGGATCTGCCCAAAGGCAGCCACGATGTAAATGTCTGCCTCGTACTTTTTCAATTCCTCCATGGACTCCGGCGTCTTGATCTTCACGGGCTGAAACACAGGGATTCCATGCCTGACAGCGCATTCTTTTACCGGCGAGCACTGCATCTGGCCGCTTCTGCCCTTTGCCTTGTCGGGCTGTGTCACAACGGCAGTCACCTCATGACCGGCCTGAATGAGCGCCTCGAGCGCCCCTACCGAAAAATCGGGTGTTCCCATATAAACGATTTTCATACTTCTTATATTTCCTGTGAAAAACCCTCTGTTTATCGGGTTTTTCTCCTTTCCGCATAGTTTACTACACCAGCTACTACACCAATTCTATACAATTTTAAGCATTTTTTCAATATTCTGCACTTCTTTTGTCTTTTCATCATCTGTAACATGAACATATAGGTTCATGGTCATTCCTATGGTTGAATGCCCTAAAATTGTCTGCAAGGTCTTTGGTTTCATACCGTTTTCAATACAGCGCGTTGCAAATGTGTGCCTCAGTGTATGCATAGAAAAATGTTTCATTCCGATCTTGTCACAGTAATAGTATAACTTTGTATCATATGCACTATTTTTAGTCGGAGTACCATCTTTACAAAGAAAAACACTATCTGAAAATTCTATTTGTTTGACTTTTAATGATTTCAGCTTTTCTTTCTGTCTCTTTAAAATATCAATAGCCTCCTGCGTAAGTGGAATGTCTCTAATACTGTTTTTTGTCTTTGGTTCTCCTGTTCGCCATTCTCCAAATGAGTGCCGATACTCCATTGTTCTGCGTATATGTAATACTCTGTTTTCAAAATCCACATCTGACCATCGCAAACCTATCATTTCCCCAGTTCGAAGTCCAGTCTGCAAAATTAACGCCCATTGATTGTAATTACTTGAACTTCTGACACCTTCAAGAAATGTTTTCTGCTCATCAACAGTCAGTACCCTTGCTTCTTTTGACGGTTTTCCTGATTTACACCTTACATTTTTTGTAACTGGATTTTTTTCAATCAGCTCATTTTCCAGTGCACTACTAAACATTGCACCCATAGCCACCCTGCAATACTCAATCATGGAATTGGAATATGTTTTAGACATTTCAATAAGAACACTTTGGCAGTGAATAGGTTTAACATCTTTAATCAGCATTTTCCCTAAAACTGGTTTAATGTTTCTTTCATATCGTTCAACGTAATTCCTCTTTGTATTATCTTTTATTGTCTGCCCTTTTATGTTTTCTATCCAATAATCAAACCATGCATCAACTGTTGGATTTTCGCCTTGTAATACATTTCCATGTTCATCCTGAAACTGCGCATCTGCAAGCCACTGCCGACATTCCTGTAACTTTTTAAAGTACTGTTGTTTTCTTTTGCCGTTTCGATCTGTGAATCTTGCGGTATACAAACCATCCTTTCTCTGACTTATGCCTACACCAAGTTCCTTTCCCTTTAAATCTCTTCCCATAAAGCAAACTCCCTTCTGTTATATTTCAACAAAAGAGTTTGATATAAATAATGATTATACCATACACTTTGTCTTTTTAAAATATCCAAACGTTTTTTCGACTCAAATTTAACTCAAATTTCCGAACTCTTCGATATGTACTGTTCAAACTCTTTCCTTTTTACCAACTTTTTATTACCGACATATAATACAAAATCACATTTGGGTTGTTTCAATAGCTCCTCTATCTTGTTAATCCCTATATTTGAATAAGCTGCTGCTTCCTTAATTGTTAAATTCAATTTCAGCCAAAATGGCATCTCCAATGATTTTGTCTCTGACATTTCTGTAATAATCACTCTCCAATTTATATAAAATTCTCAATCTCAATAAATCAATATTATATTTATAGAAGACACCAGTGGGTATGCCAGTGCCTTCATACAAAAATACGTATTCAATTTTCAATCAATAATACTCTGAAATAATCCAATAATTTCAAATAATCAATGATCTGATAATAATCTTACAATAGTTACATACAATAATGGGACAGAGATATTTCATAGCTTCTTTCTCCCTGTCCGCAATAAATACTGAATCAAATAATCATAAATATAATCACAAATATACTAATACTACGCCTACAAGTTACATTTACTGTTCACCCTACAATCTACACAACACCACAGATATGAATATCATTCAACTTTCCCATCGGTTCTTTTACCCAGACACTTTGTCCAACCCTAAATTCAATCCCAGGAATACAACACTTTACAGTTCTTTCACTTCCCGTCCTGTCTATGATCACATATCCCTTTTTATCAATTCTTTTGATAACTGATCTGTATGTGCGGTCACAGTTTACTTTTTGTCTTTCAACCGCATATTTAATCGCCTTTAAAATTTCATCTGCTGCACTTTTCATTCTGATTTCATTCTCCTTAATATTTTATAATTACTCTGTATACAGGACACTGTATAATGTCTCCGTGATAACCTGGACACACTCATTCATTATCTCATTCCCATATGATACAGAAAGTTTTACCATCAGGTCAGCACAATTATTCCCAGTTCCTATAATGGAATCCACCAGACGTTCTCTTATTCCGTCTACATTTGATTCGTATACCTTTTTCCAATTGTCATACACAACATTTGTTAATTCTTCCTTTGTCAATTGTCTCATTATATATATTCTCCTTTTCTATTTGCTACCCTGAATGCAGCCTTTCATGACCACATTCAGAGGTTTTTACATTCATTTACTTTGATTATGGATTAAAGAATTGATGACTTTTTAATGATATAGACTGCAGATCCCTCAATAGTTCCTGTGCACAGGTCGAATCATTCACATTTGGAAGTGTGACGGAAATATTCTGGTTTACTACAGGCTGCACATTTTTGGTGTTATTGACCACACTGTTGTTATTTGTTATCTGATTCACCATCTGTTCCATCTGTTTCTGATGGTCAACCAGAGCACTGTTATACATTGTCTCGCCCCTGCTTTCAAGACCACTGAAATAATTCTGGAACTTCTGGAGCATGTCATACATCCTGTCACCGGGACGGAGGGGTTCATATACTTTACCTTCGGGAGTTATGATTGTTCCGTCTGACTGTATTGCTACCCCGTTTGGTTTTATCACTGTCCCATCAGGTTTTAGTATATCACCATTCGGCTGTACCACATCACCATTCGATGATGTGTTGGCACCACCGTCAACATGGACTTTGTTATCCATGATCTTTTTCGTCTGTACTTCATTGAAGATGACTGTATCCTTTGGCAAGTCCATCATCGTAGGTTCGTCGGTGATAATCGTATCTCCATTTGGCAGTACGGTCATTTCAGTCTGTCCGTACTCGGATACAAGGGCATTCTTTTCAGCCTTTGGAAGTCCCTTATATTTACCCGTTCCCTCTGCAAATGCCTTACCATATTTAGCAGTATATTCACCGCTTTCAAGGTTCATATCGCCTAGAGTACCCTCTGCAAATGCTGGCAGGCTTCCATTCGTCTCGATATTCACCCTGATCGTACATTCGACTTCCTTGCCGTCAATCTCGTCAAGTCCCTCGGATATGCCCATTACATGGTCTTTGGCTTCCTCGATCACGTCACTGAATTCTTCGAAGCGTCCAATGACACCGCCGGATTCACCTTCGCTTTCGCCGCCGCCTGTAAGGATCTCCTCAGTCGTATCGCCAAGGTCTACAATGGAACCGATAAGGCTGTCAGCATTTCCGCCCGAACCACTGCCATCACTTTCGCCTGTGCCTTGTCCGCCTCCTGATGACACACCTCCGCCAATAGCGGCAGTAACATCGTCAACGGCATCTTCAAGCTGTTCAAACTGACCAATTGCTCCAGTTCCTCCGCCTTCTCCATCTTCACCGCCACCAGTACCAAGGGCTTCATCTGTCGCATTCTTGATACTTTCAACGGCACTGATAAGACCGCCTACAGCAGAACCCTTTCCTCCTGCACCAGCACTCATACTCGGACTGGAAGAGGGTGATCCTTCACCTGCAGAACCACCAGACGACATACCACCACCAGAGATGGCACTTGTAACACCCTCTATAGCTGTTTTGAGGTTATTGAACTGTGTTATGAGACCATTCCCGTCGGCATCAATGGATATCGTGCTCAGTGACTGCAGTGTATCCACAAGGCTGTTCACTGTACCGTTCCCACTTACGCCTAAAGCATCGGCTACGGACTTGATCGCTTCTGCAAGGTTTGTAAAAGAGGTAGTGAGTACATTGAACTTATCTGCATCGGGGATCGAAGAGAGCGCATCACTGACGGTAGATGCATTCTCACCCAATTCGGCAGTGTTTGTACTGAGCGTTCCCATATTTTCGGACATTGCCTTTGTATTCTCATTTGCGTCTGACGTAGCTGTCGAAAGTTTGTCCATACTCTCGGCTGTGTTATCCATGGAAGCGGCAGTATCGGACATATCCATGGAGATGAGGGAATCAATATATTCCTGTGTCTTTGCAATGTAGCTTTCAAGCTGGTCTGTCGTCGTACCTGCCGTATCAGCGATCGCGGACTGCATCTGTTCATTGCCAGAGTATAAGTCTGACAGGATCGCAAGATAATCATTCTTGAATGCCTGGAACGTCTCCTCCGACATGTTGACAACATCATCAGCAGTCACGCCGTACTGTTCAAGGATCTCCTCCATCTTGCCTTTCATTTCAGCTTCTTCTTTGAGGTCGGCAAGTTCTTCCCAACGTGACTTTGTCTTGTCAAGGGATTCAATGAGTTTGTCATAGTATGTCTCGGTCTGCTTGATCATGGACTCGAAGTAATCATTGGAAGTATCCTTCAGTTTTTCAATGGCATCTTTCTGATCCTCCAATGCATCCTTACGACCCTCTAACAGCTCGATCTCATCGTTAATGAGGTCTTTCTGCTTTTCAAGCTCCAGGATATACAGGTCTTCCCTGTCCTCGTCAACCTTTTCTTTCTGGTCACGGAGTTTTGAGGTATCGATTACATAATGCGTTCTTTTTTCTTCACTGTACTGGAGAATGGTTCTCTGATGCTGCAAACGTTCCAGCTCATACAGATCTTTCTGCAGGTCAATCTGTTTCTGGCGTTCTTCCCGTGCCTTTTTGATCTTGTCGATCTCGTCCTGAATGGCATCAGCCTGTTTCTTTTTTGCCGCAATTTCAGCATCTATAGCATCAATCTGGTCGTTGATCGCGTCAATCTGCGCATCGTAGGCATCTTCAGCAGCATCTTTCTGCGCATTATAGGAATCAACAGCAGAGTCTTTCATCTCCTCATACTTGTCTGCCTGTTTGTCCATGAGCTTGATGATCCCGTTCATTACGTCCTTGTATTCGGATTCCAAGCCCTCGAGATATTCATGTTCGTATTTTTGGAACTCGTCAATGTATTTCTCACGGTCTTTGAAGTATTTTTCGTATAATCAGTCTGTTACTTTCCCTATATACCTATAGGTACTGACTATGTATTATATTTACATAGCGGTCAGTCATTTCTGGCTGACTCTCGCATTTCATTTATTTGGGATTATTGTGCGATGTTCGGACTGGATCTTCACCCTCCCGGAATGGGAGAGGGGAGTAACGGAACCCTGTATGTTGCCATATAGGGTATTACAGTCTCTACGGATTCTGATTTTAGATTGTTTTGAGACACGAAAAAAGCTCAGGAGCGCCCTGAACTTTTTACTGTTTTCTCATTATATTGAATAGATGGATTATATTTATGGAATAAATTAATTTGTTTGGTGTTTTTGAGTTCAATATATGAAGTAGAACGTTTTTTATGTTTATCATCTGCTATTGAATTAGATAATATTTTTAGCATTTCATTAGCTGATGCAATGTCATTGGCGTCCATAGCTTCTACTATTGCTGAAAATGCATCGATTTTTAATATTGATATTGACAAAACGTCCACCTCCTTATTGATATAGTGTGCTCTCGGAAACTCGAATCCCTTATTTTACAAGGTATCCGCAATTTCCA
>ERZ778504.1361-NODE-1361-length-17981-cov-12.968147_pt1 | contig 17981 bp, 14 predicted proteins | sample MGYA00510046_ERZ778504 | MGnify/ENA primary metagenome ERZ778504 (study PRJEB29527, sample SAMN07138964) | mouse gut metagenome | material: feces | host: mouse | place: China:Nanjing | collected 2016-01-25 ...
CGCCATGGCAAGACAGCAACTAGTCAAAAGGACACACATTTTGGCGTATAACCCCAAGATTGTGGAATCGTGGGGTTACTGGCCCGAAGCGCAGATCACCGCGATGCTCACCGAGTAGAGGATGTTTTCGTGGCAATGAAACCTGACGCAGAAAACAAAAAAACCGCTGAAAACCCAATGTTTTCAACGGTTGACGCGAGTGGAGCTACTCGGGTTCGAACCGAGGACCCTCTGCTTGCAAAGCAGATGCGCTACCAGCTGCGCCATAGCCCCAATGGGGGAACACGTGAGAATGCTCCCCACGTGGGCCCGGGAGGACTTGAACCTCCGACCTCATCCTTATCAGGGATGCGCTCTAACCACCTGAGCTACGGGCCCGATCCATCGCGTTCAGGACGCAACAGAGAAAAAGAATACCAACAGCATGCGATAAGTCAAATCAAATCGGCGTGTCGTTGTTGTCCCCTTGGCCGCTGACAATATCGGGTATGCCTTTTCGCAACCTCCCCCGCGCGCGTTCGCTCGCAGGACGCTCCACTTCGCCGCACGCGCTGATCTCTCGCGAGGTCATCACCGTCGACGGCGTGCAGGTGAGCGTGCTGCGCAAAAAGAACCGCAACATGTACCTGCGCGTCAAGCCGCCGTATGGCGCCGTCGAAGTCACGGCGCCGGCGCGCATGCCGCAGCAGGACATCGTGCGGTTCGTGCGCGAGCGGCGCGCGTGGCTCGACGAAGCACTGCGCAAGATGGCGGCGGCACGCTCACGCACATTCGCCTCGCCGAACGTGGACCCGGACGTGCCGGTGAGCGCGGTCAGCATGCAGCGCGAGGGAGCGGGGGAGGGAGCTTTCAGCTGGAACGAGCAGTCGCTCGAGCGCGCGCGGCAGTCGATCGAGCGGCAGCTGCCGGCGCTGCTGCGCAAGTGGGAGCCGGTGGTCGGCCGCGCGCCGTCGAAGATCACGCTGCGCACGATGAGCTCGCGCTGGGGGTCGTGTACGCCGAAGACCGCGCGCATCCGGCTCAACCTGCAACTCGGGCTGATGGACCCGAAATACCTCGAGTATGTGCTCGTGCACGAGATGGTGCATCTGTGGGAGCACGGGCACGGCGCCGGCTTCCAGGCGCGCATGACCGACGCGCTGCCCGCCTGGAAGGAGCTGCGGCGCGAGCTCAACAAGTGCACGATCTTCGAAGTGCCGCAAGTGCGGAGTTGAGCTACTCCCAGCGCGCGTGCTCGGCGTCCACGCCTTCGGTGGCCGCCTGCGCTGCGATGACGTCATGCAACCAGATTGCCAATCCGGGCTCGATGCTGTCATAATGTGCGCGGAATCGCGGGTCATTGACATACATCTTCGCGAGGCACATGTGCATCGATGGCGTCACGTGATACCACGTGAGCGATTCCCGGTGCCGCAACGCAAGCTCATCTGCCGCCTCGCTGCCCGGCTTGACGCCGTCGTGCATCGCCTGCGCCAATTCGAGCTCGAGCGCCCGCATGGCGTCGAGATCCGCTTGCTGTTGCGCGTCATCCGTGCGGGTGCGGTATTCCGCGTATTCCATCCACTGTGGGCTGTCTCCCCAGCGGTCGTGCGCGTCGTTGGCGTATGGGTTGTCCATGGTCTCATCCTCTTTCGTATTGTGCGCGTATGCGCTGAGTTCGTCGATGTCCTGCAATATCAACTGCAGTTGTGTGATGTGTTCGCTGATGCGCGTCCGCTGCTCGCGCATCAGCGAGAGCGTTTCCGTGGCCGGGCCGTCGAGGACCGCGCGGATCTGGTCCGTGGTGAGGCCGAGGTCCCGGTACAGGCGGATGCGCCGTATACGCGCGATGTCGTCTTCGCTGTACAGCCTGTATCCGTTGCTGTCGCGGCCGGGCCGGAGCAGGCCCACCGATTCCCAATGCCGCAGCATCCGTATACTGACCGCGCAGAGCGCCGATGTCTCGCCGATGTTGAGTTGTTTCTGCATTTGCATGTTTTGTACGCTACGGCCTGACATGATGTGAAGGTCAATATTGCCGGCGTGTCGCTGTGCGGACTCCAGAAAGGGAGAGACATTGCGTTGTCACTGTCACTCGCGCTGTCACGTCACTATCATTCACACTGTCACGTGATAGTGATGTGACAGTGTGAATGATAGTGACGTGACAGTGTGCATGGCTGGATGCGCCGTGATGGGTTGGGTTAGTACGAAGGTCTTATCTCGCACGCGAAGCCGTCCCCGTCGCGATCCAGTTTGCGGCTGTACCCAGGGTCGTCCGAAGTAATGCCGTGTCCCAGTGTTTCCCACACGTCCTTGCAGTTGCGGTAGTGGCTTTTGCCTTGTGTCTGCTGTTGTGCCTGTTGCTGCGCACGTGCTTCGGCCTCCGCCTGTGCGCGGCGTTGTGCTTCCTCTGCGGCCGCTTGCTGACGTGCACGTTCCGCCGCCTCCGCCTCCGCCTGTTTGCGTGCCTCTTCTTCCGCCTTGCGTTCGGCTTCGATTTCGCTTTCGCTGCGCAATGGCGTCGCATACAGCGTCACGGTGTTCGCGCGTCGGTCAATCTGTGGGGCATCGCTGCTCATCTGATAACGGTCGGGGTGCTCATCCGGTTTTCCGTCGTCATAATTCGCGGCGTTGGCGATCGACACGGTGTATCCGAGCTCCTTCACTGCACTGAGCTGCTGTGGCAATGTGTCGAACTTGTTCAAGGCGTCTTCTACATCGGTGTTCTCCGTGACGTAAAGATACACGATGCGAGAGCCGGAGACCTTGGTTTCATATTGCAATGGATCGGTGAGGATGTAATCGATGGACTCTTCGGGGCCAATGGGTTCCATGGTCCCACTGGAAGTGATGGCGAGCGGGTAGAAACCGCACTCGTTCAGGGCGTCGATGGCCGCGGCGGCTGTGCGGGTGCCGCTGATTGCCGACAGAATAACTTGTTCTTCTTCCGGTGTGAACGCACCTTCGTCCACCTCCTTCTCTTCGACGTCGGCGACGATGGCGCGCGGAGCTTCTGCGATGAGAGGTTGGGGTGTTTGCCACTGGGTTTCATGCATGGCGTGCACTGTGGATGTGGCGATGCCCGTGATGGCAAGCAGTGCGGTCGCGAATATTGTGTATCTCTTGATTTTTTGTTGAGGTGTGGCCTGTTGAGATACCTTGTTGTACCTTGATTTCCTGCTCTTCCTTGACATATCAAGATTTTAGCTCAGAGAGAATTATGACGTGCCACAACCATGCATTTCACAGTGAAATACAGAAGTTATGCATGGAATACGAGGCCGGTCTGGAATGATGATTTCGTCATTGTTTTGTGTCGTCTTGCGGCGCTGACGACGGAGGAAGCATTTGTGCGTAGATGCACGGTGACAATCCGCTCACCGCGTGATGCGGACGGTTTAGTGGCGGTGAGCTGTTGAACGCAGTGAGCAAACAATTCGCCCTCCAGAAAGGACCACACCATGGAACCACTCAACGAAGCGCGCATCGCGGAACATGACGGCAGTCTGCCGACGGTATTGATGATCGTCGGATCGTTGCGCAAACAATCATTCAACAGGCAACTCGCGCAGTTCGCCGCGCATGCGCTCGCAGGGCGTGCGAATGTGAGCGTCCTCGATTGGCGTGATGTGCCCGTGTTCAACCAGGATGAGGAATTCCCGAATCCGGAATCAGTGGCCTCCGCCCGTACTGCGGTCGCTGAGGCTGATGCGTTGTGGATTGTGGCGCCGGAATACAACCATGGCATGCCCGGTCCGCTCAAGAACCTGCTGGACTGGCTGTCGCGTCCGGCGGAGGATGGCTCGCCGTCGCCGCTGTTCGGCAAGACGATGACGATGAGCGGCGCGGGCGGCGCGAATTGCGTGCGCGACAGCTTCGCGACGTTGCTGCCGGTGCTTGAATTCATGCAGATGCGGTTCGCGCCGGCCACGTTCACCGGTGTCGCGTTGAGCCGTGAGATGTTCGTCAGCAACACTCTCGAGCTCGATGATGCGGCCAAGACTGCCATCGAGCATCAGGCCGATGCGCTGATCGGCATGGTCGCCACGCGGTAAAGCGCCGGGTAGTGAGGCATATCGGCCATGAAAAGGGCTTGTGTCGGGTGCATCTCGCTTACGTGAGTGCCTTAATTTTGGCATCTGGGAGTATCGACCTTGAGAATCATTGGAATTCCAGCGGTTCGCAAGGTCGATACTGCAAGGCTGTGCGGTTAAGGCACTCACGTAAGCGAGATAATGCAAATATCGCTGGTCCACATTGCCCAGCCGGTGCTTAAGGATGGGATTGTAGAACGCAGTGAGATCATTTCTTGCGGATTGGGTGCCTGATCACGGTCTTCAGTTTTTCGGGGGCCACTTTTCTGGCATCGCTCAAGTAGATCTCATGGTGCAGCCGTGTATTCGTGATGTCAAGAACGTAGCCTTGGTCTTCCATGTATTCATGCATTGCGGCGACGGTTCCAGGTTCATCGTCATAAGGGCCGATATGCATGCATTGGACGCACAGGCCTTCGTCGTATGTCAGGAATTCCGCTTTGGAAAAGTCGGTCTTCTTCTTTCTCTCTGCTTCCTTGACCGCCCATTCGAAATCCGATTCTGTGACAAAATCAGGAAGCCGGATCATTGATATCCATTGCAGATCCCCTTTGCGTGCATAGTCGATGCCATCCGCGCCATCCATGCCATCCTGCCGCCACAGGCCTTCAAGTGGCGGTACAACATAATCGAAGTACCCATCGATCTGATGCTCGCCTTTCTTGCTCATTTTGATGGTGTATGCCAAGCCATAGAGCAGACCGAGCGCCTGCTTGTATTCCCCGCCCTCCTCATTCGGGTCTCCCTGCCCGCGGACGGCGACATAATTCATGCTCGGCACGGTAATGATGCTGGGCTTGTTCTTTGGCGCATAAAACTCTTTGTATTCCTTCTTAAAATCAAAGGCCATCCCCATCTCCTCTACAATCTCACGCGTATGGCTCTCGCGATCTCTCTGTTGTTACTATATCGTCCGTTGTGTGCCGGCGCATCGCGCAGGGCGCGCGACTGTGGGTTTCCTCGAATGGCACGACGTGCCCGTGCTCAATGAGCTCATGAAGATGCGGTTCGCGCCCGCGACGTTCACCGGCGTCGCGTTGAGCTGGGAGATGTTCGTCAGCAACGCCCTCGAACTTGACGACGCCGCGCGCGTCGATCGAGCATCAGGCCGATGCGCTGATTGGCATGGTCGCCGAGCAGTAGGGCACGGGAACGGGCGATTGCGTCCGTGGGCGTTCTTCGGGACCTCTGTGGCTGCGCTTGCTCCTATACAATGAATGTCGATTTGGATCGATGACTACGGGAGAAAAGGGGCGGGTATGGGGTTGATACTGGTTGTGGTGTGCGCGATTACAGCAGTCCTTATATCCATTGTGGCTGCTCGCTTCCGCAATGCCGCATTGACCCGCATCACCGCTGCGCATGGCGTGCAGGAACACGCATATATCACCTTGGGTGGCATCGAGCAATATGTGCAGATCCGAGGCGAAGACCGGCGTAACCCCGTCATCCTATGGCTGCATGGTGGTCCTGAATTCCCTCTGACCTACATGACCGGCCATTATCAGGCCGAACTCGAACGCGACTATACGGTTGCGGTATGGGAGCAGCGCGGCTGCGGACGCACGCTGCACCGCAATCCGAACGTGTCCAATCCAACGATTGACGAGCTGCTTTCCGATGTGGATGAACTCGTTGATCATTTGAGGAAACGCTTTGATCGCGACGCAATCATCCTTGTCGGGCAATCGTGGGGGACGGTGCTTGCGACGGACTATATTCGCAGGCATCCGCGGAAGGTTGCGGCGTATATAGGCGTTGGTCAAGTCACCGAATTCCTGCAGGGGAAGATACTTGCAGCGCAACAAGCGGCGGACAGGGCGCGCGCGAAGGGAAACATCAGGAACGCCACTGCACTAATCCGGGGCGTCGAATGCCTGCGTGCAACGAAATGCCTTGGTCAACTGGATGTCAAGATGCTTGAGAACATGGTCATCACTTCCATGAAGTATCTGCGCAACAAAGCGGAGATGTCTGGAGTACGCCAAATGTGGACGGCGCTCACTTCGCCGCAGATGCGAGGGGTGGACGTGAAATGGTTCCTGTTCGCGAGCAATGCAAGGAACATCATCGAATCCCAACGCAACCTTGTGGACTACATGTACTTCCGCTACCGCATCGAGGATTTGAAGTGCCGTTACCCCATGCCTGTCTGCTTCATTCAGGGCGATAGCGATTGGATCACCCCAACGCCCATGGTCCGGGATTACTATGCGACCGTTGTGGCTGAACGCAAAGAGATGGTTGTCATCCAGAGTGCTGGCCACACCCCCTTTCTGGATCATCCGCAGCGGTTCTGCGCGGCGGTTAAGGAGTTCCTGACTGATTGCCAGTGCGGAGCCTCACAAGCGGCGTCGCGCTGAGTGTGCCCTCGGCGCAGCGCCCGCAACGGCCCTACGCTCGGCAGTAGCGAATCATTGCAAAAGGAAGTGGCGTATGGCGCAGACAATCGACATCACGGGCGCGCGGGTGCATAACCTCAAGCGCGTGGATGTGCAGGTGCCAATCGGCAAAATGGTGGCCGTCGCAGGCGTCTCCGGCTCGGGCAAATCGTCGCTCGCGCTCGGCGTGCTCTACGCGGAAGGCTCACGCCGCTACCTGGAGGGGCTCTCCACGTACACGCGCCGCCGCATCTCGCAAAGCGGCGAAGCGAAACTCGACGCAATCGAGCATGTGCCGCCGGCGCTCGCGCTGCACCAGCGGCCGAGCGTGCCCGGCATTCGCAGCACGTTCGGCACGATGAGCGAACTGCTCAACAGCCTGCGCCTCATGACCTCCCGCTTGGGCAACTACACCTGCCCGAACGGCCACATGCTCGACCCGACGCCGAACGTCGCGCTCGAGCGGCCGATCATCTGCCCGGTGTGCGGCGCCGAGGTGCAGGCGCTCGGCGCGGAGGACCTCGCGTTCAACTCGGGCGGCGCGTGCCCCACCTGCTCCGGCACGGGCATTGTGCGCACGGTGGATGATTCCACGCTGATCGCCGACCCGAACCTGACGATCGAGCAGGGTGCGGTGGCGCCGTGGCGCTCGCTCATGTGGTCGGTCATGGTGGATGTGTGCCGCGAGATGGGCGTGCGCACCGACGTGCCGTACAAAGACCTCACCGCCCACGAAAAAGAGATTGTGCTGCACGGCCCCGCGGAAAAACGGCACATCATGTACCACTTGAAGAAGCAGAACCGCGCGGGCGAGATGGACTTCACGTATTTCAGCGCTGCGCGCACCGTGCTCAATGCGCTCGACAAAGCGAAAGACGCGAAGGGCCTCAAGCGCATCGAGCCGTTCATCAAAGAGTCGCCATGCCCGGACTGCCACGGCACGCGCTTGAACGAACGCGCGCGCACGCTGCCCGTGCACGGCAAGACCCTGCCCGAACAGTGCGCGATGCAGCTCGACGAGCTCGCGCAATGGGTGCAGACCGTGCCGAGCTCAATGCCTGTGGACATGCGCGAGATGGCGCAGGCGATCGTCGGTGAATTCACGCGCACCGCACGCCGTCTGCTTGAGCTCGGGCTCGGCTACCTCACGCTCGACCGCGCCGGCAGCACGCTGTCGACCGGCGAGCGGCAGCGCATCCAGCTCGCGCGCGCCGTGCGCAGCGAGCTGACCGGCGCGATGTATGTGCTCGACGAGCCGTCGATCGGCCTGCACCCGGCGAACGTGGACGGTCTGCTCGGCGTGATGCGCGACCTGAAGGCGCAGGGCAATACCGTAATCGTCGTCGACCATGACACGCGCGTGCTGCGCGCGACCGACTGGATCATCGAAATGGGTCCGGGCGCCGGCGCGCACGGCGGCACGGTGATTGCGCAGGGCACGGTGGAGGATGTGAAGCGCAGTCCGCATTCGCTCATCGCGCCGTTCCTCGCGAGCGAACACTCGCAGATCGTGCGCCCGCAGACGCCCGCGGACGCGGTGTTCAGCGAAGGCGCGATTGAGATCAAGACCGCGCCGCTGCACACCGTGCACGCGTTGGACGCGCGCGTGCCGAAACATCGTCTGACCGTGGTGACTGGCGTCTCCGGATCGGGTAAGACGACGCTCGTGCTGGAAAGTCTCGTGCCGGCGCTCACCGCGAAGATCGCGGACGAGCAGATGCCGGAGCATGTGCGCGCGTTGGATGCGCCGGGCATCGAGCGCGTCACGATGATCGACGCGACGCCGATCGGCGCGAACGTGCGCTCCACCGTTGCCACGTACAGCGGCGTGCTCGACGACCTGCGGCGGTTGTTCGCGCGCACGGAAGCGACGAAGGCGCGTGGCCTGAAGGCGGGCGCGTTCTCGTACAACACCGGCTCGCTGCGCTGCCCCACATGCGACGGCACCGGGCAGATCACGCTCGATGTGCAGTTTTTGCCCGACGTGGACATTGACTGCCCGGACTGCCACGGCACGCGGTACAGCGACGAGGCCGGCGAAATCACGTGGGAGCCCAAGGGTGGACATGCGCCTGTTTCGCTGCCCGATTTGCTCGCGATGACGGTTGACGAGGCGCGCGAGGTCTTCGCGGGAACCAGTCAGCGCCGTCTGCGCGCCAAACTTGACACCCTGCATGAGCTCGGCATCGGGTACATGACGCTCGGCGAGAGCACGCCGGCGCTTTCGGGTGGCGAAGCGCAGCGGCTCAAGCTTGCGAGCGAGATGGGCCGCGCGCAGGAAGGCACGCTGTTCGTGTTCGACGAGCCGACAATCGGGTTGCATCCACTCGACGTGCGCACGCTGATCGGTGTGTTCCAAAAACTCATCGACCAAGGTGCGAGCGTGCTCGTGATTGAGCATGACTTGGATATGATCGCGAACGCGGACTGGATCATCGACATGGGGCCGGGCGGTGGCCAAAACGGCGGTGAAATCGTGGCAACCGGCACGCCGGCGCAGGTCGCGGAGAACCCACTCAGCCTCACCGGCCGCTACCTCAAGCCCTGCGTGGAGTAGTTGCGGGCCTTACAATGGGACTGTTGTGGGCACAACAGACAAGGAGCGTCTCATGAAGTTCAACGAAATCATCGAGGAATGGATCACCAGCAGGACGTTTGCGTATCTGGGGGCCGCGGCGGCTTGCGCGGCCGCCGCATCCGCGTACAAGCGTGCGCAGGCGAAGGGGCGCTCGCGGCTCTATGTGCTGCTTGCTATGGCGTGGGCCGCGCTGACGGTATACGACGTATGGGATTCCCGTCAGGGCGAATCCGAAGAGGACGGCGAAAACGTGGACGATTGGGGTACGCCCAGCGCCGCCTGATATTGGGGTTGTATGGGGCTATTTCCCATGCATCTGCGCTGCGGAGGAGCATTTTCCTGCCGCGGTGCCCCTATGACCGGCGTGGTTTCAAGGATCATACTCGAAGCGCACGTGGAAAATGCTCCTCCCCAGCGCAGATACCGGAGCGTGAGGGCCCAATTGGTGTTTTGGAGCGCGGTTTAAGCGCCTTTTAGGCCTCCTGCGGCCAATGCTGCGCGAGGTATTGCTGGATCGGCAGCGCCACACGACGGTTGGCGTGCAAAAACGTGGCGTAGAAATCGATGCGGTTGGCGGAGTCGGTGATTGCAACAGGCGTGCGTGTGCGTGTCATGAACCGTTCGTCGGTCAGGCGCAGGTTCCGCGTCAGGTTGGAGTAGAAGAACGGGAATGTGGAGTACCGACTGATCTGCTCGAGCGCGGGCAGGTCTTGCTGGTAGAGGAACTGCGCGTTGGGAATGCGCGCTTCGACGAGCTCCTTCCATGGACCGATGTCGTGCACCAGCACAAAGCTCAGTCCGGCGAGGTCGTCGAACGAGACGCTCGGGCGCTGCGCGAGCGGATTGAAATTGTCGATCGCCACACCGAGGAACTCCGCGCCCAAGTACAGCGAGTCTACGCGCGGGTCGTCGATCTCGCGGTCGGTGATGATCATCGTCGCCTTGCGCTGCACAAGTTCGTCGAGCACCACGCCCGGCTCGATGAGCTCGCCGCGCACCGTGATGGCCGTGCGCCAATCGGCGTTGGATTCGGCGGCATGCTCCAGAAAACGCAGCGGGCCTGGCGCCACTGCTCTCACAACAATTTCCTTACTCAGATTCGCAGCATTCCGTATTTTTTCCAAGAAATTCTCATAAGATTCGACTAATTTCTTGGCTTCGTCGGCGGCGAGCTCGCCTGTGGGCGTGAGTGCAATGCGGTTCTTCGCGCTGCGGTCAAACAACTGCACACCGAGCTCGCGCTCCAGTCTGCGCATGCTGCGCGTCATCGTCGGCTGCGTGATGCGCAACTCGTCTGCGGCTGCGCTCAACGTGCCGGACTGCTGGAAGGCTGCGAGCTGCCGCAGTTCCTCGAAATCCGTCATGGTCGCTCCGTCCGTCGCTTGCTTTCCGGCGCACTATGCGGATTGCGCATAGCAAGATAAACCATACGCATTGTACTTCGGAAAAAACGGGTTTTACGATGCTGGGTGAACGCGGAAAATCGTGGAACGAATCCGCCAAGACGAATACGAGACAACACTGAACGAATGGAGAACATCATGCAGTATGTGATGTTGAACGATGGCAACAAGATGCCCCAGCTGGGCTTCGGCGTATTCCAGGTGCCGGACCTTGCGGTGTGCGAGCAGGCTGTTTCCGACGCCCTCGCAACCGGCTACCGGTTGATCGACACCGCCGCCGCCTACGCGAATGAAGAGGCGGTCGGCGCCGCGATCGCCAAGAGCCCGGTTGCGCGCGAAGACATCTTCGTGACGTCCAAGCTGTGGGTCGACCACTTCACGTACGAGAAGGCGAAGCAGGGCATCGACGATTCGCTGCGCAAGCTCGGCCTCGATTACCTCGACCTGTATCTGCTCCACCAGCCGTACGGCGATGTCGCCGGCGCATGGCGCGCGCTCGAAGAGGCGCAGCAGGCGGGCAAGATCCGCTCGATCGGCGTCTCGAACTTCGCGCCCGACCAGCTGATTAACCTCGAGCTGATGAGCAATGTGAAGCCCGCGGTGAACCAGATCGAGGTCTCGCCGTGGTATCAGGAGAAGGACGAAGTGGACTTTGCCCGGAGCCAGGACGTGCAGGTCGAGGCGTGGGCGCCGTTCGCCGAAGGCAAGCACCACATCTTCGCCGACCCGACGATTGCCGCAATCGGCGAGAAGTACGGCAAGACCAACGGCCAGGTGATCCTGCGCTGGCTGCTGCAGCGTGGCATTGTGGCGATTCCGAAGTCGGTGCACAAGGAGCGCATGGAAGAGAACTTCAACGTGTTCGACTTCGAGCTCAGCGATGAAGACATGGCTACAATGGCCGGCCTCGACAAGCACGAGAGCCAGTTCTTCGACCACCGTGACCCGGCGGCCATCGTGAACATCTTTGGCCAGAGCCTGCGCGCGCTACGTTCCTAATCTGCCCGCACCGAAATGTGACGTCTGTCTGACGTGAATGAGCCGCTGTGTTCCCTGCAGGGAACACAGCGGCTCAACCTTCTTAAATATTCAATGATAATCCCGCGCATCGTTGCGATTCCGCCATTCCGCCTTGAGGAAGAAGTGCCACCGTGAAGTGGTTCGCCAGGGGTGGCGGGGTTATATTCAACGTGCATGGAGGCAAGACCTCATTCCGGCATCGGCGCCGGGATTGTGACGATTGCATTGCCAAAGACAAGGAGGTCGTAATTATGGCGGATATAGGCACATTTCTCCCCGATGAGGCTTTTCTGTTGGATGTGCATGCCGATGATTGGAAGGATGCGATACGCCTTGCCGGCCAAGGGCTGGTGAATGCGGGATTCACGACCGATGCGTACACGGACGAGATGATCGCCACCGTCGAGAAGATGGGGCCGTACATCGTCATTGCGCCCGGTCTCGCATTGGCCCATTCGCGCCCTTCGGATGCGGTGAAATCCACAGGGTTGAGCTGGGTGCGCCTGAGCGATCCCGTGGAATTCGGCAACAAAGCCAACGACCCGGTTTCGCTTGTCATCGGCCTGGCGGGCCGTGATGAAAACGAGCACATCACCGTCATGTCCGCCATTGCGGCCGCACTGGTCAAACCTGAGAAGCGCGAGCAGCTGGCGAACGCGAAAGATGCAACTGAGATCCGCGCCATCCTTGAAGGGTAGACGCCCCGCTTTCGCCCGATATCAATTTCCCAATATTCAATTGTTGAACCAACCAACCATATGGAGGTCTATCATGAACATTCTTTGCGTATGCGGCAATGGCATCGGCACGTCGGTGCTGTTGAAGATCAATGTGGAGCAGGCCGCTGATAATCTCGGCATGGACGTCAATGTCACGACCTCGGACGCGGGGAGCGCCAAGGGCACTGCGAATATGAGCGATCTTGTGCTCACTTCGCCGCAGCTGGCTCCCGAGCTCGAAGGGACCACCACGCCGGTGGAGACGGTCGAAAACTTCATGGATCTCGATGAGATCACCGAAATTCTCGAAAAGTACGAATAAACATCATCCAATGCCCCCTAGCGGGCGCGGTGTGGGGCCTTCAACGAGGACGGCCCACGCACCGGCAACAACGGCTTCGAGGAAGGAAAAGTTGTTGCATAGGTAATCCAGGAGGTGGGAACAGTGAACGTCGTGGTTGCGGTTCTCAATTTTATCAGTCAGCAAATTCTTAATGTGCCTGCATATTTGATTGGCATTATCGCGGCGGTCGGCCTTATCGCGTTGAAGAAACCGGTGGGGCAGGTCGTGTCGGGCGGCCTGAAGGCCGCCATGGGCTACTTGATTCTTGGCGCCGGCGCCACAGTGGTGACTGCAGCGTTGGACCCGTTCGGCACATTGGTCTTCAGGGCCACCGGCGCGCAAGGCGTGGTGCCTACGAACGAAGTCATCAGCGCCCAGGCGGCAAGCCAGTTCGGCGCGGCGTCGGCGTACATCATCGTGCTGAGCTTTGTGCTCATGCTGCTCATCGCACGCTTCACTCCGCTGAAATACATATTCCTGACGGGGCATCACATGGTGTTCATGTCGATGATGTTGGCGCTTGTGCTCTCTGTGGGGTTGCATACGGACCAACAGTGGCTGGTCGTGGGCATCGGTTCGCTGCTCATGGCGGTCATCATGGTGGCCATGCCGGCGTTCACGCAGCCTTTCACCAATCGCGTGACCAATTCCGACAAGATCTCCGTCGGCCACTTCAATTCGCTCGGCTATATGCTGTCTGGCGCATTGGGCGCCGCCGTCGGCAAGAAGTCGAAGTCCACGGAAGACATCAACTTCCCCAAGGCCCTGAGCTTCCTGCGTGATTCCATGGTGTCCACCACGCTGCTGATGGTCGTGCTGTACTTGGTCTTTGCCATCTGGGCCGCCTTTGTGGTGCCCGCGGATCAGTTGTTCGCCATCTTCCCCAGCAAGCCCACTGATTATGGCGCGTTCATCATGGCCGCTTTTGCGCAGGCGCTGCAATTCGGCATCGGCGTGAGCATCATCCTCTACGGTGTGCGCATCATCCTCGGCGAGCTCGTCCCGGCGTTCCAGGGCATTGCGAACAAGGTCGTGCCCGGTGCCAAGCCCGCCCTCGACATCCCGATCGTGTTCCCGTATGGCCCGAACGCCTCGCTGATCGGCTTCCTGTCGTCCTTCGTGGGCGGTCTTGTGGCGCTCGGCATCATCGCGCTGTGGCTCGGCCCGCTGTGGGGTGTCGCGCTGATCCTGCCGGGCATGGTCCCGCATTTCTTCGACGGCGGTGGTGCTGGCGTCTTCGGCAATGCGACCGGCGGCCGTAGGGGCGCCATGGTCGGCGGTTTTGTGAACGGCCTGCTCATCACGTTCCTGCCCGCTTCGCTCATGGGCGTCATGGGGTCGTTCGGCCTGTCCAACTCGACATTCGGTGACGCGGACTTCTGCTGGTACGGCACCGTTGTGGGGCGCATCGCCAATCTCGGCCCAGGCATCGGCGCGGTCGGACTCATCGTTCTGGTGGCCGTGCTGTTCGCGGCGGCCTGGATCTGGCAGGTCAAGGTCGTGGATAAAGGCTGGCTTCCTGCAAAAGAGCACGTCGCGTTCATCGACCATGTGAAGGAAGAAGAGAAGGCCGCCAAGAAGGCAGCGCGTATGGCTGCAAAGGCGGAGGAGGCGAAGACCGCCAAGTAGAGGCTGACTGTTCTTCGCTGGTTCCGTCCCCCGCGGTTCCCGGTTGTGCGCTCGAGGTGCACGCCGGGAACCGCTGTATTGTGCGGAAGATTGGGCGCGCGAAGCCGGCGCCCCGCCGCCTATCTGCGCGGCCACCTATGCCGTATTCGGCCATGCCACGTAGATGAAAGTCATGCTCAGCGGCCCGAAATATGACGTTCGTCTGGAGTGGACAGACAAACGTCATATATGATGGCCTGCAACACGACAATCTTCTGCGCAGGCCAGATGCCTGTCACATCCGGTGGCCCTCTGCATGATTCGTCTGCAGGGGAGCGGGCATGCGGCTGTGGTGCGCGGTTTGCGGCGCGCTGGCAGTGCACGCGGGCGTCACAGAAACGGACAAGCAGTATGAGTTTCGCGTAAAAACACCCCTACCTGTTCTGGCAGCTCATCGGCTGGGGCATCCTGCTCGTTGATTTTGTGTTCACGGTGATTGCCATATTCAACGACTTCGGCGAGTGGAGCTACCCGATCATCGTCTTCACGTTCATCGGCGCGCTGTTCGCGATCATCGGCTCGCCGTTCTGCCTTTACGCCACGCGCGCCACGCGGGTGCCGCAGGCACGCTCGCCGGAGGAGGACCGCGCGGTCCGCAACAAACTCACAGCAGTCGCCATGGCGCGCAAGACGCCGCAGGCGGCGCTGCTGGGCGCGCTTGTGGTGGCGGCGGCCGTGGTGCTGGCCAGCGTGACATACGTGCTGGGCATGCGCGGGCATGTGCTGATTGGGTTCGCGATGATGGTCGCGATGGTGGTCGTGCCGTTCGTGATTCTCGTGAAATATCAGGATGCGCAGCGGCGGCGGTTCATGAAGATCGCGCACGCCGCGCAATTCGTGGACGTGCAGTCGGATCCGTGGCTGGGATACCGGTCCGATGTGCGCCAGTTGCACGCGCCCCTCGTGCCCGTGCCCACGGGTTACGGCACTGCGACGCTGGATTTTCTATACAACTGGCTGCGCGTCTACATGATGACGGACCGGCTTTCGCTCGTCCAATATTCCGCGAATGACTTGCGCAACGCCGGTTTTGTGGCGGTCGACGGCGAAGGTGCGCCTTTGGATGCGCCGGACGACCTGTTTTTGGCGATCCCCGAACATCAGCTCGATCTGAGCGATGGCAAGCGTGAGCAGTTCGAAAAGGAGTGCCGTGCGGTCGGCGCGTTTTGGCTGACGCGCGCGGGGGAGTAGGCGGCGTGCACGAGGCGGGGATTTCGCGCTACATGAAGCATTCCATCGCGGCGATTGCGGCCAGTTTGCCCTCGTCGATGACGTCGCGGCCATAGGCATCAAGGAAACGGCTGCAGTAGGCGCTGGTGTGCAGATTGAACCAGAGGGTCCACGCGCCCCAGAACACGTCGATGTGCCGGTCGGACAGGCCCGCGTGGTCAAGGTCGATGAAACCTGAGAAGCGCCAATCATCCAGGATGATGTTCGGCAGGCAGTAGTCGCCATGGAGTAGCGCGTCCGTGCGCAGTTCGCCGGCGGCTTCGGCGGCGATACGGTGCGCGTCGGCTGCGGTGATTCGGGGGTGGAACTGCGCGTCGAAGCGGCCGGCGCGCCATCCGCGCTCGACATTCTCGATATACCGTGTGCGCACGTCGGGCACGTTGAGCGCGGCGAGGCGGCCGGGCTGAGTGCGGAACAACTCGTGCAGCGTGCGCAGGTGGACGGCGAGAAGGTCGCACAGCCGCTCCGGCTCGGCGAGGTAGCGGGCGGCAGTGCAGTCATCGCCGGTGAGCGCGCGCGTGACGAGCCAGTCGGCGTGCGTGCCGCCGCCCGGCAGATATTCGATGACCTCGGGGCCGAGGCCGAGCTCGTGGAACGCAGCGCCCATGCGCGCTTCGTGGGCCAGTGTGCCAGCGGGCGCGGTCTTCGCGAACAGGGCATTGCTGCCTGCGCCCTCGGCGCCGAGTGCGTAGGCGCGTGCCTCGGGCGAGCTGCTCGTGTCATGGATCGATCGGTCGTGCGCGAGGCGGCGTATGCTCGGTGGGGCGTCGGGGATGGCGGGGAGTGGAGTGCGGTGCATAGGGGTGGGGCTTGTGGGTGAGATGGGTACAGTATGGAATGGTGTGATCAATGTTATCGAAATCACTCTCGGTCTGTGTAGGGTGATTCAACCCTGACCAATGGGGTACAACTTCGTTGAGTGAAGCGGTGGGAAGTGTGTCAGACGCTTGATTGTGGTATTCGGAGGGTAGGGTGTCTTCCCCTAACATGAATATCGTACAAATCCACTCTACGTGTCATATAATAAGACGGTAATTTTGTGTACATATATATGCTAATAATTCGAAAGTTTCGAGCCTTTGTAAGATTGCGAAGAACGCCGATATGGCAGTAAACACGCCGTATGCAAATACGGTTTGGAGTCTTACTTAGTTAAATCATATGATTATCTGTGAGCTGATTTTCAGAGAAGAAAGTAGCAAGTATCACTGTTCAAAGATCTGTTCCTTTGGTGAAAACGATGAAAACCCGTGATGATGAGGGATTGGTGATTCGAATGCATGATAGGGCATATGTGGGCCGAAACGGCCGTAGTCGGATTGAAAGGGCTGTGGGAGGGGTGTCCTGTGCGCTGCTTTTGACCATTATGCTGGCGTGGGGTGTGGGCGTGCCGCGCGTGCAGGCCGACGAAGGGAGCGCACCTGCGGACTACGGTAAGATTCCCGAGAAATTCCTCACGGAAGCCAGCTTCAACAGCGATGTCACAACGGCAGGGTCTCCTAGCATGCTGGACTATATTCTGGAGCATTACAACCTGTTCGTCGAAGAGGAAGCGACCGCTGGACATGTTGTGGGACCCGTGGTGATTGGTGGCGACTACCATAATCAGTCAAGTGTGGGACAGCCAGGCGTCTATATGCATACAGCGCCAACGTACGTGCGTGGAGCTTGGAAGAATCCTGCGGCCGGTGTCGCCACTAGTGAACAGCAGTTGCCATTGTATCTGGGCGCGAACAATTTTCGAGGAGTCACTTGGGCCGATGATTGGGGGAATCAAATCTCCCCCGGTGTGCCAAGCAAAAAACCGGTGCTCAAAGACAAGACAGACGACAATACCACGGTTATCTTGCCTCAGTTGAATGATCGAACTGATCGCATCTACTTCACTGATGAATACCTCAATTTTGCAGATGTGTTTGCGAAGATTGAAGAGCAAGTGCGGTCATTGGTGCAGAATGCCGTACAACACGGTATCGTTGTTGATGGGACGCACGATGCGCCCCATCATCGACTCGAGACTGTAGATGGTAAGACGTTTTTGGTCCTGGATGCTGGCCATGAATATGTTCTATCCGATGATCTACTAAATACGTACGCCAACAAAATCATCCTGAATATCGAAGACAGTAATCAGGATGTTCCGATTGAGCAGATCGCCCGCACGCTAATCTGCTCGACCAGCAATAATCCAAAGACTCCCACAATAGAACGTTACCGTGTGGGAAGTGAGATCAAAATGTTGCAGAGCGCAGAGGCGGCTAAGGGTTTATCGCTGGTGTTCATATACCCCAATGCGACAAACGTGAGTGCGAGCAACGGCACCATCTTCGGCCATATTGTGGCACCGCATGCGCATGTCCAAGCAGATGGTCAATACAACGGATGCGTTCTTGCCAAGAGTGCAACGACGACCAGCGAAGGTCATATGTGGCCGTATTCCTCCGCCCATGCGCTGCGGCCGGATGTGCCGGATGACTTATTGTCTCTGCAAGTGGGACACAAGGAGCTGAAAGGGGCTCTTCTCAAGTTAGTGTGTAAGGGCCGTGCTTCATCATTGCTTGTG
>ERZ778504.1380-NODE-1380-length-17701-cov-4.020118_pt1 | contig 17701 bp, 10 predicted proteins | sample MGYA00510046_ERZ778504 | MGnify/ENA primary metagenome ERZ778504 (study PRJEB29527, sample SAMN07138964) | mouse gut metagenome | material: feces | host: mouse | place: China:Nanjing | collected 2016-01-25 ...
AAGCTCTACGGCGCACAAATAGTGGGTCGCGGCGGCGTGGACAAGCGCATCGACGAAATCGCCCTCGCCATCAAGCACCACCACGGCATATTTGAGCTCATGCAGGTCGAACAGGCCTACGCGCCCCCATTCTCGTCGGCCAAAGACCCGGTGGCCATGGCCGCCTATGTGGCAGAGAACGTAGTGACAGGGCGTATGAAGCCTATATATTGGCGCGAGTTGTCTGGCATTAAGCCGGGTTCTGCGACACTGATAGACGTGCGCACGGCCGACGAGTACGCCCTCGGCACCCTCCGGGGAGCCATAAACATTCCGCTTGACGAGATGCGCGGACGGCTCGGCGAAGTGCCGCACGGCCTGCCGGTCATCGTATTCTGCGGAGTCGGCCTTCGCGGCTATCTTGCTCAAAACATTTTGCGCATGAACGGTTTCGACGATGTTAGAAATCTCATAGGCGGTCTGAAACTATACCGTGCCGCGACAGCCGCGCTGCCCGACCCAGCTCCCTTCGGCAAGTCGGAGTATGCAGACACTACCGTTGCCCGACATCGCGAGACCGGCAAACCCGCGCTGACACTCGATGCCTGCGGCCTGTCGTGCCCCGGCCCAATCTTGAAACTCAAGCAGAAAATCGACAGCATGGACGAAGGCGTGCTGCTTGAAGTACGAGCCTCTGACCCCGGTTTTCCGCGTGACGCGCAGGCATGGTGCGAATCGATGGGGCACACCTTCGTGACGAGCGACGAAGACAAGGGAGTCTACAGGGTGCAAGTGATGAAAGGGAACAATGGCATACCGCAGCCCGCAGCCGCCACGAATGGTACGGCACAGGCCGGCATGCCGCTCCGCGACGGAAAGACTTTTATCATGTTCAGCGACGACCTCGACAAGGCATTGGCAACCTTTGTACTGGCCAACGGGGCTGCCGCCACCGGCAAGAAAGTGACAATACTCTTTACCTTCTGGGGGCTAAATGTAATCAAGAAGTGTGAAAAGCCGGCAGTGTCGAAAGATATTTTCGGCAAAATGTTCGGTATGATGCTGCCTGCTGACTCACGTAAGCTGAAGCTGTCGAAAATGAACATGGGAGGCATGGGCCGCCGCATGATGCGACACATTATGCGGCGCAGAAACATCGACTCGCTCGAGGCCCTGCGCCAGCAAGCCATTGACAACGGCGTTGAATTTATAGCCTGCCAGATGTCGATGGATGTGATGGGCGTGAAAAAGGAGGAATTGCTCGACAACGTGACTATCGGCGGCGTGGCCACATACATGAACCGTGCCGAGCAGGCCGGCGTCAACCTGTTTATCTAACTATGCGCGATGGAAAAAATAAAATCTATTTGCCTGATGTGCGACATGATGCGCGGTCTGGCCCAAATGGAAAAGCAGATGATGGAGCAGCACGGACTTACGCTGAACGAAGCCATGGTGATGTGCTGTATCGCGGGCGACACCGTTAGCGCATCGCACATTTGCGAACAAACTGGGCTGATATCCTCGCACGGCTCGAAGGTCATAAGGCGAGTGGAAGAGAAGGGCTACATTGTGCGCATTCTCGGCGAGGCCGACAAAAGGCAGATGTTGTTTTCGCTGACAGCAGCAGGTAAAGCAATGATTAAATCACTCAGGGAAACTCCCATAGATGTGCCAGAGGCCCTGCAGGCCTTGATTCGTTGAAGGAGAACGGGGGTGGGCAATAGCAAACCTTAATTGCGTCGTCTTCGACGACTTCTCATTTTAATACACCCTCATAAATATATGGAGAGCCGGGGTTGATGCCCGGCTCTCCCTGTCTATTTAAGGTATAATGGTTTATCTTACTACAACTTTGGCTGTCAGGGTGTCGGTGTCGGTTGTGACTGTGACGAGGTAGATGCCGGGGGCGGCGGCAACGGTGGCGGTTGCGCCGGCGTCGAGCTGCTTTTCGTCAATCATCATGCCGTTGGCTGAATAGACTTCGGCACGGGCCTCGACAGGACTTGCAATGATAATCTTACCGTCGGTGACAGCTACGCTTGCAAGGGTTGAGGCTACATTGCCGAGGGAGGTCAGCACCACGCTAAAGTCGGCCTCGGCAGGGGCAGTGGCCACTCCGGCGGGGGCAAAGACGGCAACAACACCGGCCTTGTGGTCGCCGGCCTCGAGGTCTTCGAACGTATAGGCGGGTTCGGTCACGCCTTCCTTAACCTTATTACCGTCAAGATAGATATCATAGGTCACCGACTCGTCGAGGCTACCGGGAACGACTGCCCTCCACGTCATAAGCGCGGTAGCGTCGGTGACGGTGACCGCGAGGCCCGACGCATCGACCACGTTGGGTGTCATTGCCAAAGCACCGAGGTCGGTTGCTGCGGCATAGACCGCCGTGGGCAGCTCCATATCCTTGAAGCCGTGGGCTGCGACAGCGAGAGTGTAGCTAAGGGCCGACTGCATGACAGAGGCGGCAAACGAGCCGTCATCGGCTGTGGTGGCTGCATAAATCACATCGCCAGAAGTTAGGCTTACCTTTGCACCGGAAACGGGGGCTTCCTTGTCGCCGGTCACCTTACCCACAACGGCGACTGCTTCCTTATCGAGAGTCAGCACGGCCACGGGGAGGGCCATGAGCAGCTCGGGCGAACAGGTCGCGAGATTGATGGCATTGTCTGACGAGGTATAGACAGTGTTGCCACCGGCAAAGTTGAGGAACTCCGACACGATAAAGGCCGACGACTTAGTCTCGACAATGACGCGCAGGTTGCGACCATCGTAAGCAAAAGACTCGTCGAGGGCAAAATCGAGCAGCGCGTACTTGCCGAATGTACCGTCGGGTGTTGTCTTGGTCAGGGTGACAGTGCCATCGTAGACCTTCGTCATATCGGCAGTGTCGAAAGCCTTGCCGGCCTCGGGACGGAGAGTCTTCTCGGTATCGGTGAGCTGCATGTAGATGCGCACATTCTTGTCGGCAACGCGGTCGGCGGCTATGGTGTAGGGGAAGCCTATGCCGGCAATCTTGTCGACTGCGGCGAGACCTAACTGCCCGGCAGTATAGATAAACTCAGAATAGCTATTGTTGTCGCCCGTGCGCATGGGGATGTTCGAGCCCGAGCGGTCGGCGTTGAAAGTGCCTACAACCTTGGTCGCATTTATTTTCTCGGCTTCGACGCACACATCGAGGGCCGCGCTGTGAGCCTCGTAGTCGCCTACGGCAACGACAGCCGTCAATTTGCCGGCCTCTACGGCCTTGTGGGGAGTGAACGTAAAGGCAATCTCGCTTGCTTTCTCGGCAGAGTTCGACAGCGCGGGCAGAGCCGTCGCCTCGCCGACTTTTTCACCGTCGATAAATATCTGAGCCGTGTAGTCGGCAGCGGCGAGGTCGCTTGCGCCAAGGTTTTGCAGACTCAGGGTGGCCGTCATGGGATAGTTGACCATACCCTTGGCATCGGCTGTGAAGCCGTGTATATACAGGTCTTTGTCGACCTCGACGGCCTTGCCGCCGGTAAGGTTGTCGATATTGGCATAGAGGCCTTCTACGGCGATATACCTGTCACCGGCAGGCACAGGCACCTCGTAGGCGGCAAATTCCCACTGAGTGGCAGGGAAGGCCGTATTCTCGTCCTTGCTCGACACCTTTGCCACCTCGGTCCAGTTTACGCGGTCGTCGGAGGTATAGACAGTGAGCTTGCTCTCGGTCCATGTGGCCCAGCGGCCCAGCGACATTGTCACCTTGCCACCCTCACCAAACGACATGAGCGGCGAAATCAGCTTGCCGGCCGAGCTTGCCGACGTGGCCGAGCGCATGGCCTCGCCCATGCGGTCATTGCCAATCCATGCATCCTTATTTTCGAGCATCCATCGCGCGGGCAGTTTCTTGCCGTCAAAGGTAGCAACACATGTTCCCTCGGGTACCGAGGCACCATAATAATGGATTTTCGAGGGCGAGGGGGCTATGCCGTCGCTCTCGATTTCGATATTTCCGGCCACGGCACCGGAGGCACTGATTGTAAATGTCACAGGCACCTTCGCACGCGGAGCGATTGACAAGGGCATGGTCGCGTCGGTCTTGACATTTTCGGGCAGGTTGAGCGAGGTGATATTCAGCTCCTTGCCGCCGAGGTTGGCAAACTCGAGGGTCAGCTTCTTATCCCCCTCAAAGGTCTTGAGGTCGATATAGTCCTTTACCTCGGCACCGTCGAGGGTGATGCCGAGTATGGGCGCGAACACCTCGACGCGCACGGCGAGGGCCGTAGAGCTGGCATGACGCGAAATATTCTCGACACACTGCAGGTTGAGGACTTCGGCCTCGGTGATTTTCTTGAGCTTCCAAGGCTGGGTGAACTTAAACTCTGTCACATCGCCCGGCTGCATGTCGACCCCGATAGGGAATGTGCCGACGGTGGTCATGCTGTTCTGCAGCTCGATAGAAAAATCCTCCTGGTCTTTAGATATAGGTATGTTGCCTCGGTTGGTGACCTTGATACTGAAGTGCAGGTCGGCGTTGCCCTTCTCGTCGGTATATACCGTGGTGCCGTCGAGACAGGTAAAGCCGGTCATCTGCAAATACTGCACCTGGGGTATGCGCGCTGTGGTGGCGCTGAACGAGTCGAAATAGACGTTTTCGAGCCTCAGGCCGAGGATAGTCCAGTCGGCGACGTCGAGCGACACCTTGACCCAACTGTCGGTCGGGATTGAGACAGGGTCAATCACTATTTCCTCGCCCTTGCTATAGGTAAAATCGAAATTATCGGTGCATTTATATATGTTGACCGAGGGCTTCCATGTGTTATAACTCTCTTTGCGCCCTTTGTATTTCAGAAAGAACTCTACATGGCCTTTTAGCTCGGGAGTGAGGATGAGGTCGTCGGTCTTATATGATACGCCGCTCTCGTCGTCCCAGGTCTCCTGGTACTGCACACTGAAGACCTGGCTGTTGACCGAGCGTTCGTCGTCCATACCGCCCAGGCCCTCTACACGATATGTATCAATCGTGCCAAGGTTTGTGATATCGGGAATACGGTGCCAGCCTATTGCAAGCTGGTCCTTGCCGGTGGCGACATTATCGAACCCTTCGAAATAATTGTCGACCTCCTTGATTTCAATCTCTGCCGAGGCGTCGAAAGCCGTCCCGGCGAGAGCGACGGCGCACACGAGGGCGCACGTTTCGCGTAATAGTTTTTTCATAAGCAGAATTGATACTTTATCCTTTACTGTTTATCTTTTTGCTTCGCAAGAATTTACAACATGTGTCAAAATTCTTACCACTCGCAAAAGTATAAAAAATATTGCCAAGGCAAAATTTTTTTCGATAGAAAAATGCCATTTTAACATATTAACTTTGGCGCGTTGCCATATTTTATCTATTTTTGTGGCAAAAATGTATTTTTTAATGAAAAATTTTGCCAAGATACTATCACTCATCATATTTTCGCTTACTCCGTGCGCAAGCATGGCCGTGCCGGCCCACCCGGGAACGCGCACAATTATTAATCCTGACGGCAGCACAGTGACACTGCGCCTTCTCGGCGACGAGTATTGCCACATGACAGTCGACGGCGAAGGATACCCGATGTCCATTGATGCCCGGGGCAACTGGCGCCGCACATCGACCGCCAAAGCACGCATGCCGCGACGCACCAAGCGCGTGACAGGCGAGGTCAGCCGTACATCGTTCCCCCGGACGGGCAAGGTGCGTTCGCTGGTCGTACTGGTCGATTTTCCCGACGTGCCGTTTGCTACCGCCGACATACACCGCGAGGTCGACGAGATGCTCAACCTGCCAGGTTTTGACCGACGCGAACACATAGGCTGCGCCGCCGACTATTTCAGGACGCAGTCGATGGGCCTTTTCGACCCGGAGTTCGATGTCTACGGCCCCGTAAGGGCATCGCATGCGTCGACATATTACGGCGAAAACGACGCAAACGGCGACGACAAGCGCGCCCACGAACTTGCCATAGAACTGTGCGCCAAGCTCGACAGCGAGATAGATTTCAGCCGCTACGACCTCGATAATGACGGCCAGATTGACAACCTCTACTTCTTCTACGCCGGCTACGGCGAGAACTTTGCCGGCAACAAGGCATCGTGGCTGTGGCCTCACGCGGCCCATATCGACGAATACGGCGTTCCGGCCTCGAGCCGCACATTCGACGGCAAGGTACTCAACAGTTATGGCTGCTGCGCCGAGCTATACGGCTCTACCGGTACCGACGTGGCTGCAATAGGCACCTTCTGCCACGAGTTCGGCCATATCCTCGGACTGCCCGACACATACGACGTCAATTATTCCGACGACGGCAGCGGCAACCATCCCGACCAATGGGACATTATGGCCTCGGGCTCCTATCTGCCGGCGACTCGCAACTGCGGCGCCGTGCCCGCCGGATATACCGCCGTAGAGAGGTGGCTACTCGGCTGGGCCGACCCAGTCGAAATCACAGCCCCGCAAAGCGTGGCCCTGCCGCCGCTACAGGCCACCGCGCAGTCGGCACGGATTTCGACCGCCGATGCCGACGAGTTCTTTATCGTCGAAAACCGCCAGCAGTCGGGCTACGACCGCTACATACCGTCGCACGGGTTGCTGGTATGGCACGTCGACCGCCGAAGCAGTGCAACCGTCAACGTCACTATCGCCGGCGACAACAAGACCATCAGTTGCGCCGATGCCTGGGACCTGGAGTATAATGCCGTCAACAGCAATGCCGCCCATCAGTGCCTCGAAATCGAAAAGGCCTCGGGCAACGACGGCAGCAAGTCGAGCCTCGACACCCCATTCCCCGGGCGCCAGATGCGCACATCGTTTACCGACGACACCGACCCGTCGATGCGCTCATGGTCGGGCACACCGACGGCCAAGCCGGTAACAGGCATTGCCGAGCGCGACGGCATAGTATATTTCGACTTTATGGGCGGAACCGCTACCCCGGTCAGAGCAACAGCCCTCGCCCCGGCCGAGGTGTCGGCAACAAGTTTCGTTGCCCAATGGCAGGCTCTTCCCGAAGCTGCCGACGGCTATACCATAACGCTATTCGGCGTAGAGCGCAGTACCGACAGCGATGCCATGACCCTCGACAGCGATTTTGGCAGTCTGCCCGAGGGCTGGAGCCTGACAGGCGAGGCATCATATAGCGGCAGCAAGATGACCCTCGGGGGCAACACTGCCTCGAAACTGACCACGCCCCGGCTCGACCTTGCGCGAGGCGGCGCACTCACCATCCGCGCCGCCCAGGCCGCGACCTCTGCCTCGACGCTCAAGGTTTATGCCGACGAAACGCTTATCGACCAGTACATACCCACGGCTACGGCCTCGGACTACATCATAACAATACCGCCAAGCGAGGCCACGACGCTCTCCATTGCCGTAGACCGCCGCAAGAGCATGGTTATCGAGCATGTCGCGCTGCGCCAGGATGTCGACCGCGTATCGCTGTCACGCATCGAGAAAGTTACCGAGAGCGGCACAAGCCATCGCTTCGACGGCCTCGATGCAGACCGCGAGTATGCCTACCGCGTGGCTGTCAACGGCTATGCCGCCAGCGAGTCCGACGATATTTTTGTCACGCTCAGTGGCTCAACGGGCATAATAGAAGTCAATGATACTCATGAAGCAGCACAGTATTACAATCTCCAAGGCATAAGAGTCTCTAATCCGATAAAAGGCAATATCTATATAGTTAAAAGAGGAAACAAAACTTATAAAACCAGATTATGAAAAAACTTTACACAGCTCTCATTCTCGCGGGGGCGGCCCTGACAGCCTCCCCGCAGCTTACGGCACAGACGACCGACATGCCGTATGAAATCAGCTTCACATCAAGCAACTACAACACATGGACTGCCGTCGACGACAACAAATATCCAAGCGAGGCAAACTGGAAAAACCTCGCATGGATGTGGAATAACAATTCATGGTGGTATAGCCTCACCTCGGCCGGTAAAGAAGCATCGGACGACTGGGTAATATCACCGGCCTTTGCAATCAGCGAGGGTACACAATACGAAATCACCTACCGTATCGACCGTTACACTGGAGACAAAATAGAAGCAACCCTCGAGCTTGTCGACGGCCTTGAATCGCCCAAGGGATTACAAACCATCGACACTTGGGAAATCAATGCTGACAAGGGAAAAGATAAGACTGTAACCTTTACCGCAAGCACAAGCGGCAACCTACGCTTCGGTATTCACATGACAATGATATATCCGGGTTCGGTTAGTAAAATTCAATTCAAATCATTTGCCATCAAGGCGCTGTCGAAGGCCACAGCCCCGGCAGGTGTCGCAGCCCTCGAGGTTGTGCCCGGCGCGAACGGTGCAGCAACGGCTACCATCAACTTCAGGACCCCGGTAAAAGATGCCGAGGGTAACGACCTGACCGGCAATGTAACCGTCAGCCTCTATCGCGAAGACGAGGCTACGCCCTTCTTCACCAGCGCCGCCCTTGCCCCCGACACCGAGTCGTCGGCTGTCGACTCCGAAGCCCTCACCGGCGAGACCTGGTATATCGCCAAGGCAAGCAACGACGGCGGCGAGAGCGTAGGCGTACGCGCCGACGCATGGATTGGCGAGGACGAACCCCTTGCCGTTACCGACCTCGCTGTCACCACCGGAGCGAAACCCACACTGACATGGACAGCCCCCGCCGGAGGCGTACACGGAGGCTACCTCAACGCATCGGCACTGAAATATACCGTAAGCCGCGTCACCGACGGCCAGTTGACCAAGGCCGGCGAAACGACAGGCACCGAATTTACCGACAACGACCTCGACGTGACCAAGCAGGCAAACGTATCTTACCAGGTAGTAGCCATGAGCGCCGCAGGTCTCGGAGCCGCCGCCCAGAGCAAGGCCGTCAACGTTGGCCCGCAGTTGGCCCTACCCTTCGCCGAGTCGTTTGCCAACAAGAGCTACACCACCTCGCCCTGGATGCAGGAAACCGTCAAAAACGCCGACGGAGCCACCCGCGAGCCGGTATGGGAGCCGATTACCAGCCGCACAATGGAAGTCGATGCCACCGACGATAATCCCGACGGCGTTACCGTGACTATCGCCTCGCAGGACACCGACCAGGGCCTGATGCAGTTTACCGCCACAGGCCAGTGGACAAACTATTGCGAGAGCCGCCTGGTAATGCCGGCAATCGACTTCAGCACCATGCAGAACCCCGTGCTTACTTTCTATATCTTCCGCGAGAGCTGGAGCAGCCTCGACCCGGCCACACAAAATGGCCGTAACGACGACTATATCACCGTGGCCGCACGCAGCGACAACGGCGAGTTCGTAGCTGCCGAGGGCGAGTTCCACCGCTATGGCAGGCAAAACGACTGGGAACTTTGCGAGGTTCCCCTATATGCCTTCGCCGGCAAAGACCGCGTACAGGTGGCATTTGTAGCCCACGGTGTAGGCAATAAGATGTATGTCGACAATATCAAGATTGAAGAGCGCACCGCCCACGACCTGGCCGTGACCGACTTCTATGCCCCGTCACGTGTGCGCGTAGGCGAACCCTCGGGTATCAACGTTACCATAAAGAACAACGGCGGCTTTACCGCCGACAGCTACACGGTCGAACTCTACAAGGACGGAGCCAAGGTAGAGACAGCCAACGGCACGGCCATCGCCCCGGGCAAGACCGCCGTAGTCACCTTTGACTATACCCCGGCCAACGGCGAAGAAACTGCCGAGGCATCATTCATGGCAAAAATAGTTTATGCAAAAGACCAGGACCTGACGAACAACGAATCGCAGGCCCGGACAACGGCCCTGACCGCCGCTCTACTCCCCGCAGTCAACGACCTCAAAGTCGCCTTATCGGACAACAAGCTGAAACTCACATGGAGCAAGGCCAACTACCTGCCGGCCGAGACACTTGTCGAGGACGACGGCTTCGAGACATACGAGCCGTTTGCCATCAACAAATTCGGCGACTTCACAAGTTATGACCTCGACGGCAAAATCACCGTGCCTATTACCGGCCTCACCTATCCCAATGCCGGCGAGAAGATGGCCTGCCAGGTCATGACCCCGGCCCTTACGAATATCGACCCCGAAGAACTGGGCCTGTGGGCACCGCATAGCGGAAGCAGCATGGTCATATTCCCCCAGGCCACAAGCGCAAGCGGCGACCACGCCTCCAACGACTGGCTCGTACTGCCCGCACTGAGCGGCAACGCACAGACTATCAAAATGTGGGTTCGCTGCGTAAATGCCGAGAACTATCCCGAATATATCCTCGGCTACTACACCACCACCGGCAATCCCACCGATGCCGACGACTTCCTCCCCTGCCCCGGTGCCGAGGCTGCCTACGCCGTACCACAGGCATGGACGCAGATTGACTACACCGTTCCCACCGGAGCGAAATTCTTCGCCCTGCGCCATACCTCGCAGATGGGCTATATGCTCATGCTCGACGACGTGACCTACCAGCGTGCCATACCGGCCATCACTCCCGACGGCTACAATGTATATTGCAACGGCGTAAAGGTCAACGAGGCCCCTGTTACCGAGTGCGCATACGAGCACGTGCCCGAGGCCGGAGAGTGCAAATATGCCGTCACGGCTGTCTACGGCGATGCCGAATCGACTGCCAGCAACATTGCGGAGCTGGTATTTACCGGCATAACAGGCGTTGGTGCCGACAGCGAGGCTGCCGAATACTACAACCTGCAGGGCATCCGCGTCGACAAACCGTCGAACGGTGTGTTTATCCGTCGCCAGGGCGACAAAACAAGCAAGGTCATCCTCTAATATGAAAGTAACGACAACCATCCTCTGTCTCCTTGCCACTGCCATGGCAGTCAATGGCGCAGACCTCGGCACCCTCAAGCCGGGGGCTCGCCCTGCCGTGGCCGCGCAGGGCCGGGAATTGCCGCGCAAGGCTGCCCTGCCGGCAAAAGCCCCGGGCAAGGCCAATTTCTACGTCCTGTCCAGCGACAACAGCGGCACACGTCTCAGTTCGTTCACTGCCGGGTATTCATCGGTGCTAAGCACCGTCATGGACATCAGCAGTGCCTCGGGTTATGCCGGCACCTCGGTCGGCGGCGACTTCTATTATTGCGACTATAGCGCAAACTCGTCGGGAGGAATCACGGCGGTAAACTGGAACTGCGTCGACGTTGCCGCCAAGTCGGTCACATTTACCAAATCGCAGACCACGGCCAACGCCGTGTGCATGGATATGACCTACGACGCCTCGACCTCGACCATCTACGGTATGTCGGCCATGGCCGACGTACTGGTCACCATCGACCCGGCCAGCGGCAAGGCTGAATTTGCCGTCGAGACGCTGCCCTTCTACACCTTGTCGGCCGACGCCGGGGGGCAACTCTACGGCATACTCCTCGAGGCCGACGGCGAGGCCGCGCTCTATACCGTCAACAAGCTCACCGGCCAGGCCGTCAAGGTCGGCAATACAGGCGTAAAGATGCTCACATCAGACGGCTACGCATATTTCCAGACAGCGGCTTTCAGCCGCAACGACGGACGCCTCTACTGGCTCACTCCGTCGGCATCGGGTACCGACCTTTACCGTGTCGACGTAGCCACAGGCCGCGCATCCATGCTCTGCACCCTCGAAACTCTCGAAGCCCTATGCCTCTTCGACCTGCCCGGCGAAGTCGACAGTGCCAGTCCGGCACCGGTATCCGACATCGTGGCCACAGCCGAGGGCATGAGCGTGCGCCTCGATTTCAAAGCCCCGTCGACCACGGCCGGTGGCGATGCCCTCGCAGTCCTGTCGGGCATCGAGATTTATCGCGGCGGCGACATCACGGCGGTATACAGCATCACTAATGCCGAACCGGGCAAGAGCTATACATGGACCGATAGCGAAGCCAAGGCAGGGTCGAACCTACCGCCTCGTGGCCGTCAACGACAAGGGCGAAAGCCTGCCGGCATACGCCACTGCATTTTGCGGCGAGGACTACCCCGTGGCCCCGGCATCGCTCACAGCCACTACGGGCGACAACGGCTATCCCCTGCTGTCGTGGTCTGCACCGACCAAGGGCCTCAACGGCCTCGACGTAGACCCGGCGAAGCTGAGCTATAATATCTATCGCGATGTCTTTGGCAGCGAGGAGCTTATAGCCACAGGCGTGACTGCCACAAACTACACAGACGCAGACCTCGACATGTCGCGGCAGGCTTACCCCTACTACTATGTCAGTGCTGTCACCAGTGCCGGCGAAGGGCCGAAGTCGCTGCCGGCAGGCACACACACAGGCCCGGCGTACAAGCTGCCTTTCGAAGAAGCATTTACCGAGGGGGCCCCGGCAACAGCACCCTGGACCATGCAGTCGCTGGCCTTGGGCGGCGCATGGGAAATCGGCATCGTGAGCAACGCTCCGGGCACCGGCCCGTACACCGGCGCCGCCATGTTGATTTTCAAGGGCTTTGTAGGTGTTGCCGAGGGAGCGGAGGCACGTATAGTGACGCCGGTACTCGACTTCGAAGGCGTCAGCCCCGAGCTGCACTTTCATTTCTTCCATGCCGATTTTGGCGACGACATGCACTTTGACGACCATATGCTCGTAGAGGTATCGGTTGACGGGGGCGACTTCGAGCCCATCCCCGGGGCCGACCTCTATCAGTACACCGCCAACACTCGCTGGACCGAGTACACGTTCGCTCTCGACAAATATGCCGGCAAGAAAAACGTATGCATAGGCTTCCATGGTATTTCAGCCGCCGGAATGGACCTCGTTGTCGACAATATCCGCGTCATAGCCCGAGAATCAGGTATTGACGATATCGATGCAGCCGCACCTGTCGAATACTACAACCTCGAAGGCCTGCGCGTCGACCGTCCCACCAACGGCATCTACATCCGCCGACAGGGCTCTAAAACCGACAAAGTGTTGATAAGGTAACGGACTATCTTACAACAACATATTCCCGGAGATGTGCGCCGTGAACATGTACGGCACACTCTCCGGGGATATTTGTTTCTTTATTGTTCATACTTACCAACTTGTAAAACATAAAAGACTTGATGAGCTTGCAAAAATTGAACTTTTAGAAATATCTTTCAAAAAATTTGCGAGGATAAAAATTTTAGCTTAACTTTGCACCGCAAAACCACGGTACCATGGCCGAGTGGTTAGGCATCGGTCTGCAAAACCGAGCACAGCAGTTCGATTCTGCTTGGTACCTCAAGAGCCTTGTCGACAAAATCGACGAGGCTTTTTTATTTGCACCCGGCGTAATGATGATATGAAGAAACATAAGGACATAAAGGCAAAAAATGGGGTCAATAATTGCTCCGCCCTCAAAGAAGTCATCCTACCCAAAAATCTCGAACGCAGCTACTACCGCTTCACTGATTGTGCCTCACTGAGCACCGTCGTATTTCCGGAGAACTTGACAACCCTTGCCGCACGCACTTTCACCAACTGCCCGTCGCTAACCGACGTAACATTACCCGCAACGGTGACGAATATAGGCAACGAGGCTTTCTACGGCTGCCCCCTTGCACAGGTGGCAATCCCAGCCGGCTGCACAGTGTCGTGCCCGTTCGTTCTGCCGGCAGATGCCGTCAGCCGCAGTGCGCAATTGTATACGGTCGACATTGTAGAGGTTTCCGGCGATTTTGTAAAAATGAAAGTGACCGCGAACATCACCGACACCGACGGCACACCACTGCCCCTCTGCGCCGTACCCAAATACGGCAACTTGAAAACCGTCGCCATCATACAGCCCGAAGCCGACGGCGTGTTTACAATCAACCGCCAGTACACGACCGACGACGCGACACACGCGCTCAATACCGTATTCTTCAGCTACAACGCGGCTGTGGGCAGCTATATGGCCGGGCCGCAAATCGATGCCAACGTAAGCACCCAGTCGTTCTTCAGGACCGACGTGTCATCGCTCTCGGGCATTGGTGCAGTCGATGCCGCAGTCAACGACTGCCCGGCTGAGTACTTCGACCTGCAGGGACGGGCCGTAGACCGCGACAATGCCGCCCCGGGCCTCTATATTCGCCGCCAAGGCTCGACCTCAGGCAAAGTCGTAATACGGTAAATCCCGGCTGCAGATATGAAGAGACATAAAATCAAAAGGGCAAAAGGGACATAAGGAGGCATCAGAAATGAAAAGTCGTCGGAAACGACGCCTTCATATATAACTCCACCATCATTGGTGGGAACCCTTAAGCACCTGCGATAAAATGACCTCGGAGAGGACGCAAATGACACGTTAGCAATCTTTTGCGTCCCCTCCGAGGACTTTTGACTATATCCATAATATGCCTTCTTTAAGATGCACTTATAGAAGCTATTTATTTTGCACCTTATTTATTATTAACAATTATTAACCACCAAAGTCGGTCATAATCACTATTTTTGCGAAATCAAGTCGTTTGACTTTAACAGACATATAAGAAAAGCGTTTATTGCGCTTTGTTCGCGGTTCGCAGAAATCTGGCAGTTTCGAAGAGCTATAGTCACGGACAAAGCATAAATAGAAGCTACGTGTAATGCGCGAACTCCGTTGTTCCGTGCTTGTCTGCCCATGGCAGACCGGCGCGGATTACGGGTTTGGATAAAAGCGTGGAGTCTATTTTTGCCCGTTTCACTATAGCGGTTAGCCAGATGCCATGCGAGCGGAACGAGCATCAATAGGCTCTCGCTCTTTCTTTATATAAACCAATCCGAGACCAGAGCCTCCCGGGTATGAAAAGAGACAATATCGCTACTTATTGTCGGGGCTATAATTCCTATACAAATAAACCAACAAAATCAAAAATATGAATAGACTATTAATCTTTTTAATCATGCTACCATTTGCAATGGCAGCTATGGCGTTTACCTATACTGTAGACGGTGTTGAATATGAATGTGATAGTAGTAAGAAGACGGCTGTCGTAACATATTTTAAAGCTGATGGGAGTACCGGGGCAGATATTGTAATACCGGAGAAAATCAAAGCCAGAATAAATCAATATGTTGATTTCACAGAATATACGGTGACCAGTATAAACCTTGAACACTTGTATGTTAATCACGATAGATATAAATTTATCAAAAGCATCCACGCCCCATATATAGTGTCATTTTCTTCAAGTGCGGCATTACCCGAACTGACTGACTTGGAATTTGGAGATAATCTTGAACGGTTATATTGTACCATAACACCTACCAAATTAAAAACCATTAAATGGAATCCCAAGACCATAAAGGTTGTCACAGGTATATTTTATAACAACAAAGAGATTAATTTTGGGAAATTGGTATTCGAAAATGCTACAACTTTGCATTTTGAAGGTTGCACAAAATTGAAATCTGTAGATATGGGGAAAGTCCCACTCACAGCTAAGGGTATCTATTTTAACTTTAAAAATTCGGGGTTGACTCAAATCACTTTCCCGGAAAAACTTCAAATGATTTATGAAGGTGCCTTTGAGGGTTGCTCGGAACTATCTCCAGGATTTAACGGAGACTTATATCTACCAGAGACCTGTACTTTTATCGGAACTAATGCTTTTAAAGGATGTAGCAAATTAAAGGGTGTGGTAGCATCTGGATGGCAAGTCTCTAATTATAGTTTTTCTGATGAAAAAAATAAAATCTATAGTCAGTTTGAGGACTGTACGGCTTTGGAAAGTGTTACTTTGTCAAATGATATGACGCACATTCCAGAGAAAGCGTTTAATGGGTGTGTTAATTTAAAATACATACGCGATAAAGCTCACCAAGGCCAAGCTGTCGTTGAATTTCCTAAGACAATCAAAATTATAGGAAAGAATGCTTTTTCGGGATGCATATCATTGACAAATTTATTAAAGGGCAGAGATATCAAAATGCCAGATGCCATTGAAAAGGTAGACGAAGAAGCCTTTAGTAACTGTACTGGCTTGATATCTATCTCGTTCCCAGACCCGCAAATAGTTAAACGCATTATAATCGCATATACTAACAGTTTTGCCGAATGTACCAATCTGAAAAATATAGAACTTCGAGAACCGGAAAAGAAGAACGACAGCCAAGATAATCCCAGTCAGCTCCAGGCATCGACTATGTCCAAGGCGGAGTACTCGACTACCTATGGACTTGTGGTAAACCGGGGGGCATTTCAAGGATGTACAAGTCTTAGTTCGATACCGGCCCCGGCAAGTGTGAAGAGCTGGAGTAAAGGTTATGACGAGGGGTGGACGATTACTACACTCCGCACTCCCTATTATGTCAAGAACGTCGCAGACGAGGATATCGATGCTCTTGTTCATCCCAACATTTTCTCCCTATCCGATATTAAAAACGTTTATTTCCATTCTGCAACGGCGTCGGTATCGCAAGGTGCCTTATCGAGCTGCATCAATGTAGACAGGGTGGTCTTTTATGCCCCAGAGGCCGAAGAACAAACTGAAGCCCCAGTACTGCAAATCGCGCCAATGGCCTTCGCTACAAACAAAAAACTTGTCAATGTCGAGTGCGACTACCTCGTGCCGCCGGTAATAGAAGAAAATGTTTTTAACAACGAAACATACAAGGCCGGATGCCTGACCGTACCCGAGGGAACGGTAGAACTCTATAGCAAAGCCAACGGTTGGAAAAATTTCAGTCTAATAACCGACGGCCAGCAAAGTTCTATCAGCCAAATTGAAGCTGAAGGCAACGACTGCCCGGCTGAGTACTTCGACCTGCAGGGACGACCAGTAGACCACGACCATGCCGCCCCAGGCCTCTATATTCGCCGTCAGGGCTCGACCTCGAGCAAAGTCGTGATACGGTAAATCACGGCTGCCGATATGAAGAAACAGTGTCCACGCTGTCCACGCGATGCATGGGTGTGGACAGCGTGGACAGTGTGGACAGGAACTCTTATCAGGCAAGTCGGCGCCGCGCTACTATAGCGACCGACTCATGGTGTAAAGGTCTGCCATGAGCCGACCGCGCAAGTTAATTTTTAATAAATTATACTAAATACATTTAACCACAGGCAATAGCTGTAGAGCGGCATTATATAACCATTTGATTATTCGGCAAATTTTTATTAATTTTGCACTACATCTTCACAGAGGAGGGAGCCGACAGCTTCCTCCTCTTTATTTGAGCATAATGATAGATAAGGAATTACTCAGACAGACAGTTATCGAATCGATGACCGGCACCGACCTCTTCCTGGTCGACATAACCATTACCCCCGGCAACGACATAACCGTGGAAATCGACAGCGCCAGCGGCGTAGACATCGATGCCTGCGCGGCAATCACGCGCGCGGTCGAGGCGGCCTTCGACCGCGACACCGAGGATTACTCGCTCGAGGTTGGCTCGGCCGGGCTCACATCGCCCATGCGCGTCAGGGGCCAGTATGACAAAAACGTAGGTAACGACGTCGAAATCCTGACCCGCGACGGCCGCAAGCTCCACGCCACCCTCGTAGAGGTAGCGCCGGGCGACGTGGCCGACACCGACGTAGACTTCACCGTCGAAGTCACCGTCAAGGTCAAAGAGCCGGGCGCCAAGCGGCCCGTCACAAAGACCGAGCCGCTCAAGCTCAATTCAAAAGATTGCAAATACGTAAAATACGACTTGAAATTTTAAAAGCAGAGTGTCCAGGGCAAGCAACACCACACACTCCAAACTCCACACTCCAAACTATATAAAACGATGGCAAGAAAAGAGGACACACCGAATATGGTCGAGCAGTTCGCCGAGTTCAAAGAACTCAAAAACATCGACAAGACCACGATGATTAGCGTGCTCGAGGAATCATTTCG
>ERZ778504.1401-NODE-1401-length-17471-cov-4.477147_pt1 | contig 17471 bp, 16 predicted proteins | sample MGYA00510046_ERZ778504 | MGnify/ENA primary metagenome ERZ778504 (study PRJEB29527, sample SAMN07138964) | mouse gut metagenome | material: feces | host: mouse | place: China:Nanjing | collected 2016-01-25 ...
GGTTTTATTGTATCAAAAAAAGTCAGCTTTTGCTGACCTTTTTTGACAGTCTGGGCCTCTCATCCATAACTGGAAGAGAGGCATTTTTTAAGCAGCCTCATCTAACAGTGAAACCGCGTCATTCCTTCTTTATATCGTTTGTAAGTGCTATATAATCATCAAAAATAAAGGTTTTCATGTTCATTGCATATCTCCGCCTTTATGAAATCATTTCAATTGACTCAACGATATTCATTTTTGAAATGGAGTGCAGGGGCATAGCTGCTGCCGGCAAACAGGCTCCAACGGAAAGAATCGCGGCCTCAACAATCGGCAGAATGGGAATAGCTGCTAACTGAATTGTCCCGGTGTCGGTAGCGTCTACAAAGATCGTGCAGATGCAGCCAACAATACTGCCTACTACTGCCGCAATCATGCCGTAATAACTTTTAGGAGGTGGGGCACCGCCGACAAATGTTACAAAAGATTGCAGACAAATAAACGCCACCCCTCCGGCACCGCAAATGGTATCTCCCCTTCGATCCACTTCACGGTTCCATCCTGAAACTTCTCAAAATGTAAACTAGTGCGCCATTTACCAATTAACTATCCTTTTTTTGCTTGCCAGCATTCCCTTCTACTGCGTTGTTTTCGGTCAACGATGCCACCGCATCGCCTCCCTCAAACGCCTTGTATAAGGAAATTCCGGACTTCGCAAAAAGTGTATGCAATTGGAAAATGGCGCACTAGCACATCCATATTGAAACAATTAAAGGCAATTTGATACAAATTCTATTTGCAACCCGCCCCAATATACAGTAAGATAAAGAGGTGGACATCAGGGGGTAACGGCAGTGTTAAACATTTTACGGCGTTCTCCGGCGCAGCAGAAGCCACAGGTAAAAGCGGCCGGGAAAAGTTACGGCCCCGGAAAACGGGATGCGCTCACGGGCGCGGTGAACAGGAGCACCTTTCAGAGAATGGTGGAGGACGCATTGGCAGGCGAGCATGGGCAAGGCTGCCTTCTTTTGGTGGATGTGGATCACATGCAGGAGGTCAACAACAACTACGGCAGGGAGACGGGAGACCGGGTGCTTCAGGCTGTTTATGGGACGCTGCGGGAGTATTGCAGAGGGGAAGACGGCATAGGACGGCTTGCGGAGGACACGTTTGGCGTATGGATTGAGGGGCTTTCGGCGGAGCAGGTGAGCGGCATCCGCAGGCGGATCGCCGTTGTGAACGACAAGCTGCTGCATGCGGATCGGGATATGCCCACCGTTACGCTGAGCGCGGGAGCGGCCCTGGGGGAGTCCGGCGAGAGCTACAAGGAGATGTACCGGCAGGCGCAGAAGGTTTTGAACCGGGTTAAGGAAGGCGGACGCTGCGGCTGTGAAATATATACAACATAAGAAAACGGGAGGGATATATGGGCGGCTTTTTTGGAGTGGCATCAAAGGAAAACTGTATTTTTGATCTATTTTTTGGGACGGACTACCATTCCCATCTGGGAACCAGACGGGCGGGCATGGCGCTCTATGACGCGGAGGCGGGCTTTAACCGCGCGATACATAATATTGAGAATACGCCGTTCCGCACCAAGTTTGACAAGGATGTAAACAAGATGTACGGGACGCTTGGCATCGGCTGTATCTCTGATTTTGAGCCGCAGCCGTTGATTATCCGTTCCCATCACGGCACTTATGCGATCACGACGGTAGGCAGGATTAATAATAAAGATGACATCGTTTCGGAAATTTTTAAACACGGCAAAGGACATTTTCTGGAAATGAGCGGCGGCGACATCAACGCCACGGAATTGGTGGCGGCGGTGATTAACCAGTGTGACAATCTGATCGAAGGCATTCAGTACGCGCAGGAGCTGATTGACGGCTCCATGACCATACTGATCATGACGCCGAAAGGAATTTACGCGGCCAGAGACCGGATGGGGCGCACGCCTGTCACGATCGGAAAGAAAGAGGATGCCTTCTGTGTATCCTTTGAGAGCTTTGCTTATCTAAACCTCGGTTATGTGCCGGAGCGTGAGCTTGGGCCGGGAGAGATCGTTATCGTGACGCCGGAGGGTGTGCGGACGCTTGCCGCGCCGGGGAAGGACATGAAAATCTGTACATTCCTGTGGATTTATTATGGCTATCCTTCTTCCTCTTATGAGGGAATCAGTGTGGAGGAGATGCGCTATCACTGCGGGGCGATGCTGGCGAAGCGCGACGACGCGAAGCCGGATATCGTGGCGGGGGTGCCGGATTCGGGGATAGCTCATGCGATCGGCTACGCCAACGAGTCGGGGATTCCGTTTTCCAGACCGTTCATCAAGTATACGCCCACGTGGCCCCGCTCCTTCATGCCTACGATCCAGAGCAAGCGGGATCTGATCGCGAAGATGAAGCTGATTCCGGTGCATGATCTGATCAAGGACAGGAGTCTTTTGTTGATCGACGATTCCATCGTGCGTGGTACGCAGCTTCGGGAGACGACGGAGTTCCTATACCAGAGCGGTGCGAAGGAAGTACATATCCGCCCGGCATGCCCGCCGCTGCTTTACGGTTGTAAATACCTGAATTTTTCACGCTCCACTTCGGAGATGGAGCTGATTGCAAGGCGGGTGATTCAGGAGCTGGAAGGGGAAAACAAGTACCCGAATCTGTCGGTCTATGCGGATCCGGATACCGCGGAGTACGGGCGGATGCTGGAGGGAATCCGGGAGAAACTGAATTTCACCACATTGCGGTACCACCGTTTGGACGATATGATCGCTTCCGTCGGCATTGATAAGTGTAAGCTGTGCACCTATTGCTGGGACGGACGGGAGTGAAATCCCACGCAGTAAGCTACGGAGCATTTTGCCCTTGCGGCAGCCGCATAGGTCATGTAAGCATGACCTTTGGCTCGCTGCCGCGGGAATAGCAGCGCGGGAAACGCTTTAATCAGCGTTTCCCTAAGTCTCGCGTAAGGGAATACCAAAATACGGATATTCTCCGTATTTTAGAAAGGAAAACGGATGTTATTTAAATGTAAAAACTGTGGCGGCAACACGGTATTTTTTCCGGAAAAGAAAAAGATGTACTGCCCGCACTGCGAGAGCGTGGACAGTGAGGAAAAAATAGGGGACAGCTCCCTTGTGCAGTGTGTGAACTGCGGCGCGCCCTTACAGATCACAAAATATACTTCGGCCTGCAGGTGCGAGCACTGCGGCATGTATCTGATATTCAATGAGCGGGTGGAGGGTGCCTTTGAGCCGAAACTGATGCTGCCCTTCTGCATAGGAAAAGATATGGCGGTCGCCGCCATGGAGCATGAATTTTCCAGACGGCTTTTTGCGCCCGCCGACTTTCTCTCCACAAAGAGTCTGGAGAAGATGGAAGGGATTTACGTGCCTTTCTGGCTCTATGACTATGGCGCGTTCTATGATTTCGCGGGCGAGGGCACACGGGTCAGAACTTGGCGCAGCGGTGACACGGAGTACACGGAAACTTCCTACTTCGAGGTAATCCGGCAGATGGATGTGGATTTTGACCGGATTCCGGTGGACGCTTCCATCGCCATGGACGACGGTATTATGGATTTGATGGAGCCTTACGATTACCGGGCGCTTGCGGACTTTGAACCGCAGTACATGTCCGGCTTTTTCGGGGAGGTCTACAATCAGGAGGCGGAGGAACTGGACGGGAGGGCGCAGGCAAAGGCAAGGCAGGCTTCGGAGGAACTGATGCAGCGGTCTATGACGGAGTATACCACGGTGCGGCCGTTTCGGAAAAACTTAAATTTGAACAGAGAGAGCTTCTGTTATGCGCTGATGCCTGTCTGGCAGTATGTTTACCGCTATAAGGATCGGTCTTATCTGTACCATGTCAACGGACAGACGGGGAAGGTGATCGGTGTGACGCCCGTCTCCAGGGGAAAAGTGCTGGCTTACGGGGCTTCGGTGTTCGCGGCGGTGACGGCGCTTGGCTGTATGGCGGTACATGTGCTGGAGATCTTATAAACTTCGGTACAGGCCGCAAAAGTGTCGGCTCCGGCTTATTCGGACCGGCGGGAAAGGACGGGAACGGTGAGAGAGTATTTTCGTTATTTTAAGTGGCTGTATATCATACTTGCCGCAGTCGCGCTTCTGACAGTCGTGCTTCACGCTGGGCATTGGGCGCTGGCGAGGACAATGAATTATCAGCGGACAAATGCCGAATGCATGACGGATGAGCGGGTATTTGACAATGCCGGTGTGCTGTCGGACAAGGAGGAGGAGAAGCTGCGCAGGCTGATCGCCAAGCGGGAGAAGCAGACGGGCTGTGATATCGTGCTTGTCACGCTGAAGGAGCCTTTGAAAGATTTCGCCAGGGCCATTGAGCCGGGTGTGGCTTCAGAGGAATATGTGAGGGTGTACGCGGAGCAGAGCTGGGAGAACATGGGCTTTGGCTATGACAGGCCGGACGGCGACGGCGTGATGCTGGTGGACAACTGGTCGAGGGAAGACGACGGCAGAATACATACCTGGCTGTGTACCACCGGACGGGCGAGGGACGCTTACTATGTGGAAGATATCGATCATCTTCTGGACAATGTGTACCGCTATGTGGAGAAGAACCCGTACCGCGCTTACAAGACCTACATCAACGACTTTTATCACGATATGATGGGCTGGAATGTGTCTCATCTGTCCGTGCCGGGTTTTGTGCCGTGGCTGGCAGGAATCATAGCGGCTGTTATTTTCTGCGCCGTAAACTGGCGTTCCAAAGAGGGGAAAAAGACGACTACGGCAACTACCTATGTGGCGGGCAGAGAGCCTGTGTTCCGGGTAGCGCAGGATCGGTTTTTGCGAAAGACGGTGACGCAGCGGAAAATCCAGACGAGCAGCGGCGGTCACGGCGGCGGAGGCGGAAGCCATGGAGGCGGGGGCGGTCATCATGGCGGCGGCGGACACAGCCGCTAAGCATACACGTTCCTTTAAAAATCTGTAGATTCTCGAATAATCAATTCTGTATCTAAAATAAACCGTTGGGGCAGCTTTGTCGGATCGGCGATCATGGACAGGAGCTGCGTGCACGCCATAAATCCCATGTCATGTCTGGGCTGGTTGATCGTGGTGATGTTTGGCGTGGTCATAACGGAGATGTCGATGTTGTCGAATCCCGCAACCATAATATCTTGTGGAACACGGAAGCCTTCCAGGGCGCAAGCCCTGAGGGCGGCGGCTGCCATGATGTCGGATGCACAGAATATGGCATCCGGCGGGGAGGCTGTTTTGAGCAATGCGGAAATGGCGGAAACAGCGGTACTGAAATTCCCGTCCGGCACGGTGACGATGTGGAGGGGATTTACGGCAATTCCTGCCTGTTCCAGTGTTTCGCAGTATCCCTGAAGACGCAGTTTGGCATAGGTGTAGCGGGCCGGGTCGGAGTTGACTAAGGCTACTTGTTTCCTGCCCGTGTTCAGAATGTAGCGCAGCATCTTACGTGTGGCTTCCAGATTATCAATGGTAATATAAGAAATGTCATTCACTTCATTAAATTCACTGCATTGCACAAGCGGCGTTCTCAGTTTTAACTGATCCAGCACATCAATTTCAAGTTTTTGCATGATAACAACACCGGAAATATTGGATTGGCTGATAAAATTAATAATTTGGTGAATATTAAATTTTGAGAGCGTTTCGTTCACAATCAGCAGCTGGCAGCCGTTCTGGTTGGCGGCATCCTGAATACCAAGCACGATATCCGTGTAAAAAGGGTTGTTAAAAACCGGTACGATGGCAAGAATGCGCATGTCATGGGTCATGGGAGCAACGGCATCGGGAAGTGTTCCGCCCAATTCTTCAATGGCACGGTAGATGATTTTCAGGGTTGCATGTTTGACCAGATGAGGCTGTTTTAAGGCACGGGAAACGGTTGACACAGACAGCCCGGTTTTTTCGGATATTTTCATGTATGTTACGTTTGATCTGTTCATGAAATAGATTCTCCCACTGCGATTTTGGCGTACTTGTACAGGACTACTTTAAATGATATATGATTCAAATTATTGCGTCAAGCAATAAAATGAAAAGAAATGAAAAAAATGCAAAAAAATGGTAAAAATATTTGCATAGTATATGCGGAAGCGGAAAAGTTAACAATTTTTTTTAGAAAAGGCAAAAATATTATGTTAGTTTATCTAATGAAATAAATGGAAAATGAAAAAATATTGAAAAGTTTTCTGAAAATGAATGATAAATAATGAGAAATTTTGTTGACATGAAAAAAGCGGGATGTGATAATGTGTATAACCAAAAACAAGAGTGGCAACGAAAGTTGCGGAAGGAGGATCATTATGAAAAACGGCAAAAAAATTTGGGCGGTTATGCTTTCCACGGCGATGATGTTTTCACTGGCGGCATGCTCATCCGGAAAAGGTGAAGCAGACGGCAGTAAACCGGCGGTGGAGGGAGAGAACACACAGGAGGCGGCGAAGGAAGCTGTGGATGAAAAAGCGCAGGAGCCGGTATCGGAAGAGACGGCTGAAAAAGCCGGCGGCATGAAGATCGGCTATATTTCTCCCGGGCCGGACACGTGGTATCTGCGTGCGGAAGAAGGCGCAAAATGGGCATGTGAGAAGGCGGGAGCGGAATTTTTGTCGGTTAATTCCAACAGGGACTCCGAGCAGGAACAGACCAACATTGATTATCTGATTGACGAAGGTGTGGACTGCATTGTCATTCTTTCCTGGAATGAAGCCGGCTGTGTGGCCGCCGCCGAGAAATGTAAAGAGGCGGGAATTGGCTGTGTTGTTTTTGATGCCTGTGGCGCCATGCGAAACCACGATGTTGACATTACGGCATCCGTAGATTTTGACTGGCAGAGTATGGGCGGCATTTATGTGGACTGGATGAATGCTACATATCCGGGAGAGGATTATGTATTCATCAGTGGTACAGTGGACAGCGTAGTCTGCCAGACGGTGGAGGCGAGTCTGAAAGAGGCGACGGAGAAGGCCGGAAAGATGAAATGTGCGGATATCCGTTACGGTGATTATGAACCGGAAAAAGCAGCCAATGAAGTGGAAGATCTTGTGAACTCCGGTTTGGATTTTTCCGTTATCGGCGTTATCAATGAGGACTGTGCGGCGGCCATTATCACGCGTCTGGAAGATCTGAATGTGGCGGACAAGTATCATGTGTTTGCGCAGAACGGCTCCGAGGTGGGCGCACAGCTGATGAAGGATGGTTCCCTTGAGTTTACCATTGCGTCATCGCCGGGACTGGAAGGCGCAGTAGCGGTGTTTGCGGGAATCGACGGGGTGAAGAACGGGAAGGAGCCTAATCAGCTGATTGCGTGTCCCATTGCCTCCGTGACACCGGATCTGGCGGACGATCCGGAAGCCATTATTTCATGGTCTGTGGATGAAGAGGCGTGGGGAGCGATTATCCGGGAAAGCTTTTCTGATTATGCGGTCTTTTTCTAAACGACCGGACAGGCATTTGCACCGCCATCAATATGGCGTTTGGAAACGATAGGTAAAGCAGTCTTGGGAGGGGAGCGGGAAAATCTGCAGTTGACTTCCCGCTCCTCTGACTGCATGGGAAATTTGCGTTTTTGACATGGAGAAACGGTGAGGCTATGGAAAAACTACTGGAACTGAAAAATATCTCCAAATCCTATTCGGGGGTAGAAGTTTTAAAGGGTATCACGATTGATCTTGAAGAAGGCGAGGTGCTCTGTCTGGTTGGCGAAAACGGGGCGGGAAAATCTACGCTGATCAAGATTATTTCCGGCGCCGTATGGCCGGATGCGGGTACGATCCGGTATTTCGGCAAAGAGTATGGAAGGCTGCATCCGAAGGATGTCATCGACATGGGGGTTGCAACGATTTATCAGGAGATTGATCTTGTGGACAATCTGACGGTGGCGGAAAACATATTTTTGGGCGCCGAATTGAAAAACAGTTTAGGGATAATTCGTGCAAAGGAGCAGGAAAGGCAGGCGGATGAGCTGTTGGAAAAGCTGAAGCTCGATGATATCAGTGGCAAAACGCTGTTATCCAAGCTGTCCACGGCGCAGAAACAGTGCGTCCAGATTGTGAAGGCGCTGAAAAATGAGGCGAGAATACTGATTTTGGATGAACCGACCGCATCCCTTGGGGATAAGGAGACAAAGGGCCTGCTTGCGCTGGTAAAGAATTTGGCGGGACAGGGGATCGGGATTATATATATTTCCCATTTCATAGAGGAACTGTTCGCCCTTGGAGATACGCTGCTGATTCTCAAGGACGGCTGCCAGACAGCCGTGAGAAAGGCCGGGGACACAACGCCGGAGCAGGTCATTCACGACATGATCGGACGGGATGCTTCGAGCTTTTATCAGAGGGAATATTTTCAGACGGGCGACCGGATCCTGCGGGCGGAACACTATGCGAACCGGCATACGGTGCACGATGTGAGCTTTGAGATGAAGTCGGGGGAGGTATTCGGCCTTGGAGGCCTTGTGGGCGCGGGAAGAACGGAGCTTGTCAGAATGCTCTACGGGGCTGATGCCAGACTGAACGGGAGACTGTACATGGACGGTAAGGAGATTACCCCTTCCGGCCCAAGAGATGCCATCAACAAGGGGATTTTTATGATTTCGGAGGATCGGAAGGGAGAAGGACTTTTGACGCTCCGCTCTGTCAAAGAAAATATTATGATTACCCATAACGAGGAGAGGGAATGGATTTCTCTCGACAGGGAAGCCCGGATGGCCGCGCAGAGTATAGAGAATTTTGCGATCAAGACGCCGGGGCAGGACGCGGAAGTGACCAGTCTTTCGGGCGGAAACCAGCAGAAAACGATTATTGCAAGATGTGTGACGGATCCGGGAGAGGTCTACATTTTTGACGAGCCGACCAAAGGCGTGGACGTGGGTGCAAAAGAAGAAATTTACAGGCATATCCTAAATCTGGCAAAGGCAGATAAGTTTGTGATCCTTATTTCGTCGGATATGCCGGAGCTCCTTTCCATGAGTGACAGAATCGGTGTCATGTGCGGCGGGAGATTAGTGGATATTGTGGATGTCGATCAGACGACAGAGTCTGATCTTATGCGGAAATATTTGGGACTGTCATAGACTTGTTTTGGAGGGACATTTATGGAAGAACAGAAAAGAGCGAAGTCGAAGGTTTTTAAAGTGCTCACATCGCAGCCGTTTATTCTCTTTGTATTTATTATTCTGGTGGCTGTTGTGACCAATTCCATCAACAGTAAGTTTCTTACATGGGGAACGATCAACAGTATTCTGGGACAGGCAGCCGGGCTTGGCCTTGTGTCTGCGGGAGCGACGGTTCTTGTGATATCCGGTCATTTTGATATTTCCACGGGAAGAATGCTGGGGCTTGCCATGTGCGCCATGGCGATTATGCTCAACGGCGGTATGCATCCGGTATTGGTATCGGTTCTGGGCATCTTGATCTGTGTCGCCTGCTCTGTGTTTAACGGGGCTGTGTCAATTGCCTTTCAGGCGCCGTCCTTTGTGGTGACACTGGCGACCCAGAATATTTATTACAGCATTGCGCTGCTTTTGACAAACGGCTATATGCAGACACTGTACGGGAAATACAGGACGCTGGCGTCCTTTCGGATTTTTGGCGTGTTTCCGCTGATCTACCTCATTTTGATTCTGGGGTTTGTGAGTATCCACGTGATTTTGAAGCATACAAGAACCGGGCGTCATGTCTATGCCATCGGAACCAATGAGCGCGCCGCATATATTTCCGGCGTGAATATTAAGCTCAGCAAGCTTAAGTGTTTTGTGATCAGCGGGATTCTGGTGGGAGTTGCGAGTATGCTGATGCTGTCAAGGATTAATGCGGCGCAGGCTACCACGGGATACGGTATGGAGACGGAGGCGATCGGCGCGGTAGTGATAGGCGGCTCCTCGATCAATGGCGGGAAAGGCGGCGTGGTGGGGACTTTCATGGGAGTGATTCTTCTGAGCATGATGTCAACCGCAATCAATATGCTCCACATTAATACGTTTTACGAATACATGGTATATGGCATTGTGATTCTGCTGGCGCTGGGCACTACGGCGGTGCGTGGTTATACGGTAGGGAAGAGCGGCGGCTTTTGATGCGGGGCGGCACATTGTCTGAAAAGCCCGCGGAAACGGAGGAAAATATGTTTCACATAGGAATGACACAGTGGATTGTCGGTGATGAGCCGCTTGCGGTAAGCTGCGAGCGTCTGAAACGCTGCGGTTACAACGGCATTGAATTTGCGGCGGAGCCCTACCGCATGGATGCGGGGGAATGCAGAAGTCTGCTGGAAAAGTACGGATTGGACTGTCGCTCCCTCTGCGGCATCTTTGATGAGAGCAGGGATTTGACGGCGGATGGCGAGGCGGGAGAGAGGGCGATCCAGTACATCAGGGACAGCGTGGATTTTGCGGCGGGAGTCGGGGCGAAGATTATGATTGTCGTACCGTCCCCGGTAGGCAGATGCGTGAAACCGGAAGGGTTGTCCATGGAAAGGCTGACGGAAAATGCCGTCGGCAATGTGAGAAAAGCGGCGGATTATGCCCTGGAAAAAGGGGTGACGCTGGCGGTCGAAGCCATCAACCGGTATGAGACCTATTTTGTAAACACCATTGCAAAGGGGCTGGACTTTGTGAAAAGGGTAAACCACCCTGCTGTCGGCATGATGGCGGACCTGTTTCACATGAATATAGAAGAGGCAGGTCTTGTGGACAGCCTGTATAGGATGCGGGACGAGCTGGTACATGTGCATATCGCGGATAACACGCGGGAAGCAGCAGGAATGGGGCACATTGACTTTAAGGAAGTGCTCCGCGCATTGCAGAGAATCGGCTATGAAGGCTCCCTGACCATGGAATTTATGTACCGCCTGTCTGATCCTTACAGCGCGGCGGGAATCAGCACACAGACAGGCAGGATGGACAGATATGCAAAGCAGGCAATCGACTATATCAGGATGACGGAGGAGAGCATTCAAAATTTTGAAAGCGAGGAGGAAGTACGGTGATAAATATTGGCATAATAGGGTGCGGCAAGATTGCGCAGGTCAGGCATATTCCGGAATATGAGGCGAATGAGAACGCCAGAATCTGCGGGTTTTATGACATCAATCAGGAACGGGCAGGGGAGCTTGCGAAAAAGTATCAGGCAAAGGTTTATGACTCTTATGAGGAACTGCTGGCGGATGATACCATTGATGCGGTGTCGGTGTGCGCGGCTAACAGTGTACACGCAGCCATCACCATAGCGGCATTGGAGGCAGGAAAACATGTGCTTTGCGAAAAACCTATGGCGATGACATTGACGGACTGCGAAGCGATGGTGAGAGCTGCGAGACAGAATGACAGGATTTTGATGATTGACCAGAACCAGAGACTTGCCGGTGCGCACAGGGAGGCAAAGCGGATGATAGACGCGGGGGAAATAGGGGATATCCTTACTTTCCGTACCACTTTCGGGCACGGCGGGCCGGAGACTTGGAGCATAGACCCCGGGAAAAGCACATGGTTTTTTGATAAGGACAAAGCGGTCATGGGAGTCATGGCGGATCTTGGCATCCATAAAACGGATTTGATCCAGTTTTTGACATCACAGAAAATTGTGGAGGTTACGGCGCGGCTGGTGACGCTTCACAAAAAGGACGGAGCGGGGGAGCTGATCGGCGTGGATGACAACGCGTTTTGTATTTACCGGTTGTCCGGCGGCGCGACGGGAACCATGACTGCGTCGTGGACCCATTATGGGGCGGAGGATAATTCTACGGTTCTCTACGGGACAAAGGGAATGATGAAAATATATGACGATCCGGTACATAGCATTGTGGTCGTGAAGGAAGACGGCACCCGGAAAGAATATGATGCGGAGGCAATGCAGACGAACGATAACCAGACAAACTCAGGCGTGATTGATTTGTTTATAGAATGTCAGGAAAGCGGGAGAGAGCCGGAAATTTCAGGGGAGTCTGTTTTGCAGGCAATGCGGGCTGTGTTCGGAAGCGTCGAGTCCTCGCAAAAGGGGCGTACAGTTACTGTAAACCGGGAAGAGCAGGAAGGCACGGGCGAAGCCTGAGACCTGAACATGGAGGCGTATATGAAAATAGGATTTATTACTTCTATTCTGGAGGATTATGCATATGAAGAAATGATAGACACCGCGTCTGCGCTCGGATTTGCGTGCGTGGAGGCGGCGTGTTGGCCGGCGGGCGGCGCTGAGCGGCGCTATGCGGGGGTGTCCCATATTGATGTGGGGCGCGTGATAGAGGATGAGTCGTACAGGAAACATATACTTTCCTATGCGAAGGAGAGAAATATCGAGATATCCGCCCTTGCCTATTATCCAAATACCATGGATGGAGATTTGAAAAAGCGAAAGGAAAATATCTGCCATCTGAAAAAAGTTATCAGGGCGTCTGCTCTTCTGGAAATTTATATGACCACGACGTTTATCGGGAGGGATCAGCATAAAACCATAGAGGAGAATCTGGCGCTGTTTGATGAGGTTTGGCCGGACATCATAAAGTATGCGGAGGAAAATCGGGTTAAAATAGGGATAGAAAACTGTCCTATGCTATTTGGGGCTGACCAGTGGCCGGGCGGGCAGAACCTGATGACCACGCCGGTGATCTGGAGAGAACTGTTTGGGCGGATAGAAAGCGATTATTTTGGATTAAATTATGATCCCAGTCATTTTGTCTGGCAGGGCATGGATTATATTCAGCCGATTTATGAATTCAGGGATAAGCTGTTTCACGTTCATTTTAAGGACATTAAAATAAGGAAAGATAAGCTGGCGGCGTGTGGAATCATGGCCTATCCACTGGACTTTATGCAGCCGAAGATACCGGGTCTTGGCGATATAGACTGGGGGGCGTTTGTGTCGGCGCTTACGGATATCGGGTATGACGGATATGCGTGTATTGAAGTGGAGGACAGAGCCTTTGAGGGCAGCAGGGAAAAAGTCAGGAAATCTTTGTCGCAGTCTAAGCGGTATTTAGAGCAGTTCGTATGAGAGGTGCAATCGAGCAGGGAAGATTCCTCTTCCCCTGCTCGCCGCGCGGCCCGCATGTCGCGAAACAGCAAACTTCCATATGCGGGCCAGCGCATGAACAAGAGGCGGGTGCAAAAGCATCCGCCTCACATAACGTCATATCATAATAAGATCGTACCGCGCTCCCTACGCCATCTTGTTCACTGCAAGGGCCATGCGGGAAACTTTTCTGGCAGAGGTATTCTTGTGGTATACGCCCTTTTTGGTAGCCTTGTCGATTGCGCTGGTTGCAGCGAGCAGCGCGCTCTGTGCGGCAGCCTTATCCTTCGCATCGATTGCGGCATATACCTTCTTGATTGCGGTCTTAACGCTGGACTTGATGGACTTGTTTCTCTCAGCCTTCGTCCTGTTTACCAGAATTCTCTTTTTCGCAGATTTGATATTAGCCATAACATCCTCCATTTCAAAACATCAATACTTTATTTTCTTCTTTATATATTGGACAGAGACACACGCATATTATTTTAGATTATGGAAAAGGGGATGTCAATACATATTTTGTTTATTTCTGCAAAAAATAGAAATCAAAATGGGCAGGCGAAAGATTGGCGCATAAACTATAATAGCTGCAAAAGAAAAGTAAGCGGCTGCGAAGCCAGAAAGGAATGGAAATTGCTATGGATAGCTGGTCAAATGTCAGGACGGACTTGGCGTTGGAAGCCAGAGAAAGTGTTGGGGAAGAAGAGTCCGGGCTTCATGGAGTGAAAGTGGAAGAGCACTATGACGAGGAGAGTGACGTGCATATTACCCGGGTGGTTATAGAGACGAAAAACGGGGCTAAGGCGCTGGGAAAACCCATGGGAACCTATATTACGCTGGAGGCGCCCGCCATGACGGAGCCGGAGGAGGACTATCATCAGGAGATATCCGGCATTCTGGCCGAGCAGCTTCGGGGGATTCTTCCCAACCCGGATCAGGAACAGTCGATTCTGGTGGTGGGGCTTGGAAACCGGGAGGTCACGGCGGATTCCCTCGGGCCGAACGTGGTGGATAATCTCTTTGTCAACAGGCATATTGTACTGGAATACGGCAAGGTGGCTTACAACCGGACGAAGATGCATCTGGTGAGCAGCCTGGTGCCGGGCGTTATGGCGAAGACGGGCATGGAATCCGCGGAGATCATCAAGGGTGTGATCGGAGAGACGAAGCCGGATCTGGTGATCGTGATTGACGCGCTGGCGGCCCGCTCCACCAAGCGTTTAAACCGCACCATCCAGATCACGAACACGGGCATTCATCCTGGCTCCGGCGTGGGAAACCACAGAAACGCCATCACGGAAGAGACGCTTCATATTCCGGTACTGGCGCTGGGTGTGCCGACGGTGGTGGACGCGGCCACGATTGTGGGCGACGCTATGGGAGAGCGGCCCGCCACGCTCAAGGAACTTAACAACATGTATGTGACCACAAAGGATGTGGATCAGCAGATCCGTCAGATCAGCCACATTATCTGCGACGGGATCAACGGTGCGCTGAATCTCTGACAGGGAGAGAAAGCGTGAAATAAACTATTCGGTACAGGCCGAAGCATTTACGCATGAACCTGCATTCGCCGTGCATATATCTTTAGTATGTACAAGAATAGAAAAAGGGTGAAATATATTTTAATAGCGGTTGTTATTATATCGGTCGGGTTTGGATGTGCGGAGCTTTGGCGGGGGCGTGAGAAGAAAACGGAGGCTTCCGCTTTCCATGGGATTGTGGAGGAGCTGGTGATGGAGCCTTACCTGCCCGGCATACGCAGGATGAGCGAGGCCAACCATATGCCGTCGGGGGACGGCTTTTTGAGGAAGGCCCTGCTGGCCCAATATCCGGGACTGCTCTATGCGCTGGAGAACGGGACGGAGAGCGTGACGGAAAGCGATTACGCCAGACTGCCGCTGCCGGAGGGCAGCGATGAGGATTACAAGGGGCTGCCGGAGGAAGCGCTTGAGTACGGTGATGACGCCATGCATCTGGAAAAGAATCTGGAGTCGGCTCTCTTAAAAGAAAACGAGCGCTATTTATCTGCGGAACAGGAAGAAGAACCGGAACCGGAGACGGATGATGGCGAGGAAGAACAGTCTTTTGCGCGGGCGGAGGAGAAAAGCTACCGCTACCGTTTTGAGGAATTATCTTCCTATGAGGAACTGATTAAGGCGTTTTATGCGGTGGACAGCACCACCGTTGCGGGGGAAGGGCTCTGCGGGCGGAGACGTTTTTGGAAAAGGATATGCGGATTCAGGGGGATGCGGACGCGCCCCAGATTTTGCTTTATCACACCCATTCCAAGGAGAGCTTTGCGGATTCCGTGCCGGGTGACGAGAACGGAGGGATCGTGGGGGCGGGAGAGTATCTGGCGCAGCTTTTGCGGGAGGAATATGGGTACAATGTGATACATGATACAGGATGCTACGACGAGGACAGGGCCTACGCCTACAACAATTCGCTGCCTGCCATTGAGACTATTTTGCAGGAGAACCCTTCCATTGAGGCGGTGATCGACCTGCACCGAGATGAAATGCCTGCGGACAGGCGTCTGGTGGTGGAACTGCAGGGACGGCCCACCGCACAATTCATGTTCTTTAACGGTCTGTGCCGCACGAAAAAAGGGGAGATCGCGCAGCTGGAAAATCCCTATCTGGCGGACAATCTGGCGCTGTCCTTCCAGATGCAGGCGGCCTGTAATGAGTATTATCCCGGGATCGCCCGCAGAATCTATCTGAAAGCTTACCGCTATAATATGCACCTCTGTCCGAAATCCCTGCTGATTGAGCTGGGTGCGCAGAACAATACGGAGGAGGAAATACATAACGCATGTGATGTTTTGGCCCATGTGCTGGATCTTGTTTTCGGCGGCAGGGAGCCGGAGCGGGGAGAGGATACGGGAGAGGAGGCGCCTGAGGGGGATTGATGTGGACATTCGGGTGAGGATTTGATATACTGTGTTAGGCAATTGTGAAACTCCTCACAATGCTATATTAATTGTACAAATAGGATCACCATAAGCAGATCCTTGGAAAGTGTTTCAGCCCTTTGGATTGAAACTGTCAGCGCTTAACGAGGCATTTTCGCGTTTGGCGCTGTTACGGCCGTAACGGAGCGAAAGCACATCTGTGCCGGTTATGCTGTTTGTGCAATTTCGGCTGCCAGAAAGGAGTTTCGCAGTTTCTAGGGAGGAAACCGCAATGGATCAGAGCAGAATCAGAAATTTTTGTATCGTCGCCCACATTGACCACGGCAAGTCCACACTGGCGGACCGGATCATCGAGCAGACCGGGCTTCTGACAAGCCGTGAGATGCAGGCGCAGATACTGGATAATATGGATTTGGAGCGTGAGAGGGGCATTACCATCAAGGCTCAGACCGTGCGCATCGTCTATCAGGCGAAGGACGGCAACGAGTATATTTTCAACCTGATCGACACGCCCGGACATGTGGACTTTAATTATGAGGTGAGCCGTTCTCTGGCGGCCTGCGACGGGGCAATCCTCGTGGTGGACGCGGCCCAGGGCATTGAGGCGCAGACGCTGGCGAATGTATATCTGGCGCTGGATCACGATCTGGACGTGTTCCCCGTGATCAACAAGATCGATCTGCCGAGCGCGGAGCCGGAGCGTGTAAAGAACGAGATTGAGGATGTGATCGGCATCGAGGCGCAGGACGCGCCTCTTATTTCCGCCAAGAACGGCGTCGGCATCGAGGATGTGCTTGAGGCGATTGTGGAGAAGATTCCCGCCCCCGGCGGCAGCCCCGACAATCCGCTGCAGGCGCTGATCTTTGATTCCGTGTACGATTCCTACAAAGGTGTGATCGTGTTCTGCCGTATCAAGGAAGGCAGGGTAAAGAAGGGGACGAAGATTAAGATGATGGCCACGGGAGCCACCGCGGAGGTGGTGGAGGTAGGATATTTTGGCGCGGGGCAGTTTATTCCCTGCGACGAGCTGGCAGCGGGGATGGTGGGGTACCTCACCGCCTCCATCAAGAACGTGAAGGACACCGCCGTGGGCGATACGGTGACGGATGTGGACAACCCGTGTGCAGAGCCGCTTCCCGGTTACAAGAAGGTCAATTCCATGGTCTACTGCGGCATGTATCCGGCGGACGGGGCGAAGTACCCGGATCTGCGTGACGCGCTGGAAAAGCTGAAGCTCAACGACGCTTCTCTAAACTATGAGCCGGAGACTTCCATCGCGCTGGGCTTCGGGTTCCGCTGTGGCTTTTTGGGACTGCTTCATTTGGAGATCATACAGGAGCGGCTGGAGCGGGAGTACAATCTGGATCTGGTGACCACCGCGCCGGGCGTTATTTACAGAGTATATAAGACAAACGGGGAGATGATCGAGCTGACGAACCCCTCCAATCTGCCCGACCCTTCCGAGATCGACTACATGGAAGAGCCGGTGGTCAGCGCGGAGATTATGGTGACGACAGAGTTTATCGGCCCGATCATGCATCTCTGTCAGGAGCGG
>ERZ778504.1405-NODE-1405-length-17402-cov-4.087277_pt1 | contig 17402 bp, 15 predicted proteins | sample MGYA00510046_ERZ778504 | MGnify/ENA primary metagenome ERZ778504 (study PRJEB29527, sample SAMN07138964) | mouse gut metagenome | material: feces | host: mouse | place: China:Nanjing | collected 2016-01-25 ...
GAGCCGGTCTCGGCATCGACAACCTCTACCTTGTGCTTGACATAATAGAAGTCTTTGTCGGCAATCTGCTCGGTTACGCCGACAGCCTGGATTGCATCGAAGAATGGTTTTGCGCTTCCGTCGAGGATGGGTATTTCGGGGCCGTTGACCTTGATGAGACAGTTGTCGATGCCGCTGGCATAGAGAGCCGCCATGGCGTGTTCGATTGTGCTGACTGTGGCATCACCCTTGCCGATGACGGTGCCACGGTGTGTGGCAACAACGTTTTCGGCGACAGCGTCGATGACGGGCTGTCCGTCGAGGTCGGTGCGCTGGATTTTATATCCGTGATTGTCAGGGGCGGGGCAGAAGGTAGCCGACAGTTGTGCGCCTGTGTGCAGGCCCTTGCCCTCGAGGGTAAACTCCCCCTGGAGTGTCATTTGCTTCATTATATCGTGTTTTTTATTTTTCCTGATGGAGTTTTTCGAGTTTGTCGACACGCTGTAGCAGCTCGGGCAGGCGGCGCATGCTTGCGGCGATACGTGCAAACTCGCGGCCGGGCACTGCAGGCGAACCGATTATGCGGCTGTCGGGTGCTATGCTGTGCGCTATGCCCGACTGTGCGCCTATGTTTGTGCGGTCGCCGACGGTGATGTGTCCGGCAACGCCGACCTGGCCGCCGAACATGCAGTTGGCCCCGATTTTGGTAGAACCGGCTATGCCGACCTGCGATGCCATGACCGTGTCGTGGCCGACCTCTACGTTGTGGGCTATCTGGATGAGGTTGTCGAGTTTCACGCCACGCTGTATGTGCGTGCAGCCCATTGTCGAGCGGTCGACGGTGGTGTTAGCTCCGATTTCGACATCGTCGTCGATTACCACGATGCCTATTTGCTCGATTTTGTGATATACGCCCTGCGCGTCGGGGGCGAAGCCGAATCCGTCGGCACCGATTACGGCCCCGGCGTGTATGATGCAACGTTTGCCTATCTGGCAGTTGTAATATATTTTGGCACCGGGGTATATGACTGATTCGTCGCCGATTGTCACTCCGGGGCCGACATACGCCTGCGGGTAGATTTTTACCCCGCGTCCTATTTTTGCACCCTGGCCGATATAGGCAAAGGCTCCGATATAGCAGTCGTCAGAAATCTCGACGCCGTCGGCGATGTGGCACGGCTGCTCAATGCCCACGGGTTGTGGCTGTATGAACTTTGCCGCGAGCCCGAGGAGCCCCGACAGGGCCACATAGGGGTCGTCGACACGTATTAGTGTGGCTTTGACCGGTTGCTCGGCAACGAAATCCCTGCGCACGAGTACCACAGACGCACCTGTGCTATAAATATGGTGGGTATATTTAGGGTTGGCTAAAAAAGTGATGGTTCCCGGGGTGGCTTCTTCGATTTTGGCAAAGTTGCTTACGAGCACGTCGCCGCGTCCTTCGAGCTCCCCGCCTAAATGATTGGCTATTATTTCGGCTGTCAGCTGCATGTTGTGGTTAAGTAGGAGTGGAGACACCGGTGTCTCCAAAGTTTCAAGGTGCAAAATTCGTAAAAATTTTCGAATTAAGCCCTATCATTGAGCAAAAAAGAATAACTTTGCGCGTGAAATACGGGATTTGTGGTTGTTAATGCCATTATTTTGGCATAATTATCCACTTTTGGACGTGAACCTAACAGGTGCCATAAATGTTAGCATTGTCATTAACCCACTATATATATTTGGTATACCGATGGACATAAAAGACAGCATACTCGATGCGATAGGCTCTACGCCAATGGTGCGACTGAGCCGCATTAACGATATAGACGGTGTCGATATTTTTGCCAAAATAGAGGGATTTAATCCTACCGGCAGCATCAAAGACCGCATAGCACTCAAGATGATTGAAGATGCCGAACAGTCGGGCCGGCTTCATCGCGGCATGACCATCATCGAACCGACCTCGGGTAACACAGGCATCGGCCTGGCCATGCTCGGCGTGGTCAAGGGCTATGATGTGGAGATTGTTATGTCGGAAGGCGTGTCGGCCGAGCGGCGAATCATCATCCGCAGCTACGGCGCCAAGGTTACGCTGACCCCTGCCGACCAGGGTACAGACGGGGCGATACGCAAGGCTCACGAACTTGTCAATGCCAATCCGGGCAAATATTTCATGCCTGACCAGTTTGGCAACGCATCTAACTACCAGGCCCATTATGAGAACACGGCCCTCGAGATATGGTCGCCGACCGGCGGGAAGATTGACTATCTTGTGTGCGCCCTCGGCACGTCGGGCACAATCATGGGTATATCGCGCTTCCTCAAAGCCCTCAAACCGGCCATAAAGATAGTCTGCGCCCATCCGGTGCGTGGTCATTATATACAGGGTCTGAAGAATATGGAAGAGGCCATTGTGCCCGAAATCTATGACCCGACAAAAATAGATATACAGGAAATGGTGTCGAGCGAAGAGGCTATAGACATGGCCCGCCAGATAATACGTCGCGAGGGTATATTTGCTGGCATGAGTTCGGGTGCGGCCATGCTTGCGGCGCTCAGGGTGGCCCGGACTGCGCCTCGCGGCTCTAATATCGTGGTGGTCTTTCCCGACAGGGCTGAGAAATATCTTTCGACAATCATGTTTGACCCATACCGCCAGGAATAAAAAATCAAGTTTCGCAAGTATGCAACTTGCTCACTAATTGGCACCGAAACGTTTAGTACGCATGATAGAATTACGACATCAGGCACTATGCCGATATATTGAACCCCTGCGCGAGGGCGGCTCACTACCGGCGTTGGCCGAGGCTGACGACGGTTTTAAATACGTTGTGAAGTTCCGTGGCGGCGGCCATGGTTCGAAGGCTCTCATAGCCGAGTATATCGGTGGCGAGGTGGCGCGCCGGGCAGGTCTGCGCGTGCCCGAACTTGTGTTTCTCGATGTTGACGAGAATTTTGGCCGTACCGAGCCTGACGAGGAAATTCAAGACCTGTTGCAGGCTTCGACGGGGCTTAACCTGGGGCTGCATTTTCTCAGCGGAGCCATGGCGTGGGATGTGGCCGTAAACAAGCCCGACGCGCTCGAGGCTTCGAAAATAGTGTGGTTGGATGCCTTTCTGACAAATGTCGACCGCACGGCCTTGAATACCAATATGTTGTTGTGGCATCGTGAATTGTGGCTCATCGACCATGGTTCGTCGCTATATTTCCATCATTCATGGAAGGGATGGGAAGAGGCAGCCTTGTCGCCGTTTACATATATCCGCCAACATGCCTTGCTGCCTCACGCATCGCGCCTCGACGATGTAGATGCCGAGATGCGTCGTCTGATTACGCCCGAGTTCCTGACTGAGTTGGTCGACAGCATCCCCGGGGAGTGGCTTGAGCAGTCGATGCCCGATATTGCCGTGGACGAACAGCGACGTGTATATCGCGAATTTCTGACCCGGCGTCTTGCAAACTCTAAAATTTTTACCGATTATGCCACAGCAGCCCGAAAAACTCTTGTATGAATATGCCGTAGTGCGTTATATCCCGGTTGTGGAGCGTGGCGAACAAGTCAATGTCGGGCTTGTGATGATGTGTAAGCGTCGTCGCTGGCTGCGTGCGAGAGTCAATATCGTGCCAGGCCGCATAAAGGCTCTTTTTCCCGATGCCGATATCGAGTTGCTGACGCGGCAGTTAGATGCTTTCGGGCGTATAGCCTCGGGCGATAACAGCCCGATAGGTTTGCTTGAGGCGCATGAGCGTTTCCGATGGCTCACGGCAGTGCGCAGCGCCTGCATCTGCACCTCGCGCCCTCATCCCGGACTTTGCGACGACCTCGACGCAACCTTCGACCGCATTTTTGCCGAGATGGTGCTTTAGAATGCAATAGCGAGGTCAGTTGAGTTTCAAATCGAAGAACATGAAACGTGTTTTCAATGGTTCGTCAGGATTCAATTCTAAAAAAACACGTTCTTCCTGTTCTGTTTTATATAGTGGCTTGAATCCATTCTTTTCGTAGAAATGTAAAGTCTTATCATTATTATATGCATCTACAACAATAAACCGGCAACCGGTTTTGTTGTCTGATGAACGGAACCATTTCTTAACAAAATCAAGTATTTGGCTACCAATGTTGAGTCCTTTCCCTCTATCATCAGCAGAAACGCCTAATCTTCCTATGAGAACAGCCGGGAAATTTATTCCGCGCTTTATATTGACAACGCCACGTTGAAGGCGATTTAATGCTGAAGATGAGATAAGTTTTAATTTGACACTATCGTTAGCCAACGTAATCATACCAAATATGTGCCGTGGGTTTGATGTGCTTACCCAGGCATAAGTTTTGCCTAACAATTCGGTGTTATAATATGGAGCCACATTTGCAAAGAAATCGTCAAGGTCTTCATCTTTGCATAAGAAAGCATCGCAATAAGAGGCTACCTTATGGTTATAGGGTAGCCTAAATGCTTCTTTGGATAAATCAAAAATTGTAGACCTATCCATTGTTTTTGCCGAAAATTCGCTGAAAAAATTCTCGAGATTTGCGTTCGAATTCTCGCAGTTGTTCTTCTTCCTCCTCCGTTAGTCTCGGAGTGGGCAGTTGGCTGTTGCGCTCGGCTTCTTCGATGAAGGCACGGGCAGATTCACCTGTAAGCACGGGTGACGAGTTGATTGTCATTGCCATAGTTGTTTCTTTTTTAGAATACAAAATTATGAAATTTCAGCAAATTACGCAAGGGGCTGCATTGAGATTTCAAAATTTTTAGCCCTTGCAGAAGTCTATGATTTTCTTGCGGTTGCCGAAGATTGTGATTATGTCGCCGTGAGTGGCGGTGGCAGCCGCCTTGTCAGTGAGGGGTTTTAGGGTCAGGCGTTTTATGCCGAGTATGTTGGTGGTCTCGGTAGGGCGGCTTACAGCAACAAGTGTCAGGCCGTAGTCGTTGGCCAGCTTCGTTGACAGGTCGGCATAGGTGAGCCCGAGGATGTAGTCTTGCACGGCAAAATTTACCACGACGTTGTCGGCATCTACCTTGAGGGTGGTCACTTCTGAGCCTAACTCGAGCTCGTGGGTGAGGTCTTCGGCGGCACGTTGCTCGGGGGTGATGATTCGGTCGATTTCGAAACTCTGCAAAATAGCTTCGTGGAGGGTGTCGATGGCGCGTGCGTAGATGTGCTTCACCCCGGCTTTTTTTAGCAACGCCACGGTTTTGATGCTTGCTCCGAAATTTTCGCCGATGGCCACTATTACCAGGTCGACATTGAGCAGCGGCAGCACGGCAAGCTGGTTTTCTTCGGTAGAGTCGATGAGGTAGACGGTAGATATATAGTTCTTGAGCGACTCGATATTTGACTGGCAGTCGTCGGCACCGATTACTTCGTGGCCCATTTCGGTAAGGTCGCGTGCAAGGTTGGCTCCGTAAATTCCAAGGCCGATTATCAGATATTTCATAATGGTTTGGTGTTTAGTTGATTATAATGTCGTCGGACGGCAGCATGGCCGAGCGGTCGGGCCGGTTGCCTATAAGTCCACAAAGCACCGAGATGATGCCCACACGGCCAAGAAACATTGCCGTCGCTATGGCGATTTTAGACAGGTCTGACAGTTGGTCGGTGATGCCCAGCGACATGCCCACGGTCGTTATAGCCGAAAAACATTCGAAGGCCACGGCCCCTGCCGGCAGTTCTGGTTGCATCAGCATGATAGCCCCCGAGTACATGACAATTGCGAGGATTGAGAAGCAGATTACGGCGTTGGCACGGCGTACCGACGAGAGAGCTATCGACCGGCCGAAAACCGACACGCCTTTTTGGCCCCAGACTATCGACCTGAGGTTTAGCATCATAACGGCAAAGGTGTTGATTTTGATACCTCCGCCCATCGACTGCGACGAGCATCCTATCCACATCAGCATCATAGCCATCAGGAATGTCACTCCGAGCCAGTCGCCGGGAGCCGAGGTGGCGAAGCCTGCCGTGCGCACCGTGGCCGAGCAGAATATTGACTGCACTATGCGTTTGCCGGTCGGAAGGCCCGACATTGAATTATTGTACTCGAAGAGGTAGAAGCCAAGCGCACCACCTACAAAAAGAATGACCGTAAGTATCAATACCAGGCGTGTGTTGAGGTCGTAGACATGCACGGGGTGCGAATACCTTCGCCCGGCAACCCATGCCTTGAAACGGTGTATGTATTCTACGAATGCATCCTTGAAGTTTACGAGGTTGGGAAAACCGATGCCGCCGGCAATGATGAGTACGCTGACCACGATATAGAACACCTGGTTGCCATTATACAGTCTGGGGTCGGCGAAACCGTCGGGCAGGGTAGTAAAGCCGCCGTTGCAAAATGCCGACAGCGAGTGGAAGGCCGCGAAGGCGAGTTTGTGCTCGAAATCGCTGCAAAGGTCGTCGGGTATGGTAAAGTATATGGCCACCGCCCCGGCGCACTCGATACACAGCGTGAACCCAAGTATATAAAGGATTACCGGCATTAGCGAACCCATGCTTTTCGAGTATATGAAGTCGCGCATGAGCAACTGGTTGTAGATTGACCCGCTGCCGCTGAAAAACAATGCGAAGAAACTTGTAAACGTCAATACCCCGAGGGCCCCGATTTGCATCAGTATGCCGATTACAAGCCACCCAAGGGGCGTGAAGGTCGCACTTGCGTCGATAGTCGACAGGCCGGTCATGCTTACCGCGCTCGAGGCCATGAAGAGGGCGTCGATATATCTGATTGACCCCACGGTGCATCGGGGCAGCATGAGCACCAACGACCCGATTAGGATAAAGAAAAGAAAGCTTGCCGAGAGTATGAGCGAAGGGTTTGTGCGCCGACCCAATAGCTGCATCGCACCATAGCTTAACTCGGCTATGCAATATAAGGCGAGTCCTGTAAACTGGAAGCCGCGACTATGCAGAAAGTGCAGGGCCTCGTCGGTGGGGCCGCTACCATGTGGAAATATGACAGGTATGAGTGTGAGCAGCACGAGTATGTCGGCTATGCGGCGCACAAAGAGGCTGTCGTGCAGAAGTTTGCGAAGCCTGAACAAGACATTGAACAAGATTGTGCCGATAAATACTCCCTGCGAGATATGTATGACATGCATGAGAACCTTGCGGTCTATGCTGCCGCTGTCATATCCTACATAGACCAGCATAGAGGTCAGGCATGCAATCGAGAGTACGAACACCACGATTGACAGCGTGGATGCGACACCTTCGACCACGCCGTCGTAGCGCCGCCTCACACGTGCTAAGCGTCCGCGAAACCGCGTGTTGGCCGACAAGAGCCGTATCTGTCTCCGTAATCCCTCGAGCATATTGCAAATATAGCCGGGTATCATTGCCCGGCTATATTATAACACTCCTATTTGTCTGAGTGTTCGTCGCGCTTGTCAGAGCCTTTTTAGTATGTTGACGATTTTGTCGCCAAGGTGTATGGTGTAGCCCTGGTTGAGGTAGACCACGCGGTTGAAGGTGTCGGCGATTATAAATACCGGTGTGTCATTGGTGTTGGCCTTCATGTTTTCGGTAAGGTCGCGCGCTATATTGCCGTCTACGTCGTAACCGATGACGGTGTTTGCCGGCAGCTTGCCGAAGACGGCTTTGTTGAAGCGGTCGGCGCGTGACTTGTCGGCAAATATCAGCATGAGTTTCACGCCCTGGCGGTCAAATTCCTCGGCCACGGCCGACAGGTCGTTGAGGGCATGAGAGGTCGGTTCGTGGGCCGGGCTTACGAAGCCGAGCACATAGTACCCGCGCCCGGTGGTAGAGAGCAGGCTGCGGTCGCTGTCGCTATTTATGTCGTGGTATATGTTCTCTGAGTTGAAGCTGCCGATAACCTGCACTTGCTCGTTGTCGCTTCGGATTGTCAGCGGCACTGGTACGGTCGGTTTCGCGGCCTCGAAGAATACGGCCCTTGCCAGTACGCCGCCATTGGCAAGTCGCTGGCCGCTGACGAGCATGTAGTATCCCGGGTCTATCATGGTGCCGCTTTTAAAGGTCTTGCTCCAAGGTGTGAAGTCATCATAAGCCAGTTGCTCGGGCACGCCGTCGGTAATGCGCGAAAGGGCGAAGTTGGCATAATACTTCGGGTCGTCGACGCAGGTGCCTTTGTTTATATACCTTAGCCTCAGGTCTATCTTTGCGGCAGGATTGTCTTTTTGCGTGGCAGTTGTTGCGGCAGTCCATGTGCGGTTGTCGGTCGAATATTCGAGATTTTGCGTCACGGGGTCTATACGCGCCGGTATACCGCACGAACGCGCCATGGCCACGAATAATATGTCGCGCGACGCAGCGTCGATATCGCCTTTGTGGCGCCATGCCGACACCGGGCTTATGCGCAAGTGGCGTGGGTTACGTCGGTCCGAGATGGTGATATTGTCGTTGATATATTGCAGCAGGGCGGCCGGGTCGGCACGGAATTTGTCTTTTTGGGCGATGCTCAGTGCGTTGTCGAAATATTTTTTGTAGGGGTATAGTTCTTCGTTGGCAACGCGAGGATTTAGTACATACCTGGCGTATAGCACGGTGTCGCCTGTCATACGGGTATGGAGGAAGTTGTCGGCGAGCACATCGTATGTCACGTCGCGCAAATCCTTTTCCGAGAGTGCCGAGAGCAAGTCGGTGGCACGCTTGGGCGACAGCTTGGCCGCATAGGTGAGGAAGCGGCATATAGTGGCGTGGTTGCCGTATGCCTTGGGCAGCAGGGTTGTCATAAGGTCGGCGTCGTAGCCGTAGCGGTCGGCAAAGTCTCGTGCCCTGTCGGTATCGAACATCGTTGCCATCGTGGCGTTGCGGATAGAGTCTTCGCGGGCTTTGCGCATATCGTTTGTCGCTGTCTCCTCGGCACTTGCGTGTGGCAGGTCGGCAGACTGTGGCGGCGGTATGAGGTCGAAATCGACTGCGAAATTATCACCCATCGAGTGGTTTAGGGCGATGGTGAAGACGCTGTCCTTGCCGGCAGTCATTTTTTCGATGCCGAAACGGCGCCCGTCGGTAGCCCAGACGACCATGTCGCCTCGCCCGACGGTGACTTCGGCTACGCCGCAACTGTCGGCTGTGCGCGTTGCCACGGGGTAAAACTCGGCGTAATTGTAGAGGCAGTACATTATTTTTGCCCCCGTGGCCGGAGTGCCGTCGTCGTTCAATGCCCTGACCTTGGCCTTGACGGTCGGGGCATAGGTCGGGGTTACATTGACAAGTGTGAAGTACGGCGATGAAAACAATATCTCCTCGTCGCCGCCATAGCGGCCGTCGGTACGCGAACTCATCAGCATGCCTCGCGATGCCGGGGCGTTGAACCATGCCATGTTGAGTCGCGGCTCGGGTTCGCAGCCGCCGAGAAACTGCCATTTGCCGTCAACATATACCTCGACCCATGCGTGGTTGTCGTCGGTATGCGCCCAGCGCGGCGTATAGACCTGTCGAGCCGGTATGGCCACCGAGCGCATTGCTGCGACCACGAAGGCACTTTCCTCGCCGCAGCGGCCCCATGTGGTGCGTACTGTCGCCAGCGGCGACGATGTGCGCCCGTCGGAGGGCCGGTAGGTCACTTTTTCGTGTGCCCAGTGGTTTACCTCGAGGGCGGCCTCGCCTATGCTCATGCCGCTGACACGCGGTGCAAGCTCGTTGTAGAAGACCGTGCGGCACGAATCGAGACGTTCGTTGTTAGTTCGCACTGGCAGCACGAAATCATAAAAGAGGGTGTCGCTGATTGTTTTGCCCCAGGGCATGTTTTCTCTTGCCAACAATGACATGCGGGCATTCTCGATAAAAAAGCTGCGCGGATAGTCGAGCGAGTCGGGCAGCGACATACGTGCATAGAGCGTGTCGACGGCCTGGTCTATGGTGATAGCGTTGGCCGATACCGTGGACAAAAGGATGGCGATAGATATATAGAGTCGTCTAAGCATGGTTTATACTTTTGATGATGGATGTGATGATAGCAGGGTCGGATGATGGCGAGTCTTTGCGGCATGAGCCGTGTATTTCGGTGGCGCCGCTGCGCTCAGTCACCATGGCGGCGTTCGAGGTATTGACACCTCCGCCCGGGAGTATGATGATGCGGCCGTCGGCCTGCCTTACGAGGGCTGTGAGGCTGTCGAGGCCGTCGCACACGTTGTCGGCACCGCCAGATGTGAGTATGCGGTCGTAGCCGAGGGCTATGAGCTGTTCGAGGGCCTCTGATTGGTCTTTACAATCGTCGAAGGCCCGGTGAAATGTGATGCTGAGGCCGAGACTTTTGGCTTTGGAAACAGCTTGTGAGGCGAAATCGAGGTCGATATTACCATCGGCATCAAGTGCGCCGACCACCACGCCGTCGGCTTTGCCGGCGACGGCTTCGATGTCGGCAAGCATCACTTCTTTCTCGGTATCGTTGTAGATGAAATCGCCTTCGCGATGACGTATGAGCACGTTTATAGCGCCGCTGTAAATCTCCCGTGCGATTGCGAGAGTTCCGGTAGACGGTGTTACACCACCTACAGCGAGAACAGAGCATAGCTCAATCCTCGGGGCATTGGCCAGGGCGGCAGCTCTGACACTGGCAATATCGGCGCAGCAGACTTCGAGAACTTTTTCCATTGGTCGGATATCAAAGTGATAATTTGTGCAAAATTACAAAAATATATCGTTTTTTTGCTTAATTTTGTACACTTAAATCAAAGTGCGATGAATCGGATACTGGAAAAGGAATATTTCTCGGCAAATGTCGTGAAACTCGTGGTTTCGGCACCAGATGTGGCCAAGGCCCGTAAGCCGGGTCATTTCGTGATAGTTCGTTGCGGTGCCGGCGGCGAACGGATACCTCTTACGATTGCTGATGCCGATATGGAGAAGGGCACAGTGACATTGGTCGTGCAGGCTGTCGGCGAGTCTACGCGCAAGATTTGCGCCCTCGAGGCCGGCGACGAACTTACCGACCTTGTCGGGCCGCTCGGTCGGGCTACCGATATCGGCTTGCGCGAGGGCACGGTGGTATGTTGCGGCGGCGGTGTCGGTGTGGCTCCGCTGCTGCCGATTATCAAGGCTATGAAACAGGCCGGCAACAGGGTGGTGAGCGTGCTTGCCGCACGCAACAAAGACCTGATTATTCTCGAAGACGAGGTACGCCGCTGGTCCGACGAGGTCATAATCATGACTGACGACGGCAGTGCCGGGCAAAAGGGACTCGTGACTGCGGGCGTAGAGCAGGTGATAAACCGCGAACACGTCGCCGAGGTCGTTGCCATAGGCCCTGCAATAATGATGAAGTTTGTGGCCCTTCTGACAAAGAAATACAATGTTCCCACCATCGTGTCGCTCAATACCATCATGGTCGACGGGACCGGCATGTGCGGTGCCTGTCGTGTCAATGTCGGCGGCAAGACACGCTTTGTGTGTGTCGATGGCCCCGAGTTTGACGCGCACCAGGTAGATTTCGACGAGATGATGATGCGCATGAAGGCTTATCAATAAGCCTGTAGACATTAACACATAAAGGCATAAGACGATGAATCAAAAAGATATAGAAGGTCGTGACACAGCGTGGCGCGAGGACTTGCGCAAAGCCATGACGGCCAAGGAGCGTGCCGACATCCCCCGTGCCCAGATGCCCATGCTCGACGGTGATTACCGCGTGACATGCAACGAGGAAGTAAACCAGGGCCTCAGCCTCGAGCAGGCGCGGTTAGAGGCTACGCGCTGCCTCGACTGTCCGAACCCGACATGTGTCGAGGGCTGCCCTGTAGGCATACACATACCCGACTTTATAAAGAATATACAGTGCGGCGACCTGCCCGGGGCGGCAGCCATACTCAAGCTGACGAGCGCGCTGCCGGCGGTGTGCGGCCGTGTGTGCCCGCAAGAGAAGCAGTGCGAGAGCCGCTGTATATATAATAAGATGAAAAAGGCTCCTGTGGCTATCGGCTATCTCGAGCGTTTTGCCGCCGATGCCGAGATTGCTCGGGGTAGCGAGGGCGGCGACGACAAGCCTGCGTCGAACGGTATCCGCGTGGCCGTCGCCGGTTCGGGCCCGGCCGGGCTTTCGTTTGCCGGCGAGATGGCCCGTCGCGGCTTCGAGGTCGATGTGTTTGAAGCCCTTCACGAAATCGGCGGCGTGCTGAAGTACGGCATACCCGAGTTCCGCCTTCCCAACAGCATAGTAGATGCCGAGTTGGCCAATCTGCGACGTGCCGGTGTGCGCTTCCATACCGATACGGTCATTGGCAAGACCCTGTCGTACGACGACTTGCTCAACCAGGGTTTCAAGGGCGTTTTCGTGGCTTCAGGTGCCGGGCTGCCCCGTTTTATGGGCATACCCGGCGAGAATTATTGCGGAGTGCTGTCGAGCAACGAGTATCTTACGCGCATCAACCTGATGGGCGCCGGCCGCCCCGGTTGCGACACACCGGCCCCGATGGGTAAGCGTGTGGCTGTCGTCGGTGGCGGCAATACCGCTATGGATTCGGTGCGCACTGCGCGTCGTATGGGTGCCGAAAAGGCCATGATTATCTATCGCCGCAGCGAGGCCGAGATGCCTGCGCGTCGCGAGGAAATCGAACATGCAAAGCAAGAGGGCGTAGAATTTATGACCCTGGCAAACCCAGTTGAATATCTTGCCGACGAGCGCGGCCGTGTACGTGCCGTGCGCGTGCAGCGCATGGAATTAGGCGAACCCGATGCCTCGGGCCGTCGTAAGCCGGTGCCCATCCCGGGCGCGATTGACGAAATCGAAATCGACCTCGCGATTGTGAGCGTGGGCGTGTCACCCAACCCGCTTATCCCCAATAATATCGACGGACTCAAAGTGACCGAGCGCGGCACCATAGCCGTTGACCAGAATCATCAGTCGTCAATCCCGGTGATTTATGCCGGTGGCGACATCGTGCGTGGTGGCGCGACTGTGATTCTCGCCATGGGCGACGGTCGCCAGGCTGCGGCTTCGATGGCCGAAAAACTGCTTGCCGATGCGGGTTGCTAAATATATGGCCGGTGCTGTCGCGATGCTTGTCGTCGCGGCATGCGCCCATCGCCAGCCGTCAGGGCAAAAATTGCTTGCCGTCAGCATTGAGCCACAGCGACAGGTGCTCGAGCAGCTTGCCGGTCCGTCGTTTGCCGTGACAACTGTGCTTGGCCGTGGTGCCGACCCCGAAACTTTCGACCCGTCAACAGCGCAGCGTGTCGCTGTTGACGAGGCCGACATGTATTTTGCCACGGGTGTGCTGCCTTTTGAGCAACGCTTGCGGCAGTCGTTTGGCGATGATTACGATTTTGTAGATACTTCGGAAGGTGTGAAGCTGCTATATGGCACACACGGTCACGGTCATCACCATGAGGGTGACGACCACGGGCATCTCGATGCCGACCCCCATTACTGGAGTTCGGTCGAAGGAGTCCGGACCATGGCCCGTAACATGGCCAAGGCCCTGTGTGACAAATATCCCGATAGTGCCGATGTTGTCAACAGCCGGCTTGCCCGGTTTACAGCCTCGCTCGACAGCCTTGACAGTGAACTCGCGGCACGCCTCGCCAATTCCCCTCACCGCACATTCGCCGTCTGGCATCCGTCGTTGAGCTATTTTGCAAAAGAATATGGCCTTGAACAGTTAAGCCTCGGAGCCGAGGGAAAGGAACTCTCGGCGAAAGAACTTGCCGAGGCTATCGACAATGCCCGTGCCGACAGCGTGACGGTGTTCTTTTTCCAACCCGGCATCGACTCGCGCCAGGCCGAGGTGTTGAGCGAGAGCATTGGTTCGCGCCTTGTGCCGGTCAATCCTCTCGATTATGACTGGCGCGGACAACTAATACTTATAGCCGATGAAATCGCCAGGCCATAACGACCTATGCCGTTGCGGGGCGTGCACGCATCATGAAGGCGTACGCCCGTTGTTGTCGCTTTGCGAAGTAAGCTTCGTGCGCGACAGCAGGCTTATTCTTGATGATGTAAATTTTACCGTAGACCGAGGTGACTTCCTTGCCATAACCGGGCCCAACGGCGGCGGCAAAACCACCCTCCTGCGCCTGATACTCGGGCTGCTCACTCCGGGCAAGGGGAAGATTGTTTATTACGACGAGCATGGCAAAGAAATGCCTCGCGACGCTTTCCGACCCGGCTATCTGCCGCAGAAAAACAGCGTGGATTCACATTTTCCGATTACTGTCGGCGAGGTAATAGCCTCGGGACTCCTGTCGGTAAATAATCTTGACAAGGCAGAAAAACAAAGCAGGGTAGCGGAGGCACTCAAGCTCGTAGAACTTTCCGACCTCGCCTCGCGTCCCATTGGTCGCCTGTCGGGCGGCCAGTTGCAGCGAGCCTTGTTGGGCCGCGCCATTGTTGCCAGGCCGCATGTGCTGATTCTCGACGAGCCTCTCAGCTATCTCGACAGGCATTTCGAGGAACAGCTATACCGCATACTTTCGCAGATAGCCGACAAGAGCACCGTGCTGCTTGTCAGCCATCAGATTTCGAAAATCGATGCCCTTGCCAACCGCCATGTGATTGTAGACCATGCCCTTACCGAGTGCACCCACCAGCACCACTACAAACCCATCGCCTGCGCCGACTAATAGCTGCGCTTTTATCGGAGCTTCTGCTTTAAGTTGTCCATATCCGCTTGTTTAATGGCAATATTATGTTGTAGAAATGAAAGATATTTTATCATACGAATCTGATATTTGGTCGTGTGCCGATCTGCTTATTTCTTCTGGAATCAAGCAGAGTAAATTCCCCGATTACATGATGCCTTTCTTCGCACTCATCATGTTAGAAGGACGTATGCGCAATGAGATGCGAGATATTGAGGAAAACGAGGGCATCCACCCCAAAGACAACATCGAGGATTTTGTCGAGGCTTTCCGCGATCGCGAATGTGGCTACAACGATTACATCGTGCGCCAGGGCAAGACTCTCTCGGACATCTGCAACAACGACAAGACCTTTGAGCAAGATTTTGAGAAATACATTGCTGGTTTTGATGCTCAACTTAAAGAGTTGCTTGGCATCGAGCGTGGAAATCAAGATAGTAAATACCTGAACCTTGACGGCATTGTTGCTGAACTGCGCAAGAAAGGTATTCTCATGCAGTACATCACTAAGTGGGCGCAGATTGACCTTTCTCCCTACAACAATTCCGAAATCACCACGCTTGAAGAACACATCAAACGCAAATGGGCCGACATCTCTGCGGAAACCGCCGGAGAACAGTACACGCCCGAAGATATTATCTCTCTTATCGCCGAAATCGTCGCCGCTAAGATTGACATTCCCAAGCGCGACTTCGTCCACCTTTATGACCCTACCTGCGGGGGCGCCAACCTGCTTTTCGGTGTAGCCGACCGTCTGCGCGAGGGTGCGGGCTATCAGTTCATCGCCGCCAACGGCTGCGACTGGAACGATGCCCTTTACGCCCTTGCCAAAATCGAGTCTCTTTTCCGCGAGAACGCGGAAATCAAATATGGCAACACGCTTACCACACTCCCGTTCAAGGGCAAGGAGTTCGACGTCGTTGTTGCAAATCCTCCCTACGGCATACCTTGGAAAGGATTTGAAAAAGAAATCCGCGATGACCAAACCGGCCAATTCGCGTTCCTCCCGTCTGTTAGCGACGGTCAGCTTCTTTTCCTTCAACACAACGTCAACCATCTCCACAGTCACCGAGGCATAGTGGTCGAGGTTAACAATGGCAGCTCGCTTTTCAGCGGGGATGCCGGTAGCGGCGAGAGCAACATCCGCAAACATTTATTCGACAAGGACTGGGTCGAAGCCATCATTCAGATGCCTTCCGACGAGTTCTTTAACACCGGTATCGTTACGTACCTTTGGGTTCTCAACAAGAACAAGCCCGCAGACCGACGCAACAAGGTTATCCTTATCAACGCCGCTGACCTTTGGCAACCGTTGAAGAAGAACAAAGGCTCCAAGCGCAAGGAGATGAACGAAACCCACCGCGCCGACATAGTCCGCGCTCTCGTTGAGTTCCGCGACAGTGAAATCTCCAAGGTCTATGACAAATGGCATTTCTATTTCAACAAGCAGCAGATCCAACTCACCGAGGTTGACAACAAGGGCCTTTTCGTCAGTGAAACCCTCGGATGTCCAGGTGAGGTGTTCAAAATCAAAGACGAGGATGTTGTAAACGTTTTCTCCGATGGCACTTGTACCTGGCCTCTTGATGAAGATTCCGAGTGGAAGGAATATGCCGCCTCGATGATAAAATCGCATCACATTCAATCGTCCACAGTCGTCTCGACTTCGGAATACATATACTGGATTGACAAGCTGAACGGTACTATCATGCGAACCAAAATAGAAACCGGCGAGCATGAACAACTGGGCAATGGTGTGTTGTCGATACAATATAGCCGTACCCGTAGTGGCGCCCCGAAATGTACCGTCAAGATTTCCGATGCTACTTCTAAAGACACCGAGATTATTCCGTTCTATCCTGACCCGGCGGACAACGACAGGGCAATAATGGATTTCCTCACTCGCTATGTCTCGAAATCATTCCGGCTTCTCGATAATACAGTCGGCGTCGAGGTTAACTTCAACAAGGAGTTCTACGTTCCCGAAACCGTTGAACCGGTAGAATCCATCCTTGCTGAAATCGCAGACATTGACCATGACCTCGCAAACCTCGAAAAAGAACTGGGATTATGAATTCAATCTTCACGGCATATTCTGATTTGCACCAAGCCTCTTTCCCTGCCAATTGGGAAATTTGTCGGTTCAAGGACTTAATTTCTTCGTCCCGTGCCGGAGTGTGGGGTGAAGAGGCAAATAATGACGATAATGATATTATTTGCTATCGAATGGCAGATTTTGATTATCCAAATTACTGCCTCAAATTTGATAATCTTACTCTACGTAACGTACTTCCATCACAGCAAGAAAATAGGCTTCTCCATTACGGAGATTTGTTGCTTGAAAAGTCTGGTGGAGGCGACAAAATGCCTGTTGGTAGAGTTGTATTCGTAAACTCTAATCAACCTGCTGTATGTTCTAACTTTATTCAGGCATTAACTATCAACGATAAAGCATCATCTCGCTTTATTCTTTACCTTTTTAACTCTATTTATTCCAATAGAGTTAATACCCTTTTTTTCAATCAGACCACAGGTATACAAAACCTACAAACTGCTTATTACTTATCACAAGAAATCGCATTGCCGCCCGTTGCCGAGCAAGAGGCGATAGCCGAATACTTGGATAAGGAGTGCGAGAAGATAGGCCGCAATATCGAATTGTTGGAGCGCAAGGCCGACGCTTATAAACGTCTGCGCCGCTCCATCATCAACCGCGCTGTTACGCGCGGCCTCAATCTCGATGTCCCTCTGAAACCTTCGGCTTCGTCTTTGACTGATAAAATTCCTGAGCACTGGAATGAACGACGGATTAAGGACTTCTTTATAGAAACCTCTATCAAGGGTTTTCCCAAAGAACCAATGCTTTGTGCAACTCAATCTCGTGG
>ERZ778504.1413-NODE-1413-length-17314-cov-4.161597_pt1 | contig 17314 bp, 20 predicted proteins | sample MGYA00510046_ERZ778504 | MGnify/ENA primary metagenome ERZ778504 (study PRJEB29527, sample SAMN07138964) | mouse gut metagenome | material: feces | host: mouse | place: China:Nanjing | collected 2016-01-25 ...
TCGGAGTTGCTTCGGCTTGCCGGCAATATAGAAGCTTTGTTGGAACGTTTGTGTCATTCATTCTCGTTGGGAAATGTAATCAAGAACGGGGTGCCTGTCGCTATTGTCGGTAATACCAATGTAGGAAAGAGTACCTTGTTGAATGCTTTATTGCAGGAAGAAAAAGCCATTGTATCGGATATTGCAGGTACCACCCGTGACGTGATTGAAGATACGATAAATCTGAACGGGATTACTTTCCGTTTTATTGACACAGCTGGGATTCGCACAACGTCGGATGAGATAGAAAATATGGGAATTGAGCGGACCTTTTCAAAAATCAGCCAGGCAAGTGTGGTATTGCTGCTGACCGATTTGCAGCGAGGGGTAGAACGTTTTGAAGAGTATTATTGTGAAGTGAAAAAGCATTTGGCTGACTCGGCAGAATTGATTGTCGTGCTGAACAAGACCGATCAGGTGGATGATTTGCTGACACCTCAGGAGACTATCCGGTTTTTTACTTCCGGGGAAAAAATTATCCCGATTTCAGCCCGCACGGGCTTTAATTTAGAGTTTTTAATTCATGAATTGACGGATGTCGTAAATTTAAATGAGTTAAATCCTTCGGATGTTATCGTCAGCAATGTCCGGCATTATGAAGCCCTCCGACAGGCGCATCTGGCCGTTGAACGGGTAATTTCCGGCTTATCTTCCGGCCTCAGCGGTGAATTCGTATCTCAGGATATCCGCGAATGTCTCCATTATCTCGGCGAAATTACCGGCGAGATTACCACTGATGAGGTGTTGGGAAACATATTTAAGAATTTCTGCATCGGAAAATAAGTGGTGATTACCAACGATTAGCATAATACATTATCGATTACTAAGGCGTTCATTTTGAGTGCCTTTCTTTTTGTGCCTTGTGAGCGATAATTATCGTTCGTGAGGCTTTTTCAGCTCATTTTTGTACCGTATTTGTTACTCGCTTGTTACCCGAGATTTTGGGGTGGAAAGGTGGTGGAGAAAGTTGAATATGGTTGAATATGATTTAAGATGGTTCAATCAAATGGGAGAAATAAAGAGAAATAAAGTTTAAAAATTAGCGAAAATGGCAACAAGCAGTATCAGAATCAAGAAAGTTTGCCAATGGTGTGGAGCAGAGTTTGAAGCTCAAAAAGTATCTACAAAGTATTGTTCTCATCGTTGTGCCAATCTTGCCTACAAACAGGCGGAAAGAGACAAGCGAATTACAGAGGCTAAATCTGAGGTTCAGTTTGTCAAGTCGAATAAACCAATGGAAGACATCAAGGACAAGGAGTATCTTTCGATTGCTCAAGCGTCGATTCTTTTGGGGATATCATTGCAAGCTGTATATAAGATGATATATACAGGGCGTTTGGTCGCATACAAGTTGAGCAGTAGATTGTCTTTTATCAAACGAGAAGATATAGACAAAATGCTTGCTTCTAATCCCTACGTCAAACGACAGCGAAGTATGAGTGAGGCTGTCACGGAACTATACACCACAGCGGAAATCAAGGAAAAGTATGGCGTTAAGGAATCGTGGATATTTCATATGGCGAAAGAGCACCATATCCCCCGCACTTTCTGCCGTGGCAAGACCTACTGGAGCAAAAAACATATGGATGCTTATTTTGCCAGGAAAGTGCCGAATCCCGATATTACTGAATGGTATAGCACGCAGGAAATGCAGGAGAAGTTCGGTATGACGTTGAGCGCTATCTATACTTTTGTTTCCAAGAATGCCATTCCGAAGAAGAAAGAGGGCATTGTGGTGTACTATTCCAAGAAGCACGTGGATGTTGCCAAAGGTATCGCCGCACCGGAAGAACCGTCTCATTATATCGTAGCCGAAGCTATGGAAAAATTCAGCCTTACCCGTGACCAGCTTTACCATTATGTGAAATATCATCATATACCGAGGGTCAAGAAGGGCAAATACACGCTTATCTCCAAGCCGGAATTGGACAAGCTGTTTGAGGCTCCGAGGATAGAATAAGCCGATGTCAGTTATTTGGCGGTGAACGTGTCCACCGTTGAATAACCATTTTTCTTTGCACCAAACCATTGTAAAACCTAAATAAAAACAGTATGCAACACACTTGTACAAAAGTAACCGTTCGTCAGAGAGCGATTCGGAATGACCGCATCTCTTTGTATCTGGATTATTATCCGGCAGTCCGTAACCCCGAAACGATGCAGATGAGCCGTCGGGAGTATCTTGGGATTTACATCTATGCACACCCGAAAAACGAAATGGAACGTCAGTTCAACAACGATATGCTGAACAAGGCGGAGGCGATTCGTTGTATCCGGGTGCAGTTGCTGGTCAACGAGGAGTTCGGCTTCCTGGACAAGACCAAGATGAAAGCCGATTTTCTGGCCTATTTCAAGAAGATGTGCCGGAGCAAAGACCAGAAATGGACGTTTGTCTATCAGCATTTCTACAATTTTGTCAAAGGGCAGTGTACGTTTGGAGACGTGAATGTGGATTTGTGCAAAAGATTCCGTGAATACCTGCTGAATGCCAAACAACTCCGGCGGAATCACCGTCCCGTATCGCTCAATTCCGCATCCGGCTATTACTCCACGTTCAGAGGGTTATTGAAGATTGCCTATCGGGACAAGTGGTTTCGGGAGAATATCAATGACTACCTTGATAAGATAGAACCGCAGGACGTGAAGAAAGAGTATCTGACCTTGGATGAGGTGAAGCAGTTGGCTGCCACGCCTTGCGATATTCCTGTCTTAAAGGCGGCTTCGTTGTTTGCCTGTCTGACCGGTTTGCGGATAAGCGACATTCTGAAGTTGCAATGGGAGGATTTTTCCATTGCTCCCGACCAAGGTTATTGCTTGCGAATCAGGACGCAGAAAACCCAGACGGAAGCGACGCTCCCCATTGGTTACGAAGCCTACGAATTGTGCGGTACGCCCGGAACAGGCAAGGTGTTTAAGGACTTGCAACGCAGTATGATAAATTATCCGCTGAAAAACTGGCTTGAAAAGGCGGGAATCACAAAGCACATAACCTTTCATTGCTTTCGCCATACCTACGCAACCCTGCAAATTGCTTCGGGCACAGATATTTACACCGTCTCAAAGATGCTGACCCACAAAAACGTAACCACCACCCAGATTTACGCTGATTTGGTCAGTGCCAAGAAACGGGAGACTGTGAATAAGATATCACTTAAATAACCGTATTGTTTTTGTTTCATTATTTTATAATTTTGTGACATAGGAATTTAAGCAAAAACTACAGATACACTATGAAAAAGGATTCAATAAACGAAGATAGGAGTGAGCAAAGAGGTTGCCTTGTCAGAATGCTGCCTGTTGCGGTTATAGTGATAATTATTTTTGCGATTCTTAGGCTTTCGGGGCTTATTCGTTTTGAAAGCACGCCTGAAATTATGGAGCAAGAAGGTTCGGTTGAAAAGGTTGTCACGACATCTTCATCAGATTTTATGGTGACTGAAACCGAGTGGAGGTTGCTCCAAAAGGAAGTGAAGCAGTTGCGCAATGAAATAAAGCAGTTGCGTGGCGAAGTAAACCGAGTGAAACAAGGTGATACAAAGCCAGCCGTAACCCCCCAAGTTATTTCTACCCGGCAAACTGTGACGGCATCTACCCCTACATCTGTTAATTCGAATGACATCACGCTCGCTAATTATTCTCACGACTGGGTTAGCCCAGAGGCTACTGTTGCCTTTAAAAACAATACCGATCGCACCATCTCAAGTGTGACAGGACGTATGATTTATTATGATATGAGTAATAATATGCTAGACTATCGAGATTTTACAAAACCAGTTACTATCGAACCGGGAATGGTAAGAAGTGTCACACTTAATGGATATGGGTATAAAGATAGTTATGCTTATTACAAGAGTAATGTAAGGAATGGAGGTCCAGACCGCAGATACAAGGTGAAATTTGAGTTAAAATCTTACAAATTAAAATGATAGATATGATACTACAAACAACTCGCGTGGTTGTTGACCCGATTGTATGGGAAGTGTTATTAATTATTTTAGGGGTTACAGCAGGAGTGGGATTGGTATATCTTTTACGTATACATATCGCATATCGAATGGCGAAGAATAGACATCGTGATCCTTTAGGTTGGGTGCTTTTGTCATTCTTCTTCTCGCCATTGCTTACTTGGATAATCTTGCTTATTGTTGGAGATAGCAAATCTTCTCATCCTACCACCACAAACTAAAGTTGTGTTTTATAAACGACCGACTCCAGTTATATTGGAGTCGGTTCTTTTTATTTTATTGTTTCTCCTTGTCGTAGAGGCTTTTTATATTGATATTTTTCCTAAACGATATATATTTGTGCAGGAATGATTAACAAATAGTATGATGAATCGGAAGAAAACGGAATACATTGCACTTTATCTTTTGGTGTTTGGAGCGATTTTGCTTTTGGGCATATTGGTGCGTTGGCTTGTGTTGCTCGGAGGAATGGACGAGTTCAGTGCGACGGTTGCATTTTTTGCAACAGTTGTGGTGCTGTCTGCACTTTATATCAGTTTTCAAATGATACTCAACGAGTTTTTATTACGGCCCTTGCAGAAATTCTTGTTGCGTTTCCGGGCATTTCAGCAATCGGAAGTTGATGAAAAAGAAGATATTGCCGTTTTCGAATCTACACCCCAGCCATTGGAATATGAGGTGTTGCGGGCTAACGTCCTTGCCGAACAGGAGCGGGCATCACAGGCGAAATTGGACAAGGTGCTTGATTACACAAGGCAGACAATGGTGGCTTATATGAGCGAAGCAGACCTCAAATGCCTGTGCGGTTACATTACCGAATATAGTCTGAGCGATACACTGTCAGAATATGCTCCTTTAAAAACGGATGCACAATTGAAATCCATTGATATAATGCACTTCGGCTGGAATATCGGCATGGCATTCGGCAAACCCCGCTTGCAAACCGCTGCATTTATCAAAAAAGTCTTCGCCCACACCCTGCGTGACTCGGAAATATCCACTATCGAACGCAAAATGTCCCACACCGAAACGGAGTGCCGGATTAAGCTGAATGGGGGGATTGCTTAGTTTTTTGCTTGTCTACTATTTCTTTTAGTTTCTTAATACTAACTTTGCCTTTATGTAACATTGCGTGGCAATTGGGACATACAGGAATAAGACTATTTTCTGGATTAATTTTATGAATCTCGCCTTTTTTTGTAGAGATTGGAACAATATGATGTATATGAATAAATCCTTTTCCTAATTCGCCATATTTTTTCTCAAAATCCATATCGCAAATTTGGCATATGTACCCGTATTTTTCAATACATTTTCTGCGAGCAATGGGGTTACGCTCGTATTTATTGACTAATACTTGTTGCAGATTGCCCTCATAATATTCTGTGGAGTATTTTTTATTCTGTTTTTCATCTAGAACCCAATACTTCCTTTGGGTTTTAACCATTTTCTTAGGAGTGACTTCAAGCTTATTGCAAAATTCCAAATAGTCTTTTTCTAATTCTTTATCATACTCACAAGGATTGCCTAATACCTTGTTAATAGCAGGCGTTGTTTTGGTTCCGTCCTTGCCATTTTTTTTAACTAGATGAACCATTAAACTATTATTCAAATACCCCACGAATCTACTTGGAGCAAAATGAATCTTGTCCCCCGATTTATAAACTACAAAATCAGTTCCACGGCTAATTAGTTTTACCATATATTTATGGTTGTCTTCATTATCTCCACTTAAATAAGTATCAACTTGAAGTAAATTAGCCATTAATTCCGGTATATTTTCAATTAATCTACCTAGCTTTTTCATACTAACGCTGATTATTATATGAGCAAAAGTAGTTAAATTTCTTGTAATCATCACTTATTATCATCAACATCAGTTATATCTCGGTGATTGATTCCACCATTGAATCACTTGTTTCCTTTGCTGTCGAAATATTAAAAACAATCGATGTATGCACAAAGAAACAGTAACATTTGATAAGTTGCCGGAAGCGGTAAGTTATCTGACCGAACAGGTCATCGAGTTGAAAAGAATGGTGTCGGAACTCCGGCCACAATCATCGGACAAACACGTATTGGTTGAAATAGGGGAGGCTTGTCGTATCGTCAAGAAAGCCAAGCCTACTATCTACACGTTGGTTCGCAAGGGACTACTTCCAGCCTATAAAAAAGGCAAGAAGCTCTATTTCTACGAAGATGAATTGCTTGCTTGGATTGAAAACGGACGAAAAAAGGGTAGCGAACAGACCTATGAAGAAATGCTTGCCAATATGCAAAGGGACGTCCGCTATAAGCCTAAATCGTTAGCAGGTTTCTAATAGTTGAAGATTTTTCTTTTAAAAGACGAGGTTTCAGGGAGTGTCTGAAACGGAGACTTTTTTCTGTAGCAAGTTTATGTCGGCGTATTACATTCGCTGACCACTTGCTCCTCAAAAAATCTGAGGAGGTCGCTCCCGGTGGTCACAAATTATTCACTAAAAAACGATTTCCGATGGAAAAGAAACATACGATTACCCTCCGCTTGTCGGACAATCAATACGGTTGGCTCGGAGCCCTGTGTAGACGGAGTAAGCGAAATCAAAGTGCGGTTATTCGTTCGCTCATTGAAAATGGGTCGGTGCGTGAACGAATTTCAAAAGAGCATATTCACGTTATCCGGCAGTTGATAGGTGAAAGCACCAATCTCAATCAATTGGCGAAGCAGGCAAATACGTATGGCTTTTTTGCCGTTGCCGATAGGTGTCAGGAACTGGCTCAATATATCAACCAACTCATAAAACAGTTGAAAGATGATAGGTAAGCAAACGAAAGGGACATCGTTTGACGGCTGTGTCCGCTATGTGCTGAAAGAGGAGAAATCCAGGTTGTTGGAAGCGGTGGGAGTGGAGGGATTGCCTGAACAAATGGCTGTGCAATTCGGGTTGCAGGCGTTGCTCAATGACAGGGTAAAAAATGTAGTCGGGCATACTTCGCTTAACTTTTCGCCCGAGGATAGCGAAAGGCTGAAGTCTGACGATGAGTTAATGCTGAGGATAGCCCACGATTATATGGAATTAATGGGCATCCGGAATACACAATACATCATTGCCCGGCATATTGACCGGGAGCATCCGCATTGCCACATTGTTTTCAATCGGGTGGATAATGACGGGCGAACGATTAGTGACAAGAACGACCGCAATCGCAATGAAAAGGTATGTAAAATGTTGACGGCAAAATACCGTTTGCATTTTGCCAACGGAAAAGACCAGGTCAAGGAGGAGCGTTTGCGCCCATACGACAGGGCAAAGCACGAGATATACAAGGCATTGAAAGAGGAACTGCCAAAAGCTCGAGATTGGCAGGAATTGAAAGATGCTCTTGCCGTCCTGGATATTGATATGAAATTCAAAGTCAGCCGTACCACGCAGGAGGTGCAGGGAGTCAAATTTAAGCATAACGGTTTTTCTTTCTCCGGCTCAAAAATCAGCCGGGAGTTCAGTTACTTGAATATCAACAGACGATTGGAACGCAATGCTTTCAGTTCTTCGTTGGAATGTCCTCGACAAGAAACTGGACATAAAAATGAAGACTTGGAATGGGGAATATCTCAATTCGATAGGGGAGTAAGCCTTGGGCTCGGTCTGTTCAGCGGTGATTCGTCATACGATGCCACTGTTGCGGAAGAAGCCGAGTTCAGGCGTTTGATGAAAAAGAAAAAGGCCAAGCGCAGGCGAGGCTTTCATTTATAATTTACGATTAACTTATAAATCTTAATGATTATGGTGAACAAAGAACTGGTATTTGATTTCAACCTCTATTTATGCGAGAGGTTTGGTTGCAGAAATGCTTGCTGTGCGACCGCAACTGCCAATGGCTTTTGCGTAAATGTACGTGAGCGGGACTTGGATTTGTATATCCGTTTCTGGGAGTATAGTGCAGGAAGGGGGAACTTTCCCGATTGGAGCATCGTTATCGTGCGTAGCAATTTTAAAAAGAACCAGGAAGAGAACTTAAAAGATTTGGCTTGCTTCTTCAAGGAGTATATGCCTCGCTACGGTTACAAATACCTCTGCACCGAGGGTGATGACAGCAAGTATTACCAGACACTTGGACTGAAGTGTATACAAAATGAACCTTGTGCCAATTATGCGTTGGCGTTGGGGGAGTTGGGGGTGTGAGTTGGTATAAAGGAATCTACTCGTACATATATCGCTCAGCTTTATGTTTGGGCATTTTGTAACGATACTATCTGTTTTTATAGTGGGAGTAATTTGTGGATTCAATGCTCCAGACTATAAAGATATGCTAATTGCAGAGTCTGGAACACCTTCCGGACCTCTCGGTTTTATTGTAGGTTATTATTTTAGGTATATAAATACCAGAATAAATGCACTGACTACATTGAATGTCTCTATTCTAATTCATCCGCCAAAATAAAATCAGTCGCTATGCTATTATAAAGAGTGATGAGAGTTATTCATCTGCATTAAATTACAACTACCGAGGATCTCTCGATACTTGCTTTAGTTGTACGCTTTTATAGGTAACTAAAATATGGCACCTTGCTTATGCTCTATAAGGATAAAGGGGCAGTAACTTTTAACTAGGTAGTTTAATGGATGTATACTGCCATTATGGCATAATTCTGACAGTTTTGTTGATGCTTTATGACAAAAGACTGATTCCCGTACACGATTAGTGTTCTATTCCAGGATTGGCATAGATGTTGCTATTTGCCCCAAATATGTGATAGTGCTTATTAATATTAAAATATAGAATAGCTATGGTAAATTATTACTATGAGATGACATCTACGAGTTGCGAGTTTTTAACTGTAAAGAAGAGGAGGTAGGCAGATGGTACATATAATCAAGTTCTATCCTGTTGATAATGCAGATTGTACGTTAGTGAAGCTGAGTAATGGTAAGACTATTATTATAGACTCACAAATACGTGATGCTTATGACGAAAAGGGAAATCTACTAAATTTCGATATTAAAGACGATCTTTTATCAGAACTGAGTAAGGATGAAAATGGCCATCCTTATGTTGATTTATTCATCAATACCCATCCCCATAAGGATCACTGCATAGGGTTTGGTGAACATTTCTATCATGGTGCTCCTGAGGACTATGATGATGACGATAACGAAACAATCATTATAGGTGAGATGTGGGTTGCTCATCGCGCAATGGGTAATATTCTGGATGAATCAGCTAAAGACATCCGTAAAGAGGCTAAGCGAAGAAAGGATATGTATGATGATGATCCAGATTTTAAAGGTTCCTATGGAAATTACCTCAGAATTGTTGGGTATGATGGAGATAAGGAGTATGATAGCCGTTATGGATATATCCCTGGTACATTGGTGACTAGAGTAAACGGGGAGTTGCTGAAACTTCTGGAAATTTTTATTCATGCGCCATTTAAGGATGATATTGAAGACTGCAAAAATAACGATAACAAAAATGCGACTTCTATTGTTGTGCAGCTCGGTTTTAAGTATGATGAGGGTGGTGAGATAAACAAAAAGGTGCTCCTTGGAGGTGATGCTGAACACTTGATTTGGCAGCATATTGTTGAAAGGAACAAGCTGAACGAACGACTTGATTGGCATATATTTCAAGCCCCACATCATTGTTCATGGACTTTCTTTAACGATTCAGGAAAAAAAGAGGTACTGCAGACCTCAATAGATATATTGGGACATCAAATCGGAAATGATTCTTATATTATAAGTTCTTCCCAAGAGATTCTTGATAATGATAGCAATAACAATCCTCCCTGTTATGCTGCAAAGAAGGAGTACGAGAAGCGCCTTAAAACGAAAACAAACTTTCTGAATACTGCAACCTACAAAAAAGTAAACGGAATACCCCAACCAATTGTGATGCGTTTATTGAAAAACACGATTTCATTGCGAGAACGCGTATTTGATGCAAATGAGGCAAAACTGTTTTCCTCGTCTTTGAGTAATGGTTCTTTGAAAGTTAGCGCTTCTGGTATGTTATCTTCTGTTTCAGGAATGGCTGTAGCTGCATCAAAAGGTTTTTATGGCGAAGAAGAATAACTTTTGGCCCAAGAATGCTCCTAAGATAGAGACGCAGATTTCAGCTATGAAGAGTCTGTTTCCTCAATTTCGTGCAGAAAAGAGTAGTTGTGGGGTTACGTTTATAGGTAATTTACAGATTAAGCAAGAGTTACCGACCTATAAAGTCAAGGTGGAGTATAGGGGCAGTTGTTCTCCTAGGGTTTCAGTTATATCACCACAACTGGTCAAAGGTGCACCCCATTTATACAAGGAAGGTTATTTGTGCCTGTACTATTACGAAAATTTCCATTGGACTCATAGCAAATTAGTTGCAAAGGAAGTGATGCAATGGACGTGTGCTTGGTTGTACTTCTATGAATATTGGCTGCAGACAGGGGAATGGGTAGGACCAGCCGTACCTCATAGAGGAGAGAAGAAACAGGAATAAAAGATTTAGGCAGGTATGAGGTGTGATACTGCAGGCTGAATTAGAATTGCCTGTTACTAAGAGAGAGTGTGATATGAATTTAACAAAATACGAAATTGATATGCTTGGAGTAGGAGCTGCAGATGCACTCCTTATTCGTTTTTTTGATGAGAATAACAAAGCTTATGTAGTTTTGGTGGATGCTGGTAATTATAATAATGGTGAGGCTATTGCGAAGTTTGTAAAAAAGAGATATGATACTTCTCAAATTGATCTTGCGATATGTACACATTGTGATGATGACCATTTTGGGGGCTTTATATTTCTTTTGGAGGATATGCAGAATAATCCAAAAACTAGCGTAGATATTAAAAAGATTCTGATTAATGATCCCGGTTTACATATTACTCAGGATGTGTGAAGTATTATCAGAGTCTTGATAATGTGCGCAAAGAAGCGCGTTCCGTATACGATGGGCATGGCAATAACCTTTTGGAGTTAGTTTGGGATTTGTCACGTAAAGGGAGATTGTCATATTCTGAGGCATTCTCTGATAAACACAATGTTGAGTTTGGTGGTCTAATAGACATTCTTGGACCTTCAGAGGATTTCTATAGGAATCAAGCTCTTTTATTTAGAAACGACTTGCAGCCATACAATTATGCCATAACTGATGACAACGATGATGTATGTGAAGTCCCAGAGACAAAAAAGATTTATAGTAAGAAATTGGATGAGGCTGGTAGGGATCCGTCACATCACAATAAAAGCAGTATTATTTTTTTGTTTAAACCAGATGATGAACGCTATTTCCTTTTTACTGGTGATGCAGATGAAGACTCTTTTTCAAACTTCAAATACCAATGTGATGTAGACAAAATCAAGAATGTTTATTGGATGAAGATGCCCCATCACGGCTCCGCACACAATATAAGTAACGATATGATTAATCATATTCATCCAACGATAGTGTTTGTCTCAACAGAGAAATATGGACACTATCTTGACAGGAGTGTGGTAGGTGCACTAAAAAAGGTGGGTTCATTAATTTATTCGACCAAGAATTCTGTAAACGTGTGGTATCATCATAACACTCTCCCAAGAGAGGATTATTCTATTGCGGAAAAATTATAATTTATGGATGTAAAAGGAAATAAAATTGGATTGGCTCTATCTGGAGGTGGATATAGAGCGGCTGCCTATCACATTGGAACTTTGAGAACCTTAAATAAATTGGGAATACTTGATAAAGTTGATGTAATATCTGCGGTTTCTGGAGGCTCTATTGTAGCCGCATACTATGTACTTCACAAAGATAATTATGAAGTGTTTGAGGATAGTTTTATACAAAAACTACAGCGAGGAGTTCTATGTACTACTATGTCGTACGTTGCATTAGTAATTTTTGCATTATTACTTGTATGTCATTTTACTAGTTGGTGGCTTCTAATACCAGCAATCACAATATTATTGTTCTGCTGGTATAATATTTTTTTTGTCAGTTATTTAATAGAGCACTCATATAATAGATTGTTCTTTGAAAATAAAAAACTATCTGACCTACCAAATAGTCCATTGGTTGCGATAAATGCAACAGATGTTTCAACTGGAAAACTATTTACATTTTCCCAATTAAAAATGGGAGGATACCCATACTATAAGAGTGGAGATTATATAACACCACCTTTTGATAATACGCAATTCCCTATCGCTAAAGCCGTGATGGCCTCATCGTGTGTACCTTTTGCATTTTCTCCTATTAAGATTTCAAAAGAATTTTGTAAAGAAAAAGATAAAACACCTCTGCTTGTAGACGGTGGATTATATGATAATCAGGGAACACATAAATTAAGTGAGTCAAAAAGTAGTTATCATGCAGACTATATAGTAGTTAGTGACGCAGGCAATACTCAAATCAATTCGAAAAAGATATATAATCCGATATGCCTGCTTATAAAAACATCAGATATAATGATGGATAGAATAAAACGATTCCAAAGATATAGTAATATATACTCTGATGCGAATGATAACAGATATGCTTATGTCCCACTAGAATGGGATATTAGTGATAAGCTAATTAATGGATTTGTTAGAAATATAAAAGACAATCATATTCCCGAGGTGTTGTTTAAACAACACAATATTGCCAATACAGATATTATAAATCTGAATAGCCTTGACCCAAAGATTGCACAAGATGCCCAAAAAAATATAACATTAAGACTTAAAGCAAGTATTAAATGGGATCAACTTAGTGAAAGTATTCCATCTTGTGAAAATATAGAAAAGGCAAGATCTGTAGGAACAAATTTAGTAGGACTAAAACTAAATGAGATTAATGTCTTAATTGAGTACTCTGCTTTGTTAGCAGAAATTCAAATACGGTTATATTTACCCGATTTAATATCAATTCAAAAATGAATAAATTTACAAGATTTAGAGCTTATCAGTTAGGAACTCCTGGCTCTTCTTTTTCATATTCTGTTGATAATTACTTTACATTAATTGAGGCTAGGTTTAATAAAACTAATGCTATTGGTATTTATTCAGAACTCAAAATGTTAAATATAGAATATATAGATTGTTTACATATCACAAGCTGGGATCAAGATCATTGTGATTATACAGAATTATCAAACAGACTTAAATATCTTAAGCCTAATATCGTAGAGTATCCGGGATATCCACCACATACTGAAAACGCTAAATATTGCAAAGTGTTAATAGCGTCATATCAAAGGCGTACTGTGAGTATCTCACCCGAATACATTGATACTTTAGATACGGCTGAAGCTAGAAAATATAGTAATATTCTATACAATCCTATCAGCACTTCAGATAATAGTAATGATAATTCCGTTGTTCAGTTATTTAGAGGTGGCAGATTCTCTCTGTTAAGTCTTGGAGACTGTGAAGATCCTCAAATCGCCAACAGATTGATAAGAAGCGATTTGATAGCAGAAACCGATGTGATGATTCTTGCCCATCATGGGGCTGACAATGGGTTTACGACAGAAAAATTAATAGAAGCAGTAAAACCCAAGATTGCTATATGTTCATCTAACTATGATTGTCAATATGATCATCCGGCTCAAAAAATAAGAAACATATTATGGAATTCTGATGTAACATTATATACCACAAAAACTGGAGATGTCATAATCGAGTGTGGTGATGATAATAATGTTAAAGCATATAATTTAGTCTCCAATAATTCACAGGTTGCCTCAATTAAGAATTTTAGACCTAAACTAATTATTGAATAATATTCTTTGGCGATGAGATGCAATTTCACACAAAACTAATTGTTTATAAATGCTGTTAGAGACTGTGAGTTACTAATCGTTCAACGCAAAATTTCAGTTATTCGAATTTTTCGAACAACTGAAAATCCAAAAGCAAAACCTCAACATATCATATAGTATGCGAGTAGAAGTATTTTTGTCACTATATGATGCGTAGAGGTTCTAAGTATATTGCTAATAGTTGTGACTTGTCATAAGATATTTGTTTGGATCAAAGCCTGTATATGGAGGCTGTAAATTAAATTGTGTTAAGTGAGGAAATTATTAACTTTGCAGTCTCGATTCTTTACCAATGACATACCAGCAAACCTTGCATATTTCACGAATATTGTCCACGGATGCCACTATGTCAAGAACTTTCAGTAATATGGGAGCGTATCCACGTCTATGCTGAAAAAATGTATCTTGCTTCCTCATAGCTAATGATGATTATTTCCCGATAAAGTGCCAGTCCTTTGGTTGTCAGAAGATATTTCTGGCGTGAATGGCGAGGGGAGTCAGGGTACAGCAAACGTACATAGCCTTCGGATAGGGACGGTTTCATATAGAGATTAAGGAAGTTGTCGCGTCCTTTCAACCCCAGTGTCTCCATTATCTGTTTTACCGACATTTGCTGTTCACCAACCGTTCGTAGCAATCTTTCAATATTCGGGTTGTTTGTATACAGCTTGTCCTGTGATGTGCTATCAGGTGACACGCACTTGTCCTGCACTTGTCCTGTCTACAAGATTCGGTTGGACCTTCCATTCTTCCGTTGGGTTTATATGCAGATAGCGGTTGCGTAATTCCCATTTTTCACCCAACAGCAGATTCCGGAAGAAACGCTCCAAATAAATAGGAGTATAATCTATGCCTTTCAAAGCGTTCTTGTAGTTTGCGCGCACCAGTGCATTCCGGAAATACTATGAATGTTTTGCAAACATATCGTTGGTGATGTCAAATCCAATGGAACGAAGATACTGAATCGTGAATACCGCCGTCGTGCGGGTATTCCCTTCCCCAAACGCATGAATTTGCCAAAGGCTCGATACGAAACGGGTAATGTGGGAAATCATAGCATCGATGCTAATGCCTTTATAGCTGAAACTGCGCTCCTGCTCAATGTCATGATCCAATGCCCTGCGCAAATCCTCCCAGTTCAGATAGTTTACCGTTTCATTTTCCAGTACCCACTCTTTTTTCGTGATATTGTAGTCACGAACTTTGCCTGCGTGTTTGAATATGCCGGTAAAGATTCGGCGATGGAGCGCAATGTATCCCTGGGTACTAAAAAGAGAGGAAGCATGCTTTCTCTCTTTTCCTACAAACAAGTATCGCTCGCTCTATGATACATTGAGGTCCTAAGTATATTGTTTTGTCTTTACCTGTCACAAGATAAGATATTTGCCCGGATCAAAACCATTGGTTATATGTTCATTTTGGCAAATATATCCCAGTTGATTACAAACCACCTTTGTACCATTTATTTCAGCGTTAATATTGGTATGTGAATGACCATAAATCCAGGCATCAATGCGGTTATCTGATATAAGTTTGCTCAAATCCGTAGCAAATGCACTGTTTAGCACGGAACCTTTGTGATGAGGTGCTACCACCTCCAATGTTGGAAGATGATGTGTTATCACTACAATATGTTCTGCTGTGCTTTCTGTCAAACTTTGCTTGATGAAATCCAAACAGACTGTATGCATCTGATTGAATTCCTCTGTTTGAAGTAATTTTCCCTGATACATTATCTGTCGAAAATCATTCATACCTTTCCAGATAAGATATTCGTCAACTGGAGAAATCTTAGACCACAACGTACTCATAATAAAGTCGGTATCGTCTATCCGTAGTACTTGATTCTGATAATACCCGACATTCTCCTTGAACAGCCATTTCCAATGCAATCCTCTATCCATTACATCGCAGTAATTATAATATTCGTGATTTCCTGGAACAATAAGTACTTGTCTATAATTTGCAGATGCCCATTTCCAAAAATTCGTCAAGGGCGCAATCTTATCCTTCAGATAGAATATATCACCGGCAAGTACCAATATGTCTCCCGTTATAGGCAGTTCATTATGCTTCAACCACCTGCTGTTATCGCTAAACTCCAAATGCAGGTCGCTCATATATTGTATCTTCATTTTACAGTCCTCCTTTCGCTATTTGCTTGTTTATAATTCTTTTTACTTGTTCAAATGATACAGGTGTAAAGTTGTTATTGTCAACTCCAACATCATACTGGGTAGGATAGAGGTGCTGAAGCCGGGCTGCATCAATTCCGGTGTTATTCTTTCTTGTGTGTATGTGACCGAATAGTTGCCATACATCTTTGTATCCGCCATCAAAGCATAGAAACGGATAATGATTCAGATATATTTTCTGTTTGTCCACTTCTATGCGCATTTGCATCGTAACCGATTCAAATCTATTGACATACCCTTGCTGCATATTCTTTAAATCGTGGTTTCCAATAATCAAATGTATCTTACCGTTCAATCTGTCAAGTATTTTACTCCATTCAGCGGAACCGCCAAGACAAAAATCCCCCAAATGAAAAACGATATCATCACGATTAACTGTATTATTCCAATTGGAGATGATAGTTTCATTCATTATTTCCACATTCTTAAATGGCCTGTTGCAGAAACGAATGATGTTTCCGTGATAAAAATGCGTATCAGATGTAAAAAACACTTTCTCGCCATCAAATTTATAATTCATTTCTTCTCAATTTATGTGCATCACTGCACGTTAATAATCTGGTTTCCAATCACCCATCAGACGGAAAAGACAGAGAGAAGCATTGCCGGGGCAACTGTCACCAATGGGTATAAAAAATAGTTGGAAAGTTTGCCAGGGACTTTCCAACTATTCTGTTTCTATTCTAAATCAAAGTACAATGAGCTGTACCCTATTGTGTTCGTTGGAAAGTATTTATAATACGAGGTTCAATGCCAGAGACATGAACATATGACACAGTCTCAGGGCGTTTAGTGCCCCCAATTGTGACTATTGATGATATGTTCGTTCTGTTTTCCTGCATTGTTAATGTCTGTATTATTTCAAAATTGATACAAAATTAGCAAATAAATTTCATTTACCGCATAATATTGTAAGAAACTGAGTTTATATCTCAAGCGAATAAATCAGTTCCGTTACATTTTTGGGGACGAATACTACCTGTAGTCATACACTTTTTCAAGCGAATGGAATGTTTTTCCAGCTTAGAAGCAGAAATATTTGATTGTGCCGCTATTTAACCATATAAAATATTGATTTTACACTCCTAGTCCAATTATATTTTCGGGTAACATAGCATTCCCAACATCATCTTTGGGAGTGTTCTTAAGGAACAGTACCGGAATAATGGTGTGGTTTTTGGCAAACGGCAAAAGATTAGCTTTGCGGAGAAGGAGTGCAGTAAGTTGTTTGCCATTCTCTTGGGCAGTCCATTTGCATTTGCCAACCAATAGATATTTCTTGTCAAGTGATTCTGCTATCACGTCGAACTCAACTTGTTCCGGTTTCTTATCCTCATTGAGAACAGAACCCCACCAACGTTTA
>ERZ778504.1414-NODE-1414-length-17297-cov-4.111878_pt1 | contig 17297 bp, 14 predicted proteins | sample MGYA00510046_ERZ778504 | MGnify/ENA primary metagenome ERZ778504 (study PRJEB29527, sample SAMN07138964) | mouse gut metagenome | material: feces | host: mouse | place: China:Nanjing | collected 2016-01-25 ...
CGAAAATCCCGGCCTTCTCCCAACTGATCGAACAGCTCGTCCGAATTCTGTCCGTATATCTTTTCTATCTTGCCGGGATAAAGAACGGAACCAAGTTCGGTATCTCCATCGCTGTAGGCGGTCTGATCGCCGGGGAGATTGCCTCTTCCATGTTCTGCCTGAAAATGATCACAAAAAAGACTCCGTATTGCCAGAGTCTTACAAAACGAATCACAAAACTCCCAGAATATATATCCTATGCCGGAGAACTCCTTCTGCTCTCCGCCCCGCTGACTGCAAGCCGGGTGCTTTTGAATCTGCTCCAGAGCATCGAAGCAGTTTCCATCCCTTTAAAACTGCAATTACACGGGATGACGGTTTCCCAATCACTGAGCACCTACGGGGTGTTGACCGGCATGGCCCTCCCCTGCGTGCTGTTTCCTTCCGCTATCACAAACTCCGTTTCCACCATGCTTCTCCCGACAGTGGCGGAAGCCCAGACTCTGAACCGCAGACAGCAGATGAAAAACATCATCCAGAAAAGTGTCTGCTGCTGTGTCCTGCTTGGAAGCCTCTGCTGCATTTTTCTGCTTCTTGGCGGACAATGGATCGGACTTTTTATCTTTAAGAGCCGTTCTGCCGGAGATTACATCGTGACACTGGCATGGATGTGCCCGTTTTTATACGCCAACACAACACTCATGAGCATTATCAACGGAATCGGAAAGACGACGCTCTCTTTCTTCATCAATACCTTCAGCCTTCTGATCCGGATCGTCAGTGTCTTTTACTGCATCCCCTCTTTCGGAATCGAAGGATACCTGCTGGGACTGCTGGCCAGCCAGCTCGCCGCCTTCTCACTGTGCATCCTGTACTTAAGCCACTATCTGCGCTCCCAGAATGCTCATCATTAAAGCGTCCGGATAAACATCTGCATGATAACCGGATTGACATAACACTCAAGAAGAATCCCCACCGCCATAAGAAGGAGAAAGATCACTGTCTTCGTCAGATTCCACCGGATCTGCGGATAGGTGTAAAGATACCAAAGCAAAGCAAGATATCCCGCGATATAGAACAAAAACTGGGGAACGAGCGCGATCAGGCACAAGATGATACCCTTCACTCCCATCTTAATGACTGCCGAAGAAAATAGCAGGCCGCTTGAGAAGCCTGTCCACAAGATAAACGCCGCCGCCGCGCCTTTCTTAAGTTTCGTACATCCAAGCGCCCCTAAGATAAACACCGGAGTCAGCCGGATTCTTGCCACATACCAGAGGTATTCCGCTATCTGAATATCATCTGCACTGTATTGGTTCAGAAAATATTCACTGAGAATCCCCATGCTGATGATATAATCCTTGGCAAATAAATTCGCATACAAAATCCCTGCGCAAAAACCTAACATATAATACAGAGCAAAATGCTTCCCGTTTTCCTGTATCCTCACTGACGTTCCCTCCCTGGTCAAGATACTCCATTATATGTCCGGTCATAAGCAATATATTCTAAAATCTTTTGTACTAAGAGCGCAGATATTTTACTTCATAAGCCAGAAGCGCCGCGATCGTCTTAGAGTCCTGAATCTCGCCGGCATAGATCTTTTCCTTTAGTTCTTCCATAGTATATGCCTTCACATCCACAAATTCATCCTCGTCAAGATTCTGCTTGGACGATTTCAAGTTTCTTGCAACATAGATTCCAATCTTTTCATCACAATATGCCACCGTCGTGCAAAGAGTAATCAGCCAGTTCAGCTCATCAGACTTGTAGCCTGTCTCTTCCTCCAGCTCGCGTCTTGCACACTCAATCCACGGCTCGCAGGGCTCGTCCAGTTTTCCGGCAGGAATCTCAAGCGTTTCTCTTCCTAACGCATTGCGGAACTGTTGAACCATCAGTATTCTGCCGTCAGGAAGAACCGGCACTACTGCTGCCGCCCCGTCATGATGAATAAAATCCCAATCTGCGTGATGACCGTTGGAAAACTCCATATGATCCGTATATACATCAATGATCGCTCCCTTATGAACCAGATCTCTTCCGATTCTTTTTACCTCTTCACCCATATTCTTTTCCTCCTGTTAATATAAAAATAAGGAAAGCCTAAAATATTACTATTTTATGACTTTCCTTGGTTTTAAAGCTTAGATTTCTATTACATTACGCTATTTAGCAAAATCTGTCACCCGCGATTCACGGATTACATTGACTTTAATCTGACCAGGATATTCTAACTCGTACTCAATCTGTTTCGCAATATCCCTCGCCATCAATACCATGTCTGCATCAGATACCTGCTCTGGAACTACCATAACACGAATCTCTCTACCTGCCTGAATTGCAAAAGATTTATCAACTCCCTTAAACTGGTTGGTGATTTCTTCTAATTGTTTTAATCTGTTTGTATATGTTTCTAATGTCTCTCTTCTCGCGCCCGGTCTTGCCGCAGAAATCGTATCTGCCGCCTGTACAACACACGCGATCAAAGTTTCCGGTTCTACATCGCCGTGATGCGCTTCCACTGCATTTATGACTGTCGCAGATTCCTTATATTTTCTGCAAAGATCTACGCCAATTTGGATATGGGAACCTTCCACATCATGATCGATGGATTTCCCGATATCATGCAGAAGACCGGCTCTTTTCGCGATTCTGACATCAAGCCCAATCTCGCCGGCAAGAAGTCCTGCAAGCTGGGACACTTCCATAGAATGCTTCAGCGCATTCTGCCCATAGCTTGTACGGAACTTCATTCTTCCGAGAAGCTTAATAAGCTCCGGATGGATTCCATGAACACCTGCCTCTAAAGCAGCCGACTCGCCTTCCTCACGGATCATCGCTTCCACTTCTCTCTGCGCCTTCTCGACCATCTCCTCAATTCTTGCCGGATGGATACGCCCATCGACAATGAGCTTTTCAAGAGCGATTCTGGCAACCTCACGCCGGATCGGATCAAAGCCTGATAACACAACTGCTTCCGGAGTATCGTCAATAATCAGCTCTACGCCGGTCATCGTCTCCAGTGTACGGATATTACGGCCCTCTCTTCCGATAATACGGCCTTTCATCTCGTCACTCGGAAGCTGTACAACTGAAATCGTAGTCTCTGCCACGTGATCAGCCGCACATCTCTGTATCGCAGTTACTACGCACTCTTTCGCGCGCTTTTCCGCCTCTTCCTTCGCCTGCGCTTCCAGTTCCTTTACCAGTTTTGCGGTGTCATGTTTTACATCATCTTCAACAGTTTTCAACAAATATTCTTTTGCCTGTTCGGAGGTAAGTCCTGAGATTCTTTCTAGTTCCTGTACTCTTTGCCTGCCCATCTCTTCCACCTTTGCTTCACGGTGTTTGAGCTGTTCTTCCTTTGCTGCAAATCCTGCCTCACGCTTCTCAATGGCGTCGGACTTCTTGTCTAAAGCCTCTTCTTTGGAAAGGACACGCTTCTCATAGCGCTGCAATTCCGCTCTGCGTTCCTTGGTCTCTTTTTCAAGCTCATTCTTATTCTTGATAGATTCCTCTTTAATTTCCAAGAGAGACTCCTTCTTCTTCGCCTCAGCCGTCTTGACCGCATCATCTATGATCTCGCGGGCTTTTGTCTCCGCATTGCCGATCTTCGACTCAGCATTGTTCTTCAGACGGGATACGGTAACAAAATGACTGATTACTGCCGCTGCTATGATAAGCACTATTGCAATTGCAATAATGAACCCATTACTTAGCACAGGAGCACCTCCTTATTTAGTTTTCATTGTACAAATACAACAGTTAAATTTTATACTGTTTTTTCAAAGATGTCAAGCTTTTCAGCAACGCTAAATATATCCTCGCACCGAAAACCTTTTCGCGTCAGATAACCAAAAATCTTCTCCTTCTCTTTTCTGCCGCTCTTTTCGGGATCATAATGCTTCTTTTTTAAAATATTTTCAATTGCACTCCTTGCATCGTCTTCTTCATAATATTCCTCAAAGACTCGCTCGATCACTTCTTTATCAACCCCTCTTTGCACAAGGGCGGCAAACATCTCTTTTCTGCTTTTTTTATTCTTTCTGCCTTCCATAAAAACCCTTGCATAGTTCTCATCATCGACATAACCAAAGGATTTCACATAGGAAAGCGCTTCCTCAATCATATCTTCTTTATAGCCATCCTGCTCAAGCTTCTGACGAAGCTGCGCCTGCGTTCTCCCCATATCATTCAGAAGGTGCATGGCGCGAAGTTTTGCCCGTTTGCCCACAATCTCCGTACGTATCTTTAAGTAAACAGTCTCCTCTAACTCGCATCCAACCGCAATATGATAGCGGGAAAGTTCCTTTTTATATAGGATAAATGCATATTTTCCTTCGATATAGACTTTATACTTTGCATTCGTCACAGCTTCTATATTCGTGATAACCATCTGATTTCTCCGATCTCTAATCTTCTTTCGCCGTCCGTTTTCTCGCGGCCTTGGCCGGCTCCTTCACGCCTTCCGCCGCCTTCATGGCTTTTGCCTTTGTTTCATCCTCTATATCAGTGCCATCTTCCTTTGAGCCGTCAAACTGATAATGCTCACGGATTTTTTTGTCAAGCTCGCTCATGATCTCCGGATGCTCCGCCAGATACGTCTTCGCATTCTCTCGTCCCTGGCCGATCTTATCGCCGTTGTAGGCAAACCATGCACCGCTTTTATTCACAAGATTAAGTCCTACTGCCAGATCAAGAATATCTCCCTCCTTTGAGATTCCTTTTCCGAACATGATATCAAACTCTGCCTCCTTAAACGGCGGTGCGATCTTATTCTTTACGATCTTGATCCTTGTACGGTTTCCAGTCATCTCTCCGCCCTGCTTTAACGTCTCGATCCTTCTTACATCCATGCGGACAGACGCGTAGAACTTAAGCGCCCTGCCTCCCGTCGTCGTCTCCGGATTGCCGAACATGACGCCTACCTTCTCGCGAAGCTGGTTGATAAAAATCACGATACAGTTAGACTTACTGATTACAGGAGTCAATTTCCGAAGCGCCTGAGACATCAGTCTTGCCTGCAGCCCCACATGAGAATCTCCCATATCCCCCTCGATCTCCTGACGGGGTACCAGTGCGGCTACAGAGTCAATCACGACAATATCCATAGCCCCGGAACGAACCATTGTCTCCGCAATCTCTAATGCCTGATCTCCGCTGTCCGGCTGTGATATGTATAATTCATTGATATCAACGCCGATATTTCCGGCATATACCGGGTCAAGCGCATGCTCCGCATCAATGAATCCGGCAATCCCGCCTCTTTTTTGTACCTCCGAGATCATGTGGAGAGCCACCGTTGTCTTACCGCTGGATTCCGGTCCGTAGACTTCCACCACTCTCCCTTTGGGCACTCCGCCCATACCCAGCGCGATATCAAGACTCAAACACCCTGTGGGAACCGTCTCCACTGCAACCTGCGCCGCCGGATCCCCAAGCTTCATAACCGTACCTTTTCCGAAATCTTTCTCTAACTTTGCAATTGCCGCTTCCAATGCCTTCTGCTTATTTTCATTACCTGCCATAATTCATTCTCCTTCTTGCTTCCGAACGAATGTTCGTCGTATGATTATTATAGTATTATAAATATTTTTAATTGTCAAGAGCAAAATTTCATAAACAGATGAAAATCATTTCTGCCTTCATCCACAAGCCCCCTTCCCTTTTTTCTCCGTATGTCGGAATCATGCTTTGATCAAAGCGTGAAGATCAGACAGCTTCTTAAGCCGCCCATATCTTAAGATTGATTCTGCCGGCAAGAATGCCGGCAGACTTGATAAATCAAAAATAACATACTATTGTTCAGAGAGCAAGAACTTTCTTGCCTGAAATCCGTCACTAAAATCCGTCACAGAAAACTTTTCACTGCCAGTACAGCCCCATCCGCCGCCAAAATCGCCGCAAGAACCCCAGAGACTGCGCGAAGTACCGCTGGAGACATACGCTTTGTCATCTTGACGAATAAGGGCTGAAAAACGTACAAAAAGATCATGCCTCCGATTCCAAACCTTACACTTGGATTCAGGGCGATCCGCCCTTCAAAATTAAAAGCAAATCTGCGGTAATCCCACGCCCATCCCCCTGTCAGAGCCTCCATAATATAGCTCCCGGTCAGTTCCACTGCGGTCGTGACCGCGATGATCCCAAAAAACACCAGAACCGGCGTCACCAACGCCTTCCCTATATAGATCCGTTTTTCCATCAGCTTTCCCAGAGAACACAGCAGGATCAAAGCGCCTGTCCCATAAATCACACAGTAAGGCCCAAACAATACCCCCCTATTTGAAAATCCCCACCGGTACACTGCGACTTCCAAAAAGACCTCATAGAGCCATCCGATCATTGAATACAACATAAAATAGATAAAATATTCCTGCACTTTCTGTTTCATAAATTCCGTTCCTTCTAAAAATATCTTCTGGCCGGACTGTTACCTTTTAATCTTTACGGTAGAAGCCTGTCCTTTCTTTTTAAGCAGCTTCTGATATGCCTTAAGCTTTTGGGAAGGCACCTTGATAACCGCCTTTTTATGTATCCCGCTAAAAGCCTTCTTCCCGACTTTTTTCAGAACTGTCGATTTGATCTGAATCGTCTTCAACGAACTGCATTTTGCAAACGCTTCTTTTCCGATCGTCTTTACTTTCGCCGGAACAACCAGTTTTTTCAGTCTTTTACACCCGCCAAAGGCGGCATCGCCGATGGTGATAAGTCCTTGATCCAGAGACACAGCCTGCAAAGACGTACATCCCATAAATGCCTTTGCTCCAATACTGGTAATGTTTTTACCGAGTGTTATTTTCTTGAGCTTCGTGTACTTATAAAAAGCTTTGCCTGATATCTGCGTCACTTTAAATGTATAGCCGTTCTTTTTCACAACTGCCGGGACGGAAGCCGCCGTCTTCTTACTATCGCCTTTTACGAGTGCGGCAGTCCCCTTTTTCGCATCGGACTTTGTCACCTTATATGTCATATTCTGATACTTAAAAGTACTGTTTTTCTTTGGAAGTTTGCTGCCGTTATTCTGTCCCGGGATTCCTCCGATATACGGTTTGCTGCCGGAGCCTGTAGTGCCCGGATTCGTCTCTCCGATCCTGATTCTGACAGGAGACTTTATATTTTTACCGCTCCCGTCTCCAAGCTGGCCTTTCCATCCTCCTCCCCATGTATAGAAGCTTTTGTCATTCTTGATCATCGCAGCGTGGGTACTTCCAAGCTCTACAAGCTTTACTCCCGCCGCGATCTTCTTCCAGGTCTTCTCCCTGAACGAGATAAAAGTATTATTCCCGCTCATCCAGAGACTTCCGTCATTCTTGATCACGGCGCTTTCCCAGGTGCCCAGAGAGAGCTGTGAGACGCCTTTCATGATTTCTACTGGATTAGAAATATTACTGCTGTTATTATTTCCCATCTCACCGTCCGTGCCGTGCCCCCACATCCAGAGACTTCCATCCTCTGTAATCGCCGCACTGTGGGTATCGCCCAATGCCACCTTCACCACTCTCTTCTCAGCAGCCTGCGCCGTTTCCCCGGTAAGAAGTCCTGCCAATAAAAAGAAAACCGCCGTCCCCGCCAGCAATCCAATCCTCTTTTTTACTCTCATCCTTTTCTCCTTTATTTTTGTGAACCGTTTTGTTTCACCTACATCTTACCTTTATTTTCACGCGGCTGTCAAGAATAATGAACTATATTCTTACGGGATGCACTGCTTATATCCGTTCTGCGAACCGCAAAAAGCAAAGAGGTTCGCACAGAACAAAAGCACCCCTATAACCGAGACCGCCTTTCCCGCCGCTGTTCCCGGCGCATGGTAAACGATCTGAATCTCATGCTCCCCTCCTTTCACCCTGCACCCCAAAAATGCAGAATTGACCTTCTCTGTCTTAGCGCTTTTTCCATCCACAAATATTTTAAAGTTCTGATCAAAAGGAATGGTAGTGATCAAATAGCCCGCTCTTTTCGCGACGGCACTTCCTGCGATCACATTTCCTTTCGTCCGCTCTCTGTCAAGGATCAGTCCCGACTGGTAAAGCTCTCTTGCGTCTTTTTCCGCCGGAAGGGTTCCCATAAAACATTCCGCATCCGAAATCCGGTAATGACCGGCTGAAAAGACCAGTTCTGCCTGCCGTTTACTCCCTTCGGCCGGCACTGCATAAGTAAACACTGTATTTTCATTATAATAAAAATGTCCTTCGGCAGTCAGCTTACTGCGTTCTCCCTCAAACCAGACCGTAACATCCCTTGACGGCCGCAGGTTTTCTACGCAGAACTTCAAAAACAACACTCGTTCCGCCCCATTATTTTTCTCGCTTTCAGCAGCAGAGCTTTCCGGGATATTCACACGGACAGTCTGGCTTTTTTCAGAGTCAATCTCCGCCGGCAAAGATACAGGAACCGGAACGGCCTCTCTTTTTTCCGCTCTCTTTTTCTTTGCTGCGCCATCCTCTTTTACGACCGCATAATCAAGCAGCGCCAGTTGATTTTCCGGGAAATGCATCCGTTCATACTCCTTCTTTTCCATCACCTTATCCGTCACATAGGCCACCGGGGAAGCCAGCCGGTTTTCGCGCAGCTTTCCATCTTCCACCACATATTTTACGCCCATAAATCTCTGATAGACCGGGTTTTTCAAAGCCGGCTGCATCAGAAAATTGCGGTATGGCTGTTCCACGCCGAATGCCTTTCTGAATTGCTGGTAATCGTCGTTATACAAAGAGGAGTATACCGAGGATACATACTGCCCCATATCCCAGATCCGGTTCAAGTTTGCCGCATTCTCATCCTCTGTTCCAAGCTGCTCCGTCCGGTAAAATCCTTTCTCCGTTTTCACCGCCTCTCTGATCGCTGAGACATCCTCTCCGTCTGTTACTTCCTCATAAAATTTACTGCTTACATAGTTGTTTTTCTGAATGTTGTACGCGTTTCCAAACAAAGCGAGCAGTATCACCGGCGGTATCAGCAGGAAAAGTACATTTTTCCTCATACAGAACAGCACATAGCTAAGCAGCATTATCACAGCATCCGCCAGCAGCAGCTTCCCGTATCTTCCGAAACCGGAACGGATGAAATGAACCGTCAGGATACCAAAAACGGCTGCATAAGGAAGCGCTCCCATAAAAACATTCCCTTTTTTCTCCCGCCGTTCTCCCATGCCGTCCATATGATCTGCATAATAAGCCGTCACATAGCACAGAAGGGGCAGAAAAGGAATCATCACCTTATCCCGCACATAAAGTCCGCCGTTGAGCGCCCATGCAAAAAAAGGCACTGTAAGGACGATCACGCATCCCCATGCAAGCACACGATCCCGCCATCTTTTAAAAAACAGCATCGACAGCAGCGCCGTGACTGCAAAAGTCGTAAGCCCTATCCCATAGGGGGAATAGAAAAATCTTCCGGCGGAAAACTCCGGCAGAAAAAGATCCGCCGCAGTAATCCCCGCTCCCTTACTGCCTCCCTTCCTTCCCATCAAAGCCGCGGCCGTTGGGATCAGCAGCACGCCGCTCATGCATACTGCAATGAAAAAAGGCATAAGGAACCGAATCCCTTCCTGAAAAAATGCAAAAACGGCTGCTTTCTTTTCCTTTCTGCCCGACCCCCCGCCATACTCTGCCCCGCGCTCTCCGATATACCGATGCAATCCATACAAGCCAAGCGCCAGCATTCCGCCGATACTGAAATAAAAACTTGTCATGATCATAAGAAATACACCGGCTGTAAGCAGTCCGCTCTTCCTCTTTTCAAAATGTCTTTCAACTCCCAGAAACCCCATGCACAAAAAGGGCATATAGTCAACAAACATAATCTGATTGTAGGACTGGTATACCATCGGTCCGGCCAGCAGAAACAGAATCGACGTAAGGAAACTGATCCTCCGCTCAAATCCTCTCCCCAAAAACCACTGGTATAATAACACTCCCGCCGCCGCAAGGCACACGATCTGAGCCGCCATCAAGTAATCTGCCATTTTCACAAACGGAAAGAAGTAAGACAGCAATATAACCGGGCTGTAAAGCCCATAATAAGAGAAGTTGTAGATATTCTGCCCGCCTCCGATATTGGCGGCGAATTCCGGGAACAGATTCCCCGTCTCATAGAACTGCCTTCTGAAATAGTCCGGCAGTACGCTGTGCTGACTGATCCAGTCCACCTTCGAGCCAAACATCCCATGCCGCAGGCAGAAAACCCAACAGATCAGCAAAGCGCATACGCATAGCATAAGCTTTGCTTCGATACCGCGGCGCATAGCATAAGCTTTGTCAGACGCTGTCATCCTGCCGGCACTTTTTTTTCTATGATCATTTCTTTCTCTAAGATAATAAGGAACCGTTATACTCATTCTGCTCACTTTTACGTACCTCCTGCTTATGAATTTTCCCGATATTGGCATATTCTAATCCCCACTTCTTAAGAAACGCCAAAATTAATTCTTAAAAATTCTTAAGAACAAACGAATAATTCTTCAATATTTGATAGAATATTCCTTAAAGAGGTGACAAGAGATGACAGAGAAATCACACATTTTAATTGTAGACGACAACCCCGAGATACGGGAGATCATACAGGTGCTGCTTGAGGGAGAGGGGTTTGAGATTAAAGAAGCCAGCGACGGCAAAACAGCGCTTGATCTTGCGCGCAGTATAGATTTTGACTTGATTATCCTTGATATTATGATGCCGGGAAAGAACGGTTACCAGACCTGCATCGAAATCCGAAAAAACAGCAATGCTCCGATCTTGTTCTTAAGCGCGCGCACAAAAGACAGCGATAAGACGCTCGGTTTTTCAAGCGGCGGCGATGATTATCTGGCAAAGCCGTTTTCCTACAATGAGCTGATCAGCCGAAGCAAGGCGCTGATCCGAAGATACCAGATCTACAGGGGAAAGCATGATGCACAGACGGCTCAGACAGGGAAAGATGTGAACGCAGATACGGACACTCCCGAAATTATCTCCTATCACCATCTGGAAATTAACGAGGAGAAAGAACAGGTTTTCTCAGAAGGAAAGCTGCTTACCCTGACCGCCACGGAATACGCCATGCTGCTTTTGCTCATCAAAAACCGGAGACAGATCTTCTCCGCGCAGCATCTCTATGAAGCAGTCTGGGACGAGACATATTACTATGGAGCCAATAACACAGTCATGGTGCATATTCGGAACTTAAGACGCAAGATCGAAAAAGATGCAAAGAATCCGGTTCTGATTAAAACCATATGGGGAAGGGGGTATCGATGTGATTAAGAAACTATTTGAACGAATCTCAGGGTGGAAGCTGCGCACACAGTTCGCGGTATTGATTCTGTGCGCCATGCTGCTTTCCTTCTGGCTCTTCTGGATGCTCTGGGCGAATAAATGGAGAGTTTTAGATTATCTGGGGCTTGCGGATTTTTATTTTCATAATGGAGTAGATATCATGCTTACGGATGCTCTCTATGAACAGGCAAAGAATTATGAACTTCCCGAATCTGAAGATGACAAAGAACGGATTCAGGCCCTTGATCCTCTTTTCGATCTGGCGGACGATTATACGGGGATATCATTTTACGGCACTGATGACGGATTATACCGGGCAAGCCGACCGGCAAAGATCATGGAGGAAAGTGGAATCTTTTCTACCTTCTTCTATCTGGGGTACCGCCTGACCGACGGCGAGGGGGAGGACTTTCGTTATTTCCCGCTGGAATTTTCCAACGGAAGGGGGAATGCTTTCGTCGTCACCTACCGGCGCTCGATCGTCGTCTACCCGTTTGCGCTCCTATGCCTGATTGTCTCGGTCCTCTTGTTCTTCTTTATCGTCCTGTTTTTTATCAACCGGAAGATAAGATCAATCCTTGCTCTTGAACGAGAGGTTCTCGTCATGTCCTCCGGCGACTTAAGCCATCCTGTCCCAGACCTTGGAGGCGACGAGATCGGCATTCTGGCAAAGGAGCTTAACAACATGCGGATGACTCTGAATGATAACATTGAGAAAGAACAGGAGAGCCGTCAGGCCAATCAGGATCTGATTACCGCCCTCTCCCACGACCTGCGCACCCCGCTCACCATACTGAACGGCTATCTCGAAGTGATCAAGCTTAAGAAAAATCCAAAACTTTTTGAGGAATATGTGGACAGATGCCTCAAAAAGACAAAAGACATCAAAGAACTGACCGACCGGATGTTTGAATATGCTCTCGTCTCAGAAGAAAATGAGACGCCGGAGATCACATGTATATCCGCAGATTTCATCAGGCAATGCCTTCAAGAGAATGTAGATTTTATCAGACTCGCCGGTTTTCAGACAGAGCTTTCCCTTGATCGCTCGCCCGCCGGTTTCAAAAGCGATAAAACCATGATAAAGCGGATCCTCAGCAACCTTTTTTCAAATATCTTCAAATACGGGGACAAAAAAGAAACGGTTCTCATATCCTTCTGCATGAAGAAGGATACGTTCGCCATTACGATAGAAAATGCTGTCAAACAGGAGCATTCTCTCGAAGACAATAATAATATCGGTTTGAAAAGCGTCCGTAAGATGATACGTCTTCTGGACGGAGAGATTTTTGTATCGCACGCATCAAAAACCTTTACCGTTAAGCTTACATTAGGAACAGGGGTATAAGATTACCCCTCTTCCTCAAACTCCAGCGTGTCCAGCCACTCGTCAAACTGGTCGGCCACCTGCTCATATTCATCCTCATCCTCGATAAAGATAAGTTCGTGCTCGTCTCCTCCTGAAACATCACGCTCAAACTGATAAAACCAGACTTCTTCCGACAGCTCATCATGCTCATCCAGCGGAGAAATGGCGATATACTCCCTGCCGTTCATCTCAAACACTGTGATAATGCCGCAGTCAACCTCCCCATCATCTGTCATCAAAGTAACGACATCAACCTCTAATTCCAATTCCTTTTCCATCTTTTTTCCTTTCGTATATTTGTAAAATAATGAGAAACGTCTCCAATGCTGTAATACACAGATTGGAATCAGCCGTAAAAGACTGATTCCATCATAACATATCCCGTATCAAAAACATATAGTAATTTGCACGATTATTCAGATATTACTCAAAAGTTCCCTGCTTCTCTATTTTTTTCAGTGTCTCGGAATCCGTATATACTACATAAGACTCTTCTCCGGTATCTGTCAGTATTGTCGCCGTCAGGTCGATGGTTGCATCGATTGACTCGATTCCGTCAAGCCACAGTTCATCTCCATAGCACAATCTGTCTTTGATTGAATTGATAAATTCCTCATCATAGATCGTAAGACTTTCCGCAACATCTGAATCCTTCCGGTATCTGGAAGCCTCAAGCTGTGTGATCGTAAGTTCCTTCATGGAAGTTCTTAGATCTACTTTCAGCTCATCCCGCAGATATTTGATCGTCTTTTTGAAAGAAGGATAAAGGTAATAAGCATCCGAGTCTTCCATGGCAAAATTCTGATATGGATTATTCTCCGTCATTGCTTTTGGATCATACCCATGCATGATCATGATCTGCCCGAAGGGAAGGGTATTCTTAACTGTATCGTAGTCCAAAGTAGAGTGGTCCTCTAGATAGCACCGGAACAGCTCTGCTCTCTGTTCCTTCGTCAGATCCAGCGTCTCTGTATGTGTCGGATAGCTTACCTTTATGTCTGTCACCAGAGACCAGTCCGCCGTATACAGAGAATACGTATCCTTTTTATACTCCATCGTGTTAAATACCTGCCCCATCAGCTCATCCTTAAGCTCAGCCGAAACCACATACTGACGTCTTACTTCCTCCCCGTTCTTCAGCTTATATCTGACATTATAATGCTCGAAACCTCTCCATTCATCAACGCTTCCATTATTATAAATGTCTGCGTTCTTATCATTTTCTCTGACAACCCGGTCAAGAATCGCAAGCGCTCCTTCCATTGTCTCGCCGCTCACTCCGTTCTTCTCCTTGCCCCAGAAGGATCCTTCTGAAGACTTTTCAAGTCCGATTGACTCAAGGTCTTCTGCCTCCGGAAGATACCTGTCATAGCCGCTTACATCCGCCCAGAAGAATCCGACGATTGCAAAGGATACTGCCATGCCTGCCAGCATCTGGCGCTTATTCGACCACAGTCCCCGAACGTCAAACTGATAGATACACTCTATCACGCCGTGGGAGAAAAATCCTCCTATGATCACACCTGCGACGATCCACGGCTTGAAGGATGTAAAGGATACGGCATACAGAGCCAGACCTACGTAAATAGCTGCCGGAACGACTAAGAGGAACCGGATAACCGGATTTGCTGCCGGGAATGCCATCGCTTTTCCTGCCATCTCGGAGGGACGCCGCTCAAACAGCAGATAATTGATAATCAGAAGCACTGCCGCCCATACGGCGATAACCGCCAGATGAATCATGTGATCCTTCCATTCCCATGTTCCATACGATGACAGCAGCATATTTGTAAGAGACGCCGGTGAAAAATAATTTAAATACTCTGCTCCTTCCATTCCGTCACAGTAAGTCGCAAAAAATGTCGCCGCCAGAGACGGATACAGCCAGTAAAGCATAACCGGAAAATACCCGGCAAACACGCCAAAGCCCAATATTCCGATAAAAGTATTTCCTGTCATAACCATAGCTAACGACATAGTAAGGTATATCACTGCAAATACCGCAATACAGCAGACGATCGACCACGCTGTATTTATGAGAAACGCTCCGCTGACATACCCTGTCGCCGCGGCAACGATGCATTTGAACGCCGATACAAGAACAAGAGGCGCTGTAAAAAGCACAAAATCATTCGTCAGCATCAGATACAGCATCTCCCGCCTTCTTACAGGCAGAGAATGATAAAAATCAATCTCCGTCTTCGAGTGAAGATACTTAAAGCTGCTGATCGCAAGCAAGACTGCCGCCCCCACGGCCACTATGCCCATTCCGAATTCCGGTTCGGAAAGTCCTGTGATCATTTTCAGCTTTTCAGAAGCATTCTCCTCTCCGCCGCATATATTCTGTACATTCATCAGAAATATAAGCAAATACAGGAAGAAAAAGAAGAATGTCACGAGTATCATGCCGATTCTATGCTTGATATTTTCCCGCCTTAAATTAATAAATGAGATTTTTGATGTCATATCCGACCACCTCCGTTTCACTGATAAAGATTTCCTCTAAGGACAATGGCAGGACTTCATAGTAGACCGGTTTTAATCCTTCCATCTTTCCGGCAATGTCCTCTTCATTCTCCCTCACCGTCATAGTGATAAGCCGCCCTTTCTGATTCAGCTGCAGGATATGGAACAGCTTGTACAGCGAAACCTTTGAATCCTCCGGGAATACACACTGCACTTTGTGCATATTGCACTTCAGATCCGCAAGCTCCTTCGATAGCAGCACGCCGCCTCTGTGCAAAAGTCCGATATGGTCACAGATATCCTCAAGCTCACGCAAGTTATGCGATGCGATGATGGGCGTCAGCTCACGTTCGTCTATCTCTTTTGCAAAGATACTTTTAATGCCTTGACGCATCACCGGATCCAGCCCGTCAAATGTCTCGTCGCAGAACAGGTAAGATACATTAGCGCAAAGACCGATCAGTATCGAAAGCTGCTTTTTCATACCCTTAGAATAGGTCTGTATCTTTCTTGCGCCGTCCAGTCCGAACTTATTCATCATCTCATCAAATCTTGTATAATCGAATTGCATGTAATATCTACCGTAAAAGGTTGCCATATCCTTTGCCGTCGCGTTGGGAAAGAAAAACTGATCATCCGAAATATAGAAACACCGCTTTTTCACATCCGGATTATCCCACACATTCTGTCCGTCGATCACGATCTCTCCCTGCTGCGGTTTCAGAATCCCTGCCATCATACGAAGAAGGGTGCTCTTCCCCGCGCCGTTCGTTCCAAGCATCCCAAAAATATTCTGTGAGCGGATCGTAAGGTCAATCTCTTTAACAGCTTCAATTTTTTCAAAGGATTTACTAACCTGTTTTATCTCTATCATGCCAAAACCTCCTCCGTCACTTTCTCTATGCAGCAAATAAGTTCTTGCCTGTCGATCCCCTGCTTCATACAGGTACGAGCCTGTTCCTCCAATCCTGCAAGAAGTTTTTCCCTGTGTTTACGTATGAATTCCTCATCCCTTTTCACAAAATTCCCCCTTCCCTTCACCGTGTAGATGAATCCGTCCTTTTCCAGTTCCGTATAAGCCCGCTGAATCGTATTCGGATTGATCGACAGTTCCACCGCAAGGGTACGGACCGACGGAAGCTTCTCATCCGTTTCCATCACGCCGTTTATAATGAGCGTCTGGAAACGTTCGATAATCTGCTCATAAATTGGACGTTTATCATTGTAATCAATAATAATCATAGCGTCCCCCTTTCAAAACATTAGTGAACTAAGCGTATTAAGTGTCTTAGTACACTAATTGTATACATGATATGCAAATCTGTCAATAGATTTAATAAAATCATAATAAAAGGTACATGAACTTTTATGATCCATGCACCTTTTAAACTATCGCTATCACATTTACAGGCAGATCATCTCTGCGATCTTGTCAAAACACCATTCCTTATCTCTCTTTTCTATAGCCTCCAATGTGACGATATCCAGACTTTTAATCTCCTCTCCCTCTAGCATATAAGTAAATTCACCCACACGTTCTCCTTTTTTCACAGGAGCATCGACAGAGCTTTCTGCTTTCTTTTCTGTCGTCACCTCTTCATCCTTGCGAAGAAGAACGCGAAACTCTCCGCCCTGATCCTCCGGCTTCATACCGGCGCGCACCCTGCATTCAAAATCAAAGTCATCATCCGGATTTACTCCGCCGTCCACTTTGATCTCTTCTTCCGGAAGCTCCTGCCATACATCCCGATATTCATAATTTTCAAGGGCATACTCCATAAGCTTTTTCGTATCCTTCCACTTATACCCTTTATTGTTCGGCCAGCCGCAGGCCAAAAGAGCCACAATAAACGTGCGCTCATCCCTCTTTAGCGCTCCCACATAGCAGTATCCCGCCTTCGCCGTGAATCCGGTCTTTCCCGAAAGAGCCCCTTCCATCATAGTCAGAAACAAATTATGATTGTTACAGGAGAAGTGACGCTTTCCGTCTATCGAAGCAAATTCATAGCTCTTCGCCCTCGTAATCGAAAGAAACTCCTCTTTTTTCGGCGACTGTGTGATGCAGTATTTCATAATACGCGCAAGATCTGCCGCCGTCGTCGAGTGAGCGCCACCGTCGTCCTCTCTGTCGAGACCATTGGGCGTCACAAAATGGGTATCTGTACATCCAAGCTCCTTCGCCCTCTCATTCATCATCGCTGCAAAGCTCTCCACAGAACCCCCGATCG
>ERZ778504.1416-NODE-1416-length-17283-cov-6.409450_pt1 | contig 17283 bp, 18 predicted proteins | sample MGYA00510046_ERZ778504 | MGnify/ENA primary metagenome ERZ778504 (study PRJEB29527, sample SAMN07138964) | mouse gut metagenome | material: feces | host: mouse | place: China:Nanjing | collected 2016-01-25 ...
CGACGCTTTTACTTTTTTAAAGGTTGTGTCCTATTCATAGGACATGTTCTCTGAATAATTCTTCGGCATCTTAATCCAATGCCTCTCGTTAGAATTTTCAGGGTTGCATTACTGTTTATTTGTCAAGGTTCTTCATTTTGTGCTTGTCCATTCCGTGACAGCTTTTAAAGTTTATCACGATTTCTATATCTTGTCAAGCACTTTTTTTGATAAATTAGATGATTTTTGTGATTCGTTCTACTTTATCCAAAATGTCTTATAAATTCTGTCTGTCTATTTCTGACGACGAAAATTATCTTACCACTTCATTTAACATCTGTCAACAGCAAAAAAATATTTTTTACAAATAATTACAGGAAAATTATTTTTTCTCCCTATGCCTTTCTACAAATTGATTTTTTAGTACCAGAAACTCATCTAACTGCTTTAATGTGTAGAACAGCACTGCCCTGGCTTCAAACTCTTCTCTGCTTTCAGGAAGGCTTTCTCCTTTCATATCCAGAAATGTTTTTTCCAGCGTATCCAGAAGTTCTTTCACATCATTATTACGGTGATATTGCACCTCTATTTTACTGAAAAAATCTGCCACCTGTACAATCTGAGCCGGAAGCATATTTATCATGGTAATGCTTTTGTATATGTTCATAAGCACCCTGCTCTGGTTTTCCCGCATCTTTATATAATCCAGCTCATAAGAGGACTGATACAAAATCGTGTTATTCCAGTTCCTAAGCGCGCACTCCTTTGCACGCTGTATCGCATCATCAAGCCGGGCAAAACAATCCGAACAATATTCCGTCCTATCCTCTCGTTTCAAACAAACTGCCATCCGATGTATTATACTCTTTATCTCATCATCGACCTGCCTTGAAAGCCTGTCAAACTCGTCTTCCCTTTTTCTCAAAGGAAGGTTGATGAAAATACCAAAGGATGTCCCTACTATAAACAGCAACATTTCATTTTGTACTATTTGCTGGTCAAAACGCTGTTCTGTCAGAAAATGTGAAATTAGTACTGAATCCATGGCTATTGCCTCACTCCACCCTGCATTGAGACACAAAAACGAGAAAAAGAAAAGATAAATCACAAATGCTCCGACCGAAAACCCGAACAGCTTATAACATAATACCGCAATAATTAATGCACACAAAAAAGCCAGACCTCTGTTTGCAGCCGTCCGCAATGTTTCGCGCTTTGTGTTCTGGATACTTAAAACTGTTATGATTCCTGCCGTAACAGCATAATTCAGCCCCAGCAGATTCGCCATCAAAATAGATAGCACTGCTGCCAGGGCTGTTTTAAACGCTTTTGTTATATGAAATCTTTTTATGATATTTGCCATAATACCCATTCACAGTCATGACTTCATAAAATTCATGACTTCTGATTTCGATTTCGCACCGACCGATGTGGCTGCCACCTCACCATTTTTAAACAGAATCAGCGTCGGAATGGACATCACCCTGTATTTGAGGGCAATCGTATCAGCCTCATCTGTGTTTACCTTGCAAATCTTAATATCCGAAACTTCCCCTGCCAGTTCATCAATAACTGGCGAAAGCATTTTACAGGGTCCGCACCATGGAGCCCAGAAATCTACCAAAACAGGAATTTCTGATTTAATTACCTCTTGTTCAAAATTTGCCTCTGTCAAATGAATCACTGCCATATTAATACCTTCCTTTCGTACCCTATGTTTTGTCTTATATCATTTATATATTCTAGTATACCATTTTTACCATAAAATAGTAAACTATTTATTCTTTATTTTCTCCATTTAATACCATCGCAATAATATGTGCCAGCGGGTCACACGAATTCATCGCCTCTTCTACTGTATTTGTCTGCGAACCAAGCTCTATTAGCATACTCTTCGGTCTATAGTGCAGATTATATCGGTATCCTTTTAGATAAATACGTCTGGTAAGCCCTGGATAAAATTCCTCTGCCGCAAGCTGCATCTGAAACGAAAGCGACAAATTATCTTGCACATATGGGTTTGGCAGGTTATTCAGCGTCCCTAGCTCCCTTGTGTAACACAATCCATTAAAGAACATAAACTTAGCCATTGGCTTGTTCTGTATTGTCGTGACAAGCTTTGTATCCGCGTTTGTCTGGTCTCTGTGCAGGTCTATCATAACTTCAATAGAGGGATTTTCGGCAAGTACCTTATCGAGTCCCACCATCGCATTTGAATATGCATAATCCCTGCTTTCCACATCATACTCACCTGTATGGTGAAGTACATTGAATCCATACTGAGTTCTAAGAATATCACATAAATGTTCACCTACACCAACAATAGATGTCGATGAATCCCCTTCTGTGGAATCTATGTATTTCTCCTGGGAATGTGTATGGTATACAAGAATCTGCACCTTGCTGTTGTCCTGTTTCAGAGACGCATCAAATCCCATGAGCGTATTGTATTGAAGCTGTTCCTCCCTCACCTGCGTCGTCGCGTCCACGGCATAAAAGGTTTCCCTTACAAATCCTGGGTCACTCAGCTGCTGTCTGGAATACTGCGCAACAGGTGCCTGAACCGGAATGAACGTTCCTGATGCCGCAGTATTTTCCGCCAGTACTGCCTGCTCAAGTTCCTGATATACACTCTCCCCGGCCATTTCGGAAACTTCATCATTGTCCTGAATGTCCACTGCCGGCATTGAATCATTATTTGTTATTTTGGCGGCATCAGACTCCGGATGCTGCATATATTCTGTAAAATAGCTGCCACTGTCATTTTCCTTTATCATGCACATTTCAAGAGGCATATCTTTATAAAACTGGTACAATATTTTATCAGTCAGATTTCTTTTTTCCCAGATACCACCAATGTACAGCGAATAGGGATGATACAGTGCGATTCCATGGCTGAGTGCCGCACTGTATATTTTATCCCCTAGCGATTCGCTGTTTCTTATATCACTGGCGGCACGCATACAAAGCTGCAATGAGGCAATGATAAATATACCTATCAGTATTGCCTGTCTCCTGACCTTATCATTAATATTCACACATCAACTCCAATCTGCCTGCTCTGGCAGGCGTTCATTACTCCTCCTGTGCCATGTCCAAGGCAATATTAATTGCCTCTGACAATGTAAAGCTAAGTCTTTTTGTAGTCTCGTCGATATTCTTTGTAGTCACATACATATTATGCAGCTGTGTATCAGCGCTATTCCGAAAATAATCAAGCGAGGCTTTTCCGCCATCATACTCTTCCGATAACTTTTCGAGCGCATCCGAGACGATTGTTCCTGCATCCACCACCATGGGAATTCCTATTGCAATTACAGGAACCCCCAAGCTTTCTTTTGTAAGGGCATTCCGGTGGTTTCCTACCCCTGACCCAGGATGAATACCTGTATCTGTTATCTGTATTGTCCTGTTCAGTCTCCTAGTACTCCTTGCCGCAAGTGCATCTATTACTATTACTATGTCAGGTGTTGTCTCTTTTATTACTCCTTTTATAATCTCGGCAGTCTCCATACCCGTCTTTGCCATTACACCAGGCACAAGGGCACTAATCTGGTGTATCTTGGATGCCCTGTATGCCTGACGCCCATATTCCCTGATAATGTGCCTTGTAATGAAAAGATTGTCAACCGTACATGGTCCCAGCGAATCGGCTGTAACATCGCGGTTGCCGAGTCCGACCACCAATATTGATTTTTCTTCATTGATGTCCGGCAGTACATCCCTGAGCTGCCTTGCCAGTTCTTCCGAGATATCCCTGTGGTAATCCTCGTCACTTTCCTGTAGTGCGGGCGCCTCAAGCGTAATATATGTTCCCATCGGTTTTCCCATGCTTTTTGCCGCATTTTTGCTCAGGATAACTACCTTGGAAATGTGGACATCCTCCATAACGTCATATTCATCTATGGACACTCCCCTCATTTGTCCGGAAGCCCGCTTCCTGACACTTTCGGTCGCTTCCAATGCCAAATCTGTTCTTATCTGAAACTGCTGCATAACGTATCCCCCAATCCTAACTATCACTCGGTTTCTGTCATTAGTTGTTACTGTTCACTCCGTTCCAGTAACAGGTAAACATCCCTTAGCCGTAAATGCTAAGTCCTGTGTAAACAGTAACCATTAGTTACTAGTTTTTCTAAATTTTTTGAGAATATGTATTGACATATCAGATTCCATAAATTACAATATATAGGTATGTTTACATTAGTTCGTCCGTGTCCGGCTTTAATGGAACATAACAGAATAAACTTCGGAAAAATGGGAGGTGTCAAGCATGGCAAACATTAAATCTGCTAAAAAAAGAATTTTAGTTAACAGAACAAAGGCTGATAGAAATAAAGCTATTAAGTCTGGCGTAAAGACCGCTATCAAGAAGGTTTACACAGCTGTAGAAGCAAATGACAAGGAAGCCGCTGCTGCTGCTTTATTAAATGCTACAAGCGTAATTGATAAGGCTACAACCAAGGGCGTATACCACAAAAATTATGCTTCCAGAAAAGTTTCTCGTTTATCCAAGGCTGTAAACCAGATGGCTTAAGCTTGCATATAAAAGGTTTCATATATAAGATAAAGACAAAAACAACCCATACCGTCATGTGGGTTGTTTTTTATTTTTTACATTTTCATATTCCTCATTCATCCATTCTATCGCTTCTGCAAGTCCTTCCTCGCTAAAAGCGAAAAGTCCTGATATTTTTTCACTATCTGGTGTTGCCTCGAATCCATACGGCTCGCTCCACAAATATACTTTTAACTTTTTCTCGTCCTCAATGGTTTCCATGTGCAGCATGAATCGTATTCCCTTATGGCTGCCCGTAAAGTCTTCCTTTTTCACAAAGTTCAGCGATAAAAAGTCTGCCCTTGTAAGCATGGCGTTTCATTTCCTCCCTGTCTATGGATTTACTCCTGTCTGTGACAGCACCTCCAAAAGCGACCCATTTTTTGATACGTATTTATAGCCTGCATCCTTGTCTTCATGAAACACAGGGGAACGGTTAATGTAAAAGCCATCCATTCCCGCCGCCCTGGCGCCTGCCATATCCGACTTGAGTTCATTCCCAATCATCAGGGACTTCGCCTTTTCCAGGCCATACCGCTCACAGCAGATATTGTAAAATTCCGGATCTGGTTTCATACAGTTTTCATCGGAGGATATCAGGATGCCATCAAAACAGGGCACCAGCCCTGTCATCTCAAGTTCCTGCCATGTAAAGCTTCTCTGGGCATTGGATAGCAGATAAATGTTCTTTCCGGCTTTTTTCAGCCCTTCCAGGCACGCCAGCGTATCCGGAAACAGGCTCAGATATATCAGCGAAATCCTCCGGAAGCCCTCACACAGAAGCAGCACCTGTTCATCAGAAATTTCATAGCCGTTTGCAGCAAATACATCCCGGAATACGTTCTCGACCTGAATCTCCGGTTTGGCATATTTTCCCTGCCGCACTGCCTCTTCCCTGTATTCCCTCTCTATTGATGTATACAGCCTGCGAAACAGTTTCCATTCAAAATAAAACCCTTGCTTCCTGAGCCACTTGGCGTACTTTTTAAAAAAGTTTTTGCTGTATTCATCCGTATGGATGTCAACAAGTGTTCCATATAAATCAAATATATAATTCTGATACATTCTTATCCCTCCTGCACTCATTCTAATATTTCATCCAAAAACACATTGTCATCAAAATCAGGTATGAAACTTTCTTCCGCGGTTTCTCCCTCTTGTATAAAGGCATTTTCTATGCCAAGACAGACTGCATAGTCGAGCACCTTTTCATATTCCCTTCGTGTTACGCGTCTGCCAAGCTCCGGAAACTTTGTCAAATCTTTCGGAGGCGTATACTGGTTCATAATGCTCATGTATATCGTATCGCCGTAGGTTTCATATAAATATTTTATTACCGCCCTGGAGTCCTTCGTGCATCCTGGCATAACCATATGCCTTACTATCACGCCCTTTTTCATAAGATCCTCCTGAAAAACAATCGTGCCTGTCTGGCGAACCATCTCCGCAAGCGCCTCGGATGCATTTTCAAAATAATCTGGCGCATTGGAATATTTGGCGGACAACTGCGTGCCGTAATATTTCATGTCAGGCAGGTATATATCAATCAATCCGTCTAACATATGAAGTGTCTCCACACATTCATATCCTGATGTATTATAAACAACAGGAATTGTGAGGTTCTTTGCCTTCGCCCGGCTAAGCGCTTCTGCAATTTGTGGTGTAAAGTGTGTGGGTGTCACCAGATTTATGTTTTCTGCACCTTTTTCCTGCAATAGCAGAAACAGCTCGGACAACTGCACGTTTGTCAATTCTTTTCCCTTACTGCCCAGGGCGATACTCCGGTTCTGGCAGAATACACATTTTAATGGACATCCTGAAAAAAATATCGTGCCGGAACCGTTCTGCCCGCTGATGCATGGTTCCTCCCACATATGCAGGGATGCCCTTGCGACCCTGACAACTGATTTTTCCCCGCAGTACCCGATTGTCTTTGCCCTGTCAACATGGCATTTTCTGGGGCAGAGTGTACACTGCCTTTGCATTGTATTCATTGTCTGTATGCCTGTCTTTAAAGTTTATATATCAAATCATGGTTAATCTGTTTTGCGTTTTTGATAATGCTTTTTTCCTGCTCCTTGAGATAAAGCTGAAGCTGGGCAATTTCCCCCTCGTCAAATCCCCTGGCATTCACTACATTCCTGCTCGGCAGCATAATCTCCGCATAATCATCCCTGTCAGCAGTCTTTCTCTCAAAACACACATGGATTACTTTCCCGCTTTTTCCCGCAAGCAGACCCGTATGCGTCATTGTTATTTTATCACTGTCATTTATTTTAATATCCATTATGCCATTCTCCTATTATTTATTCATTATGATATGATGGAAAAATGCGATTCCGAAACGATTCGTGTTCTGAAACGCGCATTTCAATTTGCATCATGTTCCTCTGCCAGTCCGCATCATTTTGTATATCCTGATTATGCTTTAAATCCCAGAATGTCCGTATGCCATATACGTTTGAAATTATCAGACCATTATTACTTCACTTTACAATGTCCGTATCGTCATAGTAATGAATTGTCCCAAATTTCGATGTGATTGTCTCATTTCCATCGAGGAGTGCATTCACATTTTCAAAACTGTTATGCAGCACTGCCTCCATCATTATCCTTCCGCAACGGTTATGTTTTACGATGGACAACATGCCTCCCTGCTTTAACAGGCGATAAAACTCTTTTATAATTTGTTCCCTTTCCAGTGTATACTCCAATACATTATGACAGAAAATAACATCAAAAGAATCACTTTCCAGCTCATCCAGACCACCAACAATCTGGCTGTATGCATTCTCCACATATCTTTGACTTACACTTTCTGCACATGGCTCTATCGCTGTCACCTAATTATATTTTGCATATTGGCTGGCTGTGACACCGAGTCCGCTCCCAAAGTCCAATATCACCCTGCCCCTTATATCCCCTAACTGTGCCCATAATATTTTCTTCAACAGCCTTTCCCATGGCAACAACTGTTCCATTTTGTTTTCTCCATTCTACCGCATTGACAGTTTTCTTTATATTATAATATAAAATGTCGCAAATTCAAAGCATGAATTTTCAGACTTCTCACAAACTTATATCCAGGAACGATATCATCATAAGCCTCGAATCCCCAAAAAATTTATAAAAATTTTATATCATCTAGAAATACAAAAAAGCACCAAATATAAGACTTTCATACCCTACATTTGGCACTTTTTGTTGTGCATGTTACTGCTTACTTATAATTGACGATTTTTCCAAAATCCGCCTTAAGGCTTGCGCCGCCTACCAGTCCTCCGTCGATGTCGGGCTGTGCGAACAGCTCTGCAGCATTTCCTGCATTTACAGACCCGCCGTACTGAATGCGCACTGCGTCTGCTGTCGCTGCATCATACATTTCAGCGATGCAGTCACGGATGCCCTTGCAGACCTCCTGCGCCTGCTCTGTTGTTGCTGTCTTGCCTGTTCCAATAGCCCAGATTGGCTCATAGGCGATAACCAGCTTTTTCACCTGGTCGGCTGTGATTCCTACAAGGTCAGACTTAATCTGAAGCCGAATCCAGTCCATCGTAACGCCTGTCTCCCTCTGTTCAAGGGATTCACCACAGCAAAGGATAGGGGTAAGACCATGCTCAAATGCCTTGGCAACTTTCCTGTTGAGGAATGCGTCATCCTCCTTAAAGTAGTCACGGCGCTCCGAATGTCCGATGATTACATATTTTACACCAGCATCCACAAGCATTCCCGGTGCGATTTCGCCAGTGAAAGCACCTTTCTCTTCGATGTACATATTCTCAGCGCCGACCTCAACATTTGTGCCCTTTACTGCTTCCACTACAGGTACAATGTCAATGGCGGGCACGCAATATACGACATCCACATCATCTGATTTTACCAAATCCTTTAACTCATCCACCAATTTAACTGCCTCACTGGGTGTCATATTCATTTTCCAGTTGCCGGCTACAATCTTTCTTCTTGCCATGTTACTTTTCCCTTCCTTTTCAACTTCAAAACAATTCCCGAAACAAACAATATCAATCCCATAATGCCACATATCAGCATATGTTTTTCATAAAGGCCTACTACCAGACAGCTTCCTATACCCATTCCGACACTATAGGCAACAGCTACTTTTGTGTTTTCAGGGTAATTGGCATTTGCATGATGTAGTACCTTTCTATAATCCGCTCCGTCCCATTCATAATAATACTCGATAATTACTCTTGTTTCATCAGCATATATGACTTCTCCTTCTGTCACTGCCCAAAATCCGGCAATTACCATTACCTTCGCACCGGTTGCATCTATCTTTGCCACTGCCCATCTGACTCCGGCAATATATAGCAAATACACACTGTATAGAAGACACAAACTGATACCGACAGCCATCAAAGCATTGAGAAGCTTACTTGTCATCTGCCGCTGTAACACCTGGAAGCTCCTTGCCCTCTAAGAACTCAAGGGAAGCGCCGCCGCCCGTAGAGATATGGCTCATCTTGTCAGCAAAGCCTAACTGGTTTACTGCTGCAGCTGAATCGCCGCCGCCGATAATTGTGGTCGCCTCTGTCTCGGCAAGCGCCTTTGCCACTGCAATTGTTCCTTTCGCAAGTGTGGGATTTTCGAATACGCCCATCGGTCCATTCCATACAACAGTCTTTGCAGACTTTACTGCATCGGCAAAAAGCTCTGCTGTCTTTGTGCCAATGTCAAGACCCTCTTTGTCTGCCGGAATCTTATCTGCGTCAACAACTTCTACTGCGATTTCTGCATCTATCGGATTCGGGAATCCGTCCGCAATTGTCGTATCAATCGGAAGAAGCAGCTTCTTGCCAAGCTTCTCAGCTTTTTCCATCATTTCCTTACAGTAGTCAAGCTTCTCATCATCTACCAGTGAATTTCCAATCTCATATCCCTTTGCCTTGAGGAATGTAAATGCCATACCGCCGCCAATGATGAGTGTGTCGCACTTCTCCAAAAGATTGTTGATTACGTTTAACTTGTCTGCAACCTTAGCGCCGCCGAGAATTGCCACAAACGGCCTTACAGGATTCTCCACTGCGTTGCCAAGGAATTCAATCTCTTTCTGCATTAAGTATCCGACTGCATTCTCGCCGCCTTTTGCGGTAATGCACTTAGTAACGCCTGCCACGGACGCATGCGCCCTGTGTGAAGAACCAAATGCATCACATACATATAAATCAGCCAAATCAGCAAGCTCCTTGCTGAACTGCTCGCCATTCTTTGTCTCCTCTGCACCGCGGAAACGGGTATTCTGTAACAATACTACATCACCCTCATTCATCGCTGCAACTGCTGCCGTGGCTGCCTCACCTGTCACGTTGTAGTCAGATACAAAGTTTACATCCTTGCCAAGCTTCTCAGAAAGTCTCTTTGCAACCGGAGCTAAAGACTCACCTTCGTTTGGTCCATTCTTAACCTTTCCAAGATGTGAGCAGAGAATTACTTTTCCGCCGTCCTTAATCAGCTTATTAATTGTCGGAAGTGCCGCCACAATACGTGTCTCATCCGTAATCTCACCATTTTTGAGCGGTACATTGAAGTCACATCTCACAAGCACTCTCTTGCCCTTTGCATTGATATCATCAACTGATTTCTTATTTAATCCCATTTTAACATTCTCCTTTATTTCTTTACTATCATTTTTCCATGCAGGGTTGTACAATCCACTGCGTCCCATATGCCGCCTTAGCGGCATACTTTCTCTAAATAGGGTGTGCAACAAAACAGGTCCGGTCCATAAGACCGGACCCTCAAAAGGTCTTTTTTAACAAATTATGCTAACTCTGAGAAGTACTTGATTGTCCTTACCATCTGAGATGTGTAGCTGTTCTCGTTATCATACCAAGATACAACCTGTACCTCATACTGGTCATCGGAAACCTTGTTTACCATTGTCTGTGTAGCATCGAACAGAGAACCAAATCTCATTCCAATCACGTCAGAAGAAACAATCTCATCCTCGTTGTATCCAAAGGACTCATTTGCTGCTGCCTTCATTGCCGCGTTGATGCCTTCTTTTGTCACGTCAGCCTTGTTTACTACTGCTGTCAGGATTGTTGTAGAGCCTGTCGGTGTCGGAACACGCTGTGCAGAACCAATCAGCTTGCCGTTCAGCTCAGGGATAACTAATCCAATTGCCTTTGCAGCGCCCGTGCTGTTTGGAACAATATTCACTGCTGCTGCCCTGGACCTTCTCAGGTCACCCTTTCTCTGAGGTCCGTCAAGTGTCATCTGGTCGCCTGTATAAGCATGGATTGTCACCATGATACCAGACTGAATCGGTGCATACTTGTTGAGTGCATCTGCCATAGGTGCCAGGCAGTTTGTTGTACAAGAAGCTGCTGAGATGATTGTGTCAGATGCCTTCAATGTCTCATGGTTTGTATTGTAAACGATTGTAGGAAGATCATTTCCAGCCGGAGCAGAGATAACAACCTTGCGGGCACCAGCATTGATATGTGCCTGAGCCTTCTCCTTGCTTGTATAGAATCCTGAACACTCTAATACAACGTCAACCTTTAAATCTCCCCATGGGCAGTTGTTTGCATCAGGGAAAGCGTAAATCTTAATCTCTTTTCCGTCCACCGTGATAGAATCCTCACCTGCCGTAACCTTGTCTGCCAGCTCGTACTTTCCCTGTGAAGAATCATACTTCAACAGGTGTGCCAGCATCTTAGGGCTTGTCAGGTCGTTGATCGCAACTACTTCATATCCCTCTGCATTGAACATCTGTCTGAATGCAAGACGGCCAATACGGCCAAAACCATTGATCGCTACTCTTACTGCCATGTTATTTTCCTCCTAAAAATAGATAATATTATTTTATCATCCTTATTTTGTACAATTCATTTACACCAATACTATCAGCATTCAGCTCCACAGCAAATTTTATACATTGAAATTGATTATAAAGCCGCACAATTTGGCATTTTGTGTAAAATGATTGACAAAATTTTATCAACAAATTTATTTTACCTAATTATGGCATAAAATTCAAGACATATTTTGAAAAAAACATAAAAACTTGTTATTAAATCTTTCTAAACAACAGCAGGGATGCTTCTGCATGTATTTTTGTATACTAATATTCCGCAATTTGTGTTAGACTATACTGGCGGTCGAAAAGACTGACCGCTCAGTATAACATGATGCACACAACCGCATAATGAAATCTGCGTAACAGTTCAGCCCAGGACTTTGCATTTACTGCAAAGTCCGTGAAATAGCGTGGTGGCAGAGATGCATCAAGCCACCACGAAGTGGTTTTGCATGGCTTGATGCCTGTAACAGGAAGCCGAAGGCTGAACTGTTACAAATCTGCCGTTTTGCGGCTGCGGTTGGCGCAATACCCATCATTCAAAAAACAAAGGAGGATTTTACATGGCAGTTAAAGCAGACTTTCATATGCACTCCGACTTCTCAGGAGACAGCAGCGCCCCAATGGAGGAAATGGTACAGAGGGCAGTTTCGCTCGGGCTGACCCATATCTGCATTACCGAGCACCATGACCCTGACTATGTATACCTTCCCGGCGAGGAAGGCATGTTCGAGTTAAATACCGACTCCTACTTATACGAATTATTGAAGCTCAGGGAAAAGTACAAAGACCAGATTTCCGTCGGTTTTGGTGTCGAGCTGGGGCTGCAGCTACAGTTGAAACGCCCCCTTGCCATCTATTCCAAGGCATATGATTTTGACTTTATCATCGGTTCCTCACACATCTGCAACCACAAGGATCCATATTACCCGGATTTTTTTAAAGACAGAGGCGAGGATGATGCCCACCGCGAATACTTTGAATCTGTCCTGCAATGCGTGAAATCACTGCCCTATTTTGACGTATACGGCCATCTCGATTACGTGGTCAGGTACGGTCCGTCCAAAAACGAGCAGTATACTTATGCAAAGCATGCGGATATTCTTGACAGCATCCTGCAGACCCTGGTTGAAAACGAAAAGGGAATCGAACTCAACACAGGGGGATTTCGTTCCGGGTTAAACCAGCCGAATCCATCTGTTGATATTATCAGGCGCTACCGCGAGCTGGGCGGGGAAATCATCACTGTCGGATCGGACGCGCACACACCCGGTCAAATTGCCTCGGACTTTGACAAGGCATGTGACATTTTAAAAGCATGCGGTTTCCGGTATTATTGTATTTTCCAGTCCCGCATGCCCGAATATTTTAAGTTGTAAATTACCTGATTATTGTGCCGCCGCCAAAAACATAGTCATTCTGGTAAAAAACCACTGCCTGTCCGGGTGTAACCGCCCTGACAGGTTTTTTGAAACGGCATATTACCCTGCCATTGTATATTTTTTCTATTATACAAGCTTCGCCCGCATGTGAATAACGTATCTTTGCCATGACTTCTACCGGCTGGGTGATGTCATCCACTGCCATGAAATTCAGGTCGCCGCACACAAGCGTATCGGAAAATACATCCTGTGCTTCCCCGATTACCACCTCATTCGTCTCCGGTCTTATTTCTGTCACAAATACCGGATGTCCCATCGCCAGATTCAGTCCCTTTCGCTGTCCTACTGTATAGTGTATGATTCCTTTGTGTTCCCCGAGAACCTCTCCGGAAGCAGTCACAAAATTACCCTGCCCCGGAAGCCTGTCCCCAGCCTCTTTTTCCACCACTGCCGCGTAATTGCCGTCCGGGACAAAACAGATATCCTGGCTGTCCGGCTTTTCTGCCACCAAAAGTCCCAGTGCCTGCGCTATCTCCCTGATTTTTTCTTTTTCATAGTCACCTACCGGCATGAGCGTATGTGAAAGCTGATGCTGTGTAAGGTTGTAAAGGGCGTATGTCTGATCCTTTTTTGCCGTAACGGAACTGCGTATGACATATCTTCCATTTTCCAGCTTTGCAATCCGCGCGTAATGCCCTGTCGCGATATAGTCTGCTCCTAATTCCATGCTCCGTTTTAACAGCGCCTCCCATTTCACATGTCTGTTGCAGAGAATGCAGGGATTGGGCGTCCTGCCCTGAAGGTAGTCCTCGACAAACGGATTGATGACACAGCTGCGAAATTCCTTTTTAAAATTCAGCACATAATATGGGATTTCGAGCTGCCCTGCCACTCTCCTTGCATCATCCACCGCGCTCAGACCGCAGCAGCCGCCGTTTTCCTCCACTGCACACTGTTCCTCATCCTGCCATATCTGCATGGTCACCCCGATTACATCGTACCCCTGCTCCTTCAGCAAATATGCTGCCACCGAGGAATCCACCCCGCCTGACATTCCGACAACTACTGTTTCCCTCATTTTATGCCCCCTTTCAATTAGATTAATCGTACCATTCCCTTATACCAATGTCAAGAATCGCCGCTATCAGTCATATTTGCAGAAATTTTCCATACATTGTAGAGAACAAAATATTGGGAGCCGTTTCATGTCAAACATTTCCAGTAGAATTTCTCCTAACAAGCTTCGCCGGTATCTGAATCCCCGATATCTGAAAAGCCCTATTGTCACCGGCACGTTTTTCCTTACTGGCGCTGGTATCATCACCAAATTTATCGGCTTTTTTTACCGCATTTTTCTTTCAAGGGTTTTCAGCGAGGAAAGTCTTGGAATCTTCGGACTTACTGCGCCTGTCATGATGCTTGTACATTCGGTGTGCGCTGCCGGTATCCAAAATGCTATCACGCGTTATGTGGCTTCCTCAAAAAAAAGCAGGGCATCCGAGGCATATACGTACCTTTTTACCGGCATGGCTATTTCCGTTTTTCTCTCAGGCGCCATGGCTTACATTATTTTTAACCACGCACCTTATATTGCCATCCATATAATCGGCGAGAGGAGATGTACCCCCCTGCTCCGCATCAGTGCCTTGTCTTTTCCGCTTGCGACAGTCCATTCCTGTATCAACGGTTTTTTCTATGGCCAGAAACGTGCCGCCATTCCGGCATGGTCCATGATTATAGAGCAGATTTGCCGCGTTGTCACCGTCTATATCCTATGCATGCTTTCTGTCGAGGCAGGATTGAATATTTCCATGTCCTATATCTGTCTCGGGCTGCTTGCTGGCGAATTCTCTTCCGCAATTTTTTCATCATTCATGCTTGCACTGAAACCGAACTGTACAAACTTTTCCATGCGCAGCTCCCTTTCGTTCCGCAAGGGAAAAGCCATCGTATCACTTGCGCTGCCCATCAGCCTGAACCGTGTGTGTATCAGTTTTATCTCCACCATCGAAACGATTCAGCTTCCCAGGATGCTTGTCGCAAGTGGTCTGACTTCATCCGATGCACTGTCCATATATGGTGTTTTTTCCGGAATGGCGATTCCGCTTATCATGTTTCCGAGCGCATTTACTGGCTCTGTTTCCTCGCTTCTGCTGCCATCCGTGTCCGAAGCGCAGGCGCAGGGCGATTCCAGCCGTATTCGCAAGACCATCTATCTGACAATCGGGTTTTGCTTTCTGCTCGGCGTTTTTTGTTTTTTATTTTTCTTCCTGTTTGCAGACTTTCTTGGGACAATTCTATTCCACAACCCGATTGCCGCAAGCCAGATCCGTGCGCTTTCCTTTGTCTGTCCTTTTCTGTACCTGTCTGGTACATTGTGCAGCATCCTCCACGGTCTTGGCAAAACTGGTATTACATTTGTCTTCAACGTCGTCAGCATTCTGGCACGGCTGGGTTTTGTTTTTTTTGCCGTACCCTTTATCGGTTTTTCCGGCTACATTTACGGAACACTGTTCAGCCAAATATTTTTTGATTGCTTAATAATCCTTGCGCTGAGACATTATATGTTATATGATAAAAAATAGCGGTCTGCATTCCGCCCGGCTTTCAACAAGCTGTGTACCAATTGTTATACGAGAGGAGTTTGAAGATGAGTTTTGAATTCATTAAAAAATTACCGACTCCTGACGAAATCAGGGCTGAATATCCCGTCCCTGAAAAGATGCAGGAGTTAAAGAAGAAAAGAGACAGTGAAATCAGTGACGTATTTACCGGCAAGTCAGACAAGTTTCTGGTCATTATCGGTCCGTGTTCCGCAGATAATGAGGATGCCGTATGCGAATATGTCTCAAGGCTTGCCAAGGTAAGCGACAAAGTTAACGACAAGTTAATCCTCATCCCGCGAATATACACAAATAAGCCAAGGACAACCGGCGACGGCTACAAAGGAATTGTACACCAGCCCGATCCGGAAAAGGGCACTGACTTTGTAAAAGGCATTATCGCCATGAGGAAGATGCAGCTGCGCGTGATGGACGAATCCGGTCTTACTGCCGCGGACGAGATGCTATACCCTGAAAACTGGGGATATGTATCAGATATTCTCTCCTATGTGGCAATTGGCGCACGCTCTGTCGAGGACCAGCAGCACCGTCTTGTCGTCAGCGGCTTTGACGTACCTGCCGGAATGAAAAACCCGACGAGCGGCGACCTGAGCGTCATGCTGAATTCCGTCTATGCGGCACAGCATCCCCATCCCTTTATCTATCGGGGCTGGGAGGTCAACACTACTGGAAATCCGCTTGCACACACCATCCTCCGAGGCGCCGTGAACAAGCATGGCAACAATATTCCAAACTATCATTACGAGGACCTTATCCTGCTGCTCGAAAAATACAATGAGCGCGACCTGATTAACCCTGCCTGTATTGTTGATGCAAACCACAGCAACTCCAACAAGCAGTTCAAGGAGCAGATACGAATTGTCCACGAGGTAATGCACTCACGCAGAAACAACAGCGAACTAGCCAGTCTTGTAAAAGGCGTCATGGTCGAAAGCTATATCAAGGAAGGCTGTCAGAAAATCGGCGAACACATTTATGGAAAATCCATCACGGATCCCTGTCTTGGATGGAAAGACACCGAGGAACTGGTATACAGAATTGCTGACTTTATTTAAAAATGCCAATGAAAAAACCACCCTTTTCCTGCTTCGCCAATTCGAATACAACGAAATGAGTGGTTTTTTATTGCAATTTTATCCTCTTGGATGCGCCTTGGCATACACTTCCCTGATACGGTTATGCGTCAGGTTTGTATATACCTGTGTAGTAGAAATGTCAGAATGTCCAAGCATCTCCTGTACACTTCTTAAATCTGCACCGTTCTCCACCAGGTGCGCAGCAAATGAGTGGCGGAGTGTATGTGGTGTAATGTCAGCTACAATGCCGGCTTTCTTTGCATAATACTTGATTAATTTCCAAAATCCCTGTCTGCTCATCGGCTGTCCCGAACAGTTCACAAACAGGATATCGGACTTCAAGTCAAACAACATTACATCACGCGCTTTTTCAAGATAATTTATCATTGCTTTTTTTGCAGCAGCTCCGAACGGAATCACTCTCTCCCTGCTGCCATCTCTGCAGATGATAAAGCCCATCTGCATGTTCACATCGGAAACCTTTAGGGTAATCAGTTCCGTAACGCGGATTCCTGTCGCGTATAAAAGCTCCAACATAGCCTTATCGCGAATTTCTTTGGGTGTATCTCCCTTTGGCTGTTCCAGAAGCCATATAACTTCCTCTGGTGTTAAAATTTCAGGCATTTTCTTTTCAATCTTTGGCGCTTTCAACCCATCAGACACGTCCTGTTCTACAATGCCTTCCTTACACAGATAGTGAATGAAAGCCTTTATAGAAGCAACATTTCTGGATATGGTTGCAGCCGCAAAATGATTTTCACCTAAATACACAATATAGGATTTCAGGGTCTCTGATGTAATGTCCTTCACTTCAACGATCCCCTCTTCTTCTAAATAC
>ERZ778504.1430-NODE-1430-length-17099-cov-6.778984_pt1 | contig 17099 bp, 11 predicted proteins | sample MGYA00510046_ERZ778504 | MGnify/ENA primary metagenome ERZ778504 (study PRJEB29527, sample SAMN07138964) | mouse gut metagenome | material: feces | host: mouse | place: China:Nanjing | collected 2016-01-25 ...
GAAACCAGAATAGTCCCGTTTTGTACGCTCATCTGTATGTCGCGAAAAGTTAAAGTTGTTATATCTCTTTGATAATCTGAGCATTATAGCTACCTTTGCATTGAGTCACTGTTGTCGGTTTGGCAAGTACGGCTTGTAACAATTTAAGTAGCAGACGGTTAACAACTTACAGTCATGGAAAATTCACGTCACTTGTACGGATTGGAGTTGCACTTATCTGTATATCAACAAATTAACCGCTTCTGCATCGAAGAATATGGAAGATGCCGACGGGTTATATGAAATTATTGCTGTCCGATAAAACTTTTTGAGGCAAAACAAAATTAGGACTGGCACCTATTGCAGGAGTCAGTCCTTTGAGTTTTATCGGACAGCAATGATAAAAATAGCGGCAGATACAGTATCGAGCCTGCATGAAACCGCTTTTGCACCATGCCAGACAGACGGCGGCGTTTCGCGGGATGCGCGTAACGCCGCCGTTATGGGGCGGGGCCGGGTTATACCCTCCTGTCAGTCGGGCTGACGGCCTTCCGCTACCTCGTCGCGGAAGGCGTAGTGGTTTCTGAGGCCTTCGAATGCGTCGGGATCGGATTTCAATGTCGATGTGTCTGCCATGGGGTCGTAGCTCTGAGCCACATCCCAGGCGCATACCGAACGTGCCGGTGCCGGCGGCAGGGGTTGGTCGATGGTTATGCGCGGGAGCATGAACATGGTGGTGACAGCGTCGAGTACCACCTGCGACGCCCGCACTTTTCCCTGGCGGGAATAGCCGGCGATATGTGGTGTGGCTATTGTGGCGGCTTCAAGAAGTCCGCGGTCGATGTCGGGTTCGCCTTCCCAGCAGTCGATTATCAGCGGGCCTGTTTTTCCGGTTTTGGCGGCGCGCAGCAGTGCTGCGGTGTCGGCTACTGCTCCTCTTGAGCTGTTTATAATCACCGGAGCGCGGCGGAGGCTGTCGAGGAAGCCGCTGCCAATGAGGTGGTGGGTTGGGTGGTCGCCGTCGACTGTGAGCGGCACATGGAATGTGACAATGTCGGCACGGCTGGCTATTTCGTCGAGGGTGTGCCAGTGGTCGCCGCCTTCGGCGAGCTGTCGTGGCGGGTCGCACAGCATTACGCGCATGCCCAGCGAGCGTGCCCAGTTCTCGACAATGGAGCCTACATGGCCTATGCCGACGATGCCTATTGTGAGGTCGGCCAGGGGGCGGTTCACCACTGCCAGCAGCGAAGCGAATACATACTGAGCCACTGCGGGCGCATTGCATCCGGGGGCGTTCACCACGGTGATGTTGTGCTGTGCGCACCATGGCAGGTCGATGTGGTCGGTGCCTATCGTGGCTGTTGCCACGAGTTTGCATCGCGAGCCTGCAAGCAGTGCGGCGTCGCAGCGTGTGCGTGTGCGCACTATTATGGCATCGGCATCGGCTAAGGCTTTGGCATCGATGGCTCCGGAGGGGAGGTATTTCACCGAGGCATATCTGTCGAGGAGTCCGCGGAGGAACGGGATGTTTTCCTCCACCACTATTTTCAGATTAGGATTTGGCATAGAAAGAGTGTGGTGTATGCCAGGCAGATGGCGGCGATGGCAATCCAGCTGCGGTCGGCACGGTGGGTGGCGAAGTAGTGGGCCGTCTGTATGGCGGCGCACAGGTTGAGGAGAGGAATATAGGCGGCGGTGTTGCTGAAGTCGGCCGCGGCGCCCAGGATTGTGAACAGAGCCACCACAATTATGGCGCCGTTGACAGCGCGGCTGCGGGCATTGTAAGCGATGGCTTTGAAAGCGTTGAGAAGAAGGCATAGCACCAGCAGAGAGGCCGACAGGCCGGCGGTTGCGAAGAGCCAGATCTGCTCGCCTATGTCGACGGCTTCGAAAAGGCGGGCGAAGTCGGGAAGGTGTAGGTCGGAGGGTTCGGCTATGCCCAGCCCGAAGAGAATCCACCATGGCGCCAGCACACCGAGCGTTGCGGCCACAAGTGTGCGGCCGCCGAGCACGCGCATCTGTGCGCAGCAGATGAGCATGGCGGGGATGTAGACGGCGTAGCAGTACTGGGTGGCCGACAGTGCCGACAGCGACATGAAAGTGAGCAGCACGCGGCCGGATGCCCGTTCGCTACGGTACACACCGAAAAGCAGCAGCAGGCATATGGCGATGGCGAGTGCCAGCAGCGGCCCTGTGTATAGCTGCACAGTGAGCTGCGGTGTGGCCAGCTGCATGACTGCGAACAGTGCCATGTACAGCCCGGTGATGCTGCGCAGGATGTTGTGTATTTTGGCCATGGCGGCCGCCGTAATCACAATGGCGGCGTTCGCTGCCATGGAGCAGGCGAAGCTGAGCCCCCCTGCGGGTAGCCATTCATTCGCCGACGGCAGTGCGAAGCCTCGGTCGCCGGCAACGGGAGTGTGGCTGCCGGTGAGGAAAAAACAGATGAGACCCACAAAAGCTATGGCGCACACCCAGAGAGCGAATCCCCGGGTGTGCATCATGCGTGTGGCTATGGCGGAGCGGACAGGCACGGCGAGCCTACTTCAAGTCGCTGCCGATGTCGCTGCGGTAGCGCATGCCGTCGAAGGAGATGTTCTCCAGAGTCCGATAGCTCTTCTCGGCGGCCTGGGCGATGGTGGGCGCCAGCGAGGTTACGGCCAGTACGCGTCCGCCGTTGGTGAGGATGTTTCCGGATTCGTCGGCGCGTGTGCCGGCATGGAAAACAATGGAGTCGGCCGGATTGGCGAGTCCGCCGATGGTGTCGCCTTTGCGGTAGCTTCCGGGGTAGCCTCCGGCGACGGCCACTACTGTAAGGGCGGTGTCGGAGTAGGTTTCCAGTTCGGGGGCATCGGCAAGACGTCCGTTAGCGGCGGCCATGAACAGCTCGAGGACGTCGGACTTTATGCGCGGCATCACAACCTCGGTCTCGGGGTCGCCCATGCGCACGTTGTACTCTATTACCATGGGTTCGCCTCCGCAGTTCATCAGTCCCAGGAAGATGAATCCGCGGTAGTCGATGCCTTCGGCCAGCAGGCCGCGCACAGTGGGGGCGATGATGCGGCTCTCGACTTTTTCGAGGAATGAGGCGTCGGCGAACGGAGGAGGGGAAACGGCTCCCATACCGCCGGTGTTGAGGCCTTCGTCGCCGTCGAAAGCACGTTTGTAGTCTTTCGCCGGAGGCAGCACGCGCCAGTTGCCCATGCCGTCGGTGAGCACGAATACAGAGCACTCGATGCCGCTGAGGAACTCTTCGATAACCACTTTTGCGGAAGCCTTGCCGAATTGTCCGCCGAGCATTGTGCGCAGTGCCGCGCAGGCGCTGTCGAGATCCTGCTCGATGAGGACTCCCTTGCCGGCGGCAAGACCGTCGGCCTTGAGGACATAGGGAGCTTTCAGGCTTGCGAGGAATTCGATGCCGGTCTGGGCGTTGTCGGCGTCGACTGTGAGGTGCCGGGCTGTGGGAATGCCGTGGCGGCTCATGAATTCTTTGGCGAAATCCTTGCTGCCTTCGAGAGCGGCGCCGTCGGCACCCGGGCCGAGTATTGCCACGCCGGTGCCTTCCAGAGCCTGGCGCAGGCCTTTCACCAAGGGATCTTCCGGGCCTACGACCACCAGATCGATGGCGTTGTCGGCCACGGCTCCGGCAATGGCGGAGAAATCATCGGCGGCAAAGGGCAGGTTGGTGCCGTAGGCTCCGGTTCCTCCGTTGCCGGGTGCGATGAAAAGCTTGCCCAGACGCGGGCTGCCGGCTATAGCGCGTGCGAGAGCCGATTCGCGGCCTCCGCTTCCGAGCAATAGCACATTTAGGTGTGTGTTGGCGCTCATTTCTGTGTGTCGGTGTTATCGGTGTTCTTTTTCTTGCGTGCCCTCCATGTGGGGTTGAGCACTATTTCTTTGCTGGCAGGGATGCTTGGCTTCTTGCCGAGCGACGACAGCCTCAGCGGACGGCGTGTGTTCTCTTCGGGAGCCTTGCTGTCCTGTGCGGGGTGCCGTTCCGGGCGGTTTTCGTTGCGTTTGTTCTCGAATTTCTCGAACCGGCCGTTGCAGGGGCGTCCGGCTTCGGAGCGGCGACTGTCCGGTCTTGGGCGGCTGTATGGCCGGTCGTTGTCGGTGGGTGTGTTGTTGCGTTTGGGACGTCGTTCGACGCGCTCTTCCTTGATGGCACCACCGGCTTTCCTGAAACTGCGCTTCGAGCCTTCGAAAAGCACGTACTCGCGAAGCTCGCAGTCGAGACCGCCGTTGTTGAGTTCCACTTTCTGCGACGGCGCCAGTCCGATCTGGCTGAAATATTCGTCGGTGTACCCGATAATCCATGCATGGTAGCCGGTGAACACGTGCTTCAGGGTTGTGCCGATGGTCTTGTAGAGAGCGTTCATGTCGTCGGCACCTATGCGCTTGCCGTATGGCGGATTGGTCACCAGGATGCCGGCAGGCTGCGGAGTCTGTTCCCAGCGTGCGATGGATTTCGCTTCCAGGGTTATATAGCGGGCCACGCCGGCGCTTCTTGCATTCTCCCTGGCAATCTCGATGGCTCTGGGGGAAATATCGGCACCGATAATGGGAACGGTGATTTCTCGCTCGGTGCTGTCGTCGTTGTAGATGGTTTCAAGAAGTTCGGCGTCGAAGTCGGGCCAGTTCTCGAAGGCGAAGTGTTTGCGGAAAATGCCGGGATTGATGCCTGCGGCGATGAGTGCTGCCTCGATGAGGAATGTTCCGGAGCCGCACATGGGGTCGACAAAGGGTGTATCGCCCTTCCATCCGGTTTTCATGATTATGCCTGCTGCGAGAACTTCGCTTATGGGTGCTTCGGTCTGTGCGTGCCGGTAGCCGCGGCGGTGGAGCGACTCGCCGGATGAGTCCAGGCTCAAGGTAACTTGCTGGCCTGCGATGTGCACATTGATCATGATGTCGGCACCGTCGAGGCGCACACGCGGGCGGCGTCCGTCGTCGCTGTGGTCGCGGAACCAGTCGGCGATGCCGTCTTTAACCTTATATGTGACAAACTGGGAGTGGCGGAATTCGTCGGAGAATGCCACCGTATCGATTGAAAAAGTCTGGTTTACCGACATCAGAGAGCTCCAGTCGAACTCTTTGACACGGTCGTAAAGCTCATCGGCGTCGCGAGCCTTGAAGCGGCAGAAAGGCTTGAGAATGCGCAATGCGGTGCGGCAGCACATGTTGGCTTTGTATAGCATGGCCAGATCGCCGCTGAAGGCTACCATGCGTTTGCCTTGCTCGATGTTTTCGGCGCCAAGGCTGCGGAGTTCTTCGGCAAGCACTTCCTCAAGTCCCTGGAAGGTCTTGGCCACCATTTCAAATTTCGTGTTCATCGCTTGTGAGTTTTACAATGCAAAATTAGTGAAAATTTCGCAACCACGCGGCAAAATCCTCAAAAGCCCGGAGCATGGTCATGGGCACTCCTGCCGATTGGTGAGGCTCTGTTTACTGGCTATATGTGTCGAGTCTGTTTTTTTGCCACAGATTGAATTGCCGCTTTCTGCTGTATTGCCGAACAGTGTTGCCTTGAAGCTTTTGATTCAAGGTCTTTTCCGGTTTGACTTTCCCAAAATCGCAACCAAAACTCAATTAAATCAAAACCAGTGCAAAGCCCCGGGTGAAAATCGGTTTCGGCACTCTGAAGATGCTGGGTATTTGGAGTCCCGCCCGGAAAACGAAGCTTGTTGAATGCTATCTTTTGTAGTTCTTTTAGTTAAAATAAAATAATTTAGCTTACGATACGTGAATAGTCGAATCGTGCTGTTTAACATGTCCTGTAATGGCTCTATTTGTTGATTCTATGAAGATTAATTGCCGAAAAAGATGGTTTTACAGCGTTTTCTTTGGCTTTGTTTAACAATTGCCCCCCCCATTTAACATTCGTTAGGTTTTGGATTTGGGATAATTTAGAATAAATTCGCAGCGAAATATGAAAAACGTCCCTGCAAGGGAATGAGAGTTGCAAGGCGCTCACCACGCCTCACAAATCAGAGATTAATACATACCAGAGATTATCACTTACTGTTTGCGGAGAACATCATACCATGAAGAGCTTTCCGTGACAATACTGAAAATGATGAAACGCATTTTTGCATTTTTCGCATTTGCCTGGGCAAGCATAGGCTTTATGCTGAGCGGCCAGCCGTTGGCAGTAAAAACGAACCTGCTCGGCTGGGCTACGACCACTATAAATGTCGGAGCTGAGATGTCTGTCGCGCACCGGCATACCGTGCAGCTGGTCGGTGCACTTAATCCTTGGACTTTTTCCGGCGACCGTCGCATACGTTTCTGGTCGGCACAACCGGAGTGGCGTTATTGGCTTTGCGAGAGTTTTAACGGTCATTTCTTCGGCCTCCACGCCCTGGGAGGGGAATATAACGTGAGGAATGTCGATATGCCTTTCGGCATACTGCCACATACCGAAAAGGGGAGGCATTATGAAGGATGGTACGTAGGCGGCGGCCTCACCTACGGCTATCAGTGGATGCTGTCGCGGCATTGGAATCTCGAAGCTTCGATCGGTGTCGGATACGCATATTCGCCCTATAAGTTATACGGGCGTTGCGACCGCTGCCTCGACCGTGGGCACCGCAACTATGTAGGCCCTACCAAAGCCGCCATCAGCATTCTCTACATATTCTGACCCGATTATTCTTGCAAGTAAGTCACCCCATGAAATTCAAAATAGCAATTGCCGCGTTGTTCGGTTGCGCTGCCTTTTTCGGCAATGCCAGCAATGTCAACGATGCCGCCTCGGTAACAGCCGAATCCATAGCGGCCGGGCGCGTAGGCGACAAGATGTATCTTTCGATGGTGCTGAACCTCGACTCGCTCGACGTGGAATCCAACCGGCGTATCGTCTTCACCCCCATTCTTATCGGTTCCAACCCCGCCGACACGGTATCGTTCAGCGAGGTGATGGTGAACGGGCGGCGCCAGCACATAGCGTACCAGCGCGGCAGCGGCGGATTCTCCGGAATCGAGGTTAGGCGCATAAACAACACCGAGCAGCGGCTCACCTACAGCGATGCTGTGCCTTATGAAGAGTGGATGGAATTCGCCACGCTTTATCTTGCCAACGACATCTGCGGCTGTGGCGACGTGCTCGACCGTGGCCGCAACGAGCTGGCGGTGATTGATATGCGCCAGGCTCCCGAGTCCGAGTTCGAGGCACTGACATGCTTCGTAACCCCCGAGGTGGAGGCCGTGAAGACTCGCAGCGAGCGTGGCAGCGCTTTTATCGATTTCGTGGTCAACCGAACTGAAATCAAACCGGATTACCGTGGAAACATCGCGGAACTCGGAAAAATAACCTCGACAATCGATCTTGTGAAAAACGACCCGAATGTGTCGATAACCGTTGTGAAGATTCACGGATATGCATCGCCGGAAGGATCGTTCGCCAACAACAGGCGCCTGGCCGAAGGGCGTGCCGAAGCGTTGGCCGGATATGTGGGCCGTCTGTACAGTTTCCCCTCGGGGATGATTGAGGTGGAATCCACTCCCGAGGATTGGGATGGGCTCCGCCGCTATGTGGCCGATTCGCTAAGCCTCGACAACCGGGACGGAATCCTGGCCATTATCGACAATACCGACCTTGCGCCGGATGCCCGCGAACGGAGGCTGAAATCGCGCTTCCCGCAGCAATACCGCATTCTGCTCAACGAGGTCTACCCGGCGCTGCGCCATTCCGACTACGAGGTGGAGTATGTTGTGCGCCCGTTCAGCCTCGAGGAAGCGCGTGTTATACTCACAGAGAATCCCCGCCTGCTCAGCCTGCACGAACTCTATATGATTGCCAACAGCTATGAACCCGGCAGCGATGAGTTCAACGAGGTGTTCGAGGTGGCTGTGCGCCTGTTCCCCTCCGACCCTGTGGCAAACCTTAATGCCGCGATTACGGCTTTCAACCGGCGCGATATCCCCGCGGCGGAGCGCTATCTGGCCAAAGCCGGAAACCATCCGCAGGCTGCCGTTGTGCGCAAGGCCATTGAAGAATCGAAAGCTGTTTCCGAGTGAGCACGCCGCGTGAAGTTATAGAACAAACAATCATATCATATTCATCTTTAACCTTAATTTCATGAATTTTAAATCCATTTTTTCAGCAGTCGCGTTGTCGGCGCTGATGGTCGGATGCTCGTCGGACGACTTACCCGACAATCCCGGAGCCGAAGGCGGCGAATCAACTTCGGGCTACGTGAACATCGCTATCAATCTCCCGTCGGTAGGTGCGCAGGGTTCGCGTGCAGGACAGGAAAACGACAACTTCGACGACGGTCTGGCTTCGGAATATGCCGTGACTTCGGCTCATCTGGTGCTTTTCAATTCCGACAAGGAAGACGAAGCAGTGGTAAGGGGTGTGTTCACGTTCAAGGATCTCAAGCCCTGGAACGAAGATGCAACCATCGAGAATGTGACAACATCGGCAAAATCGGTAATAAAGATCGATGCGCCCAGTAACATGGATTTCGGAGCGCTTGTAGTGCTCAACGATCCGAAAGCCGTAGAGCATTTCACAATCGGCAAGTCCTTTAAAGACCTGTTCGGCGCATCGTCCGTAGTGGGTGAGAGTGTGATGAACAACGGTGGCAAATTCTTCATGACCAATGCGCCCATGTACACCGCAAAGACCGGCAAGACACTCGCCACAATCCGTTCCAACCAGGTTTACAATAGCTATGAGTCCGCATTGCAGGCTACTCCTATCGAGATATTCGTTGAACGCGGCGTGGCCAAGGTTAATGTAACCACGGCGACGAACCTTAAAAACGATGTGGAAATCGATGGTACGACCTATCAGGCAACTGTAATAGGCTGGTCGTTGGACATCACCAACAAAAAGTCGTATATGGTGCGCAACATCGAGGGTTTCGATACCTGGAAGGACTATACCTCTGCCACCAAAGGTTTGCGTTTCTACAGCACTGCATCCAACCGCATCTATTGGGCCATCGACCCCAACTACGATGACGCCATGGACGGCGACGACGCTTATGTGGCAGAGAATTTCAACAAAATCACAACTGTTGAGAACAGAAGCGGTGACGACCCCGTATATGTTCTGGAAAATACATTCAGTGTTGCCAACCAGAGGAGAACCCGTACAACCCGCGCCATCATCAAGGCTTCGTTCGCTCCCGAAGGTGGCCAGGCCGCGGACTTCTACCAGGTAGGTTCCTCCAACACAATCTACGACAAGGAGGGTATGCGCAACGTTGTAATTGCCCAGGCCGTTAAAGTAATCGAAGGCAAAAACGACAGTGGTAAATATACTTTCAGCGAGAACACATCGGTTTCGGCATCGGCCGGTTCCCATGAACTTTCGGTGGGCGACGTGCTGTACGACGGTGACGCGCTCTCTGAAGCTGAAATTGGAACACTCAATGATGCCATCGGCACCATCAATTTCTTCAAGGACGGTGTATGCTACTACGTGGCCCGTATCCAGCACTTCGGCAACGAATATACACCCTGGACGGCCGGCGACCCCACTTATGGTGAAACTCTGGCCGGTGGAAAGGAACAGGCCGACAAGAACTATCTCGGCCGTTATGGCGTTGTGCGCAACAACTGGTACGAACTCCAGATTTCGGAAATCAAGCACCTCGGCCATCCCGACATTCCCGAAGCGCCCAACACCCCGGACGACGAGAACGAATACTATGTGTCGTTCAAGGTTAATGTACATGCATGGGCCAAACGTGTGCAGAACGTGATTCTGTGATCCGGACTGTAGACCCCATATAAACTTATCTGATGGACCGGGGGCGCTTTGCGCCACGAACAGGGCATGGCGCCCCCGGCCCTCCTTTCTCTCCCGATGTGAAAAAACGCAATATAAGCCAATCCAACAACAAATCACCTGGCCGTAGTAATTTCGGGCATGCTCTGTCTGGCGGCGGCCGGACTCAGCGGATGCACCCTGATGCACGACGAGCTGGACCCGTGTCCGTCGGGAGTAGACCTCAAGTTTGTCTATGACTACAATATCCAGCGTGCCGACATGTTTCCCGACCACGTTGGCGGGGTGACTGTTTATGTTTTCGACCAGTCAGGCCGATATATCACACAGCAGGAGGATTTCAATACCGCCGCCGACCGTCCTCTGGCATCCCATTCCTACCGGATGCATCTCGATCTCGCACCGGGCACTTACCGGTTCGTGGCACTGGCCCACCAGCGTGGTATGGACGACTGCCTTTCCGATGCCGGTGCGAAATACCGCCACGCCGCTATGGTTCCGGGACAGAACTCGCTCTCCGACCTGAGAGTGGTTCTTGACCGCATGGACGGCGAAGTGGTGAACGAGGGCACACACCTCGACACATTGTGGCACGGCATGAGCGCCACACCTCTGGAGGTACGCGACATGGAGGCTGCCTCTCAGACTATTAGCCTTGTGCGCAACACCAAGAGCCTCACCGTAAGCCTGCACCAGCTCGATGACCCCGCAGGCATCCACAGCGACGATTTCGACATAAAGATAACCGCCTCCAACGGCATCACAGGCCACGACAACACCATGCTGGCCGACGAATCACTGACATATACCCCTTATGCCACCTGGACAACTGAATTCCCGGCGGCTGACGAGGGAGACAACGAAAGCCGCACGGTGCAGGAACGCACGGCGCATGCCGCATTAAGCTTCAACAGGATAATCCACGACCGCACCGGGGCGGCCGACGGCTCCGACGCTTTGTTGACAATCTACAACAAGCGTTCGCAGAAAACCGTGGCCACCATCAACCTGGCCGACTGCCTCGCCCAGGGACGTGGTGCTTTCGAATTCCATAACTACACACCGCAGGAATTTCTCGACAGGGAATATGACTACAAGCTCGATTTCTTCCTCAAAGGCGATACATGGCAGTATCTCGACCTGAAGATTTCGATTCTTTCGTGGTCCAAACGCATACAGCGTGTGCAGCTGGACTGATAGGCCTCAATCGATAATCAAGTCATAACCAAGCGTTGCTTAAGCATTTCCCTGTCAATAAAGTTTCACCGTCCGAATAGGAGAATTGCCTTTAACCCACTCCCGTGAATCTGATACTCTTACGATATAAACTGTTTGTTGCCGCTTTCCTCGCATGCTGTGTTGCCACATCATGCTCGGAAGTGGATATGGAAGTCCCGACAGTGGCTCAGCCGGGCACGATAACCATCTGTCTGGACGCAGTTGGAGCAGGTTCGCGTGCCGGGCAGACAGATGCCGGCGGCAACATGTCGCCGTCGACTTACGACGAACGAACCATCAACCATCTTCATTATTTCGCGTTCCCGGCCGATGATTCGGCTCCGGGAGCCAAGGTGCTGAAAGGACGTCTTATTCCTCCGACGCCGGAGGAACTTGCCGACGGCCGCTACAAGGAATATGTGGTGCGTGATGTCGAGCCCGGCAGCTACCGTGTGTATGTGGTGGCAAACATGCCGGAATGCGCGGCTGCCGCCACCGAAAGCGAGTTGAAAGCCATGCGGCTCGACTATGGCAAATCCACGCTGCCCGAGGCAGGCAACCTGCCGATGATTCACGAGCCACAGGGCACCACCGAGGTTGAGGCAGGAGGCACAGTGGTGACTGCCAGCCTGCATTTCACATGCGTGAAGGTGAGGTACAACCTGATATTCGATAAGGAAAACAACGATAACACGGCTACGGCATTCGGCGACCGGGGACTTCTGATAAAATCGGTGAACGGACACAATCTGTCGTCCTCCACACCCCTTGTGCTTGGCGTGGCTACGGCCGGTGAGGCGGCTTCGTTCTCATCAGAGCTGCCCTCGGGGCGTTATTATGCCTCATGGGTGCGCAACGACAACGCCGCCGGCGGCGAGGATGTGATAGCACGGGTCGACGGTGTGCCTGCCACTTATGCCGACCGATGGGTTTACCAGGGCACCCTCTATCTGCCAGAACGATACACCGACGACAGCGGAAACCAGAGCGGACTCAGCATAGAGGCCGTGGTGGTGGACAACACCTGTGCACCCGATGCCGACGGCACGGTGAATCCGGCCGACATACCTACCGGGTCGGTGAATACCTACCACATAGAGCTGGGACATAAAAACGGCGCTGACCAGCCGCGCCAGTTCCCCCGCGGGACATATTACGAGATAATCGGCCAGATCGAGACCACCGAATTCACCGAGCTGCAGGCCGAGGTGAAAGTGGCCGAATGGGTGCCGATGGCCATGGCGCATATGGGACACACAACCTTGTCGGTGGACAAGACCGAGGCCAGGGTTACATCGATTGAGTCGGATTCGATACACTACGAGTCGAATGCCGCGGAAGTTACGCTCGGATGCGACGACATGATCGACGGCAGACCAGTGATTGTGCAATACGGCCAGAACATGCAGAGCCGGACAATCAGATTCCGCATAAACCCCGACATACCTATCGGAGCCTTTGCCGAAGGTTCGAAATATCCTCCTACAGGCAAAGCGAAAATTTGGATTCAGGCCAATCATCTGCGCAAATACCTTGACGTAAGCTATAATGTGCAGCCGTTTTTTGAAGTGACTCCCAAGGATGTTGCAATCAGCTGGCTTGAAAACATAGATTCGGATCCGACCTATACGAAGACATTCCATTTCCAGACCAACCTCGGCGGCATAGCCGGTATCGACTTCCCTGCCGAGATGAGTGTCGGTTCGGCACGCATAAAAGTCGAATGCGACAACCCGTCGGCCTCGGTGGGCACATTCACTGTCACGGCGCTCAACAATCCGGGCACCACCACCTTGTTCAACCTTACGCTTTCGCCGCGCGACGGGAGCAACCCCGGGATGGCGGAAACAGTGGCAGTGCGAGTAAAGCCGCCGCTGGGCGATTATCGCGTCTACTTCCGTCCAATCAACGACGAGCAGGGGGGCAATGACTGGCATGATGCGGAGTTTGTGAATATCTTGCCGGAAGGTGGCGAGAACAACTGGACAAACAGCTGGGCCGGACCATACTTTTATTGTTATTCACAGATGGGTGAAACCGTCGGCGGAGTGATCCCCGAATACTATGTGTGGCTGTTCTCCAAGACTTGGCCCGGCGACCATATGACTAAGGATCAGACCAACAAGGGATGGTATTATTTCAACATCGCCCCCGATAAAACCGCGACAAACGGGATGGACGGCTCCACTAAAACGATAGCTCCCGGAGAAACGCTCCTGATGTTCAATTCGGGCGATGACGGTCCGCACCGCCATCGCTGTACCCACCACCTCGACCCCGGCATACAGCTGTTCGACTATGAAGACCGTGAGGGATGGGTGCTATACGATCCTCTGCGCGCCCCGTATTACATGGTATATGACACGCGGCCAGAAATAGTCAACGCCAGATATGATGTCTACACCCAGCTGCGTCCTGCAAGCTGGAATATATCCTACGGGATGATAGACGCGGCCACCAACAAGAAATACACGATATTCGGCACCCCGGTTTCCACGCAGGAGGAAGTGAACGGTATAACGCTTTATCACACACAGTTTGAGTTCAAGGCTCCGGCCGGCGACCTGGCAAAGAATATCATCATTTATTTTGCCGACGGTTCCAAAACAATGTTGTTTGATGGCGACAACTATGCCACATCCGATGCCGCCGCCAAAGGCTATTGCTATAGAATCGACGGTAAACCGAAGTGGAGCCGGATTCCGCTTGATATCGAGATTCCCATGCGTAGGATATGGCTCAGGAACAACTTGAACTGGGCTGCCCCTTATCTCCATTACTGGAACACAAGTTCCACCACAACGTGGCCCGGCGAGGCAATGAAGCGATTCAAAGACGGAAGCCAATGGTGGTATCTCGATATACCGCCCGAGTATGACTATATCATTGTCTCGAACCAAGGAGCCACTGAGTCACAGAAATATCATATTACCGCTGAAGGTGATTTGTACATAAATAATGAGGGTTTCGTGATAGGTGACCGTCCGTAATAACAAATGTATCATAAGTAAATCGTAAAGAGTGTAATGAGATTACGATTCATCAATATACTGTTGTGCTGCCTGGTGCTGGCTTCGTGTAGCGACGATACCCCGGAATTGCCTGTGCCGGTGCCGGAACAGCCCGACCTGGTGAAACTGACATTGCGTCTTCCCGGATTCAAGACAGCCTCCAGGGCTTCTGTCGACGACAATGCCATAACGTCGCTGCAGGTGCTGTTTTTCGACGGTGAAGGCAAATACCTTTCGGAAACCGGTGTCGACCAGTCGAAAATCACAGGCAGTGGCCCAACCTATGAGGTGACGCTTCCGATAATGTCTGCTGCTGCATCTGTGCAGCTGGTGGCCAATTTCGGCAAGGAACTGGGAGGGGATGCCACAACGGTGGCCATGACCGGCGACCCGAACGGCCGTGCCGACATCGTGTTCTTCGGGAATGCATCACTTGCTTCCCTGGAAATGGAGAATCCATCGGTTACGCTTACCAGGTCGGTGGCTCGCACGGAAATCAGTTCCACCGCTCCTGATTTCGAAATAGAGCAGGTAAGATTTTACGGCACACCCTCGAAAGGCCTGGTCGGCTCGGAACAGGCATCGGCACCCGCTCTTCCCGCCGATATAGGTTATGACGCCGAAGGGGCGGATATGGCAACCGACGGCACCCCGCATTATCACTATGAGGCGGAGGCCGGTAAATGTTTCCTTGTTATCAAGGGAAGTTACAAAGGAGTAAGCGGATGGTATAAGGTAGGGTATATCCCTGCATCGGAGGAAGGCTCCGGCAAAGGTAAAGAAGTGGCTCTGCTTCGTAATCACCGCTACCGGTTTACTATTACAGAAGTGACCGACAGCGGATGGGCAACTGAAAAGGATGCCGCCGAATCGAAACCTGACAACAGGCTTGTCACCGATCTGCGCGACGACACCCCGGAAATATATAACATAGTGGCATGCCGCGACTATATGCTTGGAGTAAGCGAGGATGTGCGTGTGGCCTGCAATGCGGAATCGGCTGAATTGCATATCATCACCTCATATCCCGCCCGGGCTGGCAGCCCGCAATATTCAGTCTCCGTGGACACGGAGAATGCCGAATGGGTTACCGGTTATGCCGAGACCGCATCGGGAGCCGTCGTAGAGGGCGGCACGCAGAGCGCGTGCACGGAATATACCCTGACCTTCGACCTGAAGATGAACGACCGCTCGGAGTTCGACCGCGAGACCACTGTCGAGATACGTTCGGGCGACCTGGTAAGGAAGGTGAGGATAATCCAGGAAGGAACCGATTTCAAACGCGACCCCACACGCCGGGTAATGATACACGGGCTGGAGGACCACGACGAAGCCTGCGATTACTTCGACTTTATCGACAACGAGTTGCAGGGCGCCACTGCCGAGGAGATGCGTGTGGCCCGCAATAACGGGCTTCATTTCCGGGTGTGCGACAACAGCTACTATTACACCATTCCTATAAAGGACGGAGACGAAGCGGAAGTGCTGTCGGGCATAGGCAAGATACAGCTGTCGCGCGAAAATGACAACTGGGTTATAAGATGTATCGATAACACCGACTACAGCATGTGGACCGGGCGCATACGCATTTCCAACAGAGGGCTTACGCGCGATGATCTGATAACGGTGACCTATGATGTTTTCCACCTGGGACTTTTCCACAGACTTACAGGTCAATATCAGATTCCAGGCCCCGACGAGAGCCGCGAACGCTCCGGATGGTTCTATTATGAGCAGGTGAAGGTGACCGGTGCCGACGGAAACGATTATTACGTGCTCGACCGCAATATGGCCGCCACCGGCAACCGATTCTATTCCCTCCACAGTTCTTTCTCGCAGAATAACGTGGAGTCGCGCGGTGGCTATTTCAAAATTGCCGGCAACAAGAACGACACGCATCTGATCGACGGGCTTCCTCCAAAGGGTTTCAGCATCCCCGAGGCCTACCAGCTGCAGCAGCTCGGCATCCACGCCAGGAACGATGAAGACGGCACGGTGGCAGTTACGGTGACTGAGGGCGAACTTGACGAAGTTTATTTCCCCGAATCGGGATATATGGAGGGAAGCGTACACAAGGATGACAGCCACACATGCCTGTGGTCCCGCACGCTGCTTAGCGGCAACCAGGGATTTGCCGAGGATTCCCCGGAATATGGCTACTGGTTCATGTATCTCGACGTGTACGGGCAAAGTGTGAGTCTTGGCAATATGCGCCTGGCCACACGCAGCAGCTTAAGTACTGACGGCATCGGCGCTTACAAGGCTATGCCTGTGCGCTGCATCATGGGGCCTGAACCACCGGTAGGGTGGAACATCCCGAACCCTGCCGATGGCCGGCGTCGCGTTATCCTGCTCAATCTGACCGGGAATAATGTGACCATAACCTGGAATAACGGATATATTCCGGAATCATGGCCGGCCATGTATGATTGCGGCAGCAATGCCTTGTATTACGACATCCCTGCGGTGGCTTCCGAGGTCACCGTCGACAACAACAGCGATTACCGGCGTACATTCACCTTGCCCGAGGGCGAGCGGATTACAACTCTCAATGCCATCTGACACACCGTTCCAATAGCGACTGAATAAATGAATCCTCATGATTGTCGTGACAGTTCTGTCTGTCATATCCGCAGGAACCGTCTACTGGGTTAAAAGTCTCAGAAGTGAGCGCAATGAGCTGGTAAAGGTCGAATGGCTCTACCGCTATGTCCGTCCTTGTATCCAGAATCCGAATACTCTTGCTGATATAGAATCCCGGATGTTTGACGGCACTGACGAGCAGCGCGACAGCATCAAACCCTACGCTTTCACTCGAGAAGCCGATGGATTGCCATTCCGTAGTTTCACTCCACACGATGACTGGAAGCCGGAACCTCCGGAGCCGGAAAAGTCCAAGTCAGAGGAAGAGAAAGAAGATTCCGGAGGTTGGTTCGACTGGATAACACGCAAGACGCCACAGGAAGAAGCCGCTCTCCGCGATGTCCGCAACAATCCCAATATCCCCGAGGGAGCCAAACCGTAACCAACAGCAACGCCACCGAGAGAAGCCTGACTCGGTGGCGTTAATTTCTTGCTTTGTATCTTGTTTAGAATCATTGCTGTCCGATAAAACTCAAATAGTGCAATAAAGTATGGCTCGAACGCTG
>ERZ778504.1439-NODE-1439-length-16979-cov-3.850626_pt1 | contig 16979 bp, 15 predicted proteins | sample MGYA00510046_ERZ778504 | MGnify/ENA primary metagenome ERZ778504 (study PRJEB29527, sample SAMN07138964) | mouse gut metagenome | material: feces | host: mouse | place: China:Nanjing | collected 2016-01-25 ...
CCGCCAAGCGACTCTTGATTGGAACAATGCATGGGCGGAACGTTCGGCGGAATTTTTTACGTTTTACGATAAGGAAAACTATTCTAAGACTTCCGGCAGTTTTGAAAAATTCAAAGCGCAGAAACAGGGACTTTTTGAAACGTTGTCATGGATTTACATCGCCGCCGGCGAAGTGGAAGTTTTGCAGGGACCTGACTATTACGTTTCATGGTTTAAACAATGGTATGTCGCGCCAAACCATAAAACCGAGGGAATACGCCGTCTTTATTGGCTGAAAGACGGTGAAACGGGCGAATATAAGATCGCCGCGATGGAATGGCTGCCGAAAGCTGTCGGCTTGGAAAATATGCTGAGCGATAAAATTAAAAATGAAGCTCCGAAATTTATCGAAGAATGGCGCTTGGCATGGGAGCGCGCCGATATTGAAAAATATGCCTCTTTTTACGGTCAGCATTCCGTACAGGACAACCGGAGAGGCTTAAACGAAATCGTCGGGCAAAAGAATGAGATTTGGAGCGTGAAAAAACCGAAAAAAGTTGTTTTTTCCGATTTGAACATGACTATGGAAAAAGACGGGCTGAAAGTTTCCATGCGGCAGGATTATGAAGACTCTTCCGGATATAAGGACAAAGGAATGAAAATATTGACGCTGCATCCGAAAGGAGACGGCTGGGTGATACATAAGGAAATATGGCGGCGTTTGTAGGTGTCTGCGGTATGCTCGCAAAAAAAATGAATAGGTTAGAGTTGGAAAACAGATTGTATTAAAAAGGCTTGTTTGGGGGAACATTCCTTTATGAGGCGTTTATGAGTGATTTTAATATTATTATCATGCGTGACAGAGGAAAATCGTATTCTTTCCGGTTTTCTCCCGCAACGTTCAGAATTATTGTTTCTTCGCTTATTATTGTGCCGATTTTATTTGTGGTGAGTGTTTGGTTCGGTTTGTCAACGTTTAATAAATATGTCTCCCTTCTTGAAGAAACCGCCGCGTTTAAACATACTATCGAACAGCATAAGCAAACGGTTGCGCGCTTAGCGAATTTGGAACGTTTTTTACAAAAATATTCACCCAACATGCTCGGACTTCTTGTTCCCACCGATACTGTGGATATTGACGCTCTGCCGGTCATAGACGGCGACAAGAACATTCTTATGAGCGATTTGGCGAACAGCATAGCCGGTTCACCCATGAGTTTCGACATTATCGAAAAAGATGATGAAAAAGAGAGCGCGGGGAAAAAAAACGGAGAAAATGCGGAACAAAAACTTACGGCTGAAATAAATTCACAAGAAAAAACGATGAAGGAAGCCGAAGAAATAAAAGAAGAAGTACAATCCGTTAAGGAAGATACAAAAAAAGAAACCGAAGAAATCACAGCCGCAGGGGAAGAAAACGCTGCTGAAACGGAAGAAAGGCCTTCCCTGCAAAAAATCGATTTGGGATATGTTGAGATTGAAGCATTGAAGGCGAGGGTTGCCGCTCAAAACGTCAACATATCATATCGGTTGAAAAATTTAGGCAGGAAAGCCTTTTTGCAAGGCGTGCAAAAATATTATGTAAGCAGCCAAATGAACGGAAAAATGGTTCAGCAGGAATTACCCAAAGCAACGGATAATTCTTTCAGAATCAAAAATCTTAAGAATGTAAGCAGTACAGCTTCGCTTGCAGGCATACAGATAGGGCAAAAAGCGCAGCTTGTTCTTGAAATTGTTGTTGACGGCGAAGTTGTGTTCAGGCAGTTTTATCCTTTGGCTCGTTAATTAAATTTTTGAAAAACATTAAATATTGCTTGCAATTAATAGAATAAGTGTATAAAGTTAACAGTCCTTACGGTATAGAGGAAATAATCCGCCATTGGCAAAAAATACGAGAATACCATATGGTATAAAATTTTGGAGGAATATCATGGCTAAACAATGTGAAGTTTGTGGTAAAAAAGCACAAGTTGGTAATTTAGTAAGTCACTCAAATATCAAAACAAAACGTCGTTTCAATCCAAATTTGCAAACAGTTCGCCATCAATTTGACGACGGCTCTGTCCGTACAATCGTTTGTTGCACCCGCTGCATCCGTTCCGGTGCTGTTCGCAAACCCAGCCCAAGAAATGTCAACGCATAATTAAACGTTTGATGTATATGTTTGATAAGCGTCCGCTTTGCGCGCTTCCTGCAGATCATATTGTTTAATTACGAGTATTCCAAAATTCGCCCTACTTTGTAGGGCTTTTTTTGTTATTGGTCCGCACGGCGCGGGGGCTTTCAGCAATTCTTCACGTTTAGGACTTTTGGCGGTAACCTTGAAAGCAAGTAAGGAGCCAAAAGGTATTTCTTTATTTGACAGCGTTGGTCTTGTACGGTATTTTATAAGAAAAATTGCTATTGGTGTGAGTGTGGGAATATGAAAAAAATTTTGTATATTATGCCTGTCCTGTTGCTGAGCGCATGTTCTTCTGTCAATACGCAACAGAACCAACGCCTTGAAAGTATAGAGGAAAAAGTTGACGCACTGCTTGTTTACAACAATAAAACCTATGATATCATGGTTGATAACGAACTGCGCATTTCCGAATTGGAAAAAGACGCGAAAGTCCGCGGCGTGCCTGTTCCGCAAAAAAATATCACAGCGGATAGTTTGCCTTCGCCCCATGCGGTAATAAAGAATGAAGAGCCGCAGCCATTGCCCGAACAAGAGGCTTCCGAGGTAAAAAATGTCGGAGCGCTGACAGGTCAGGATTTGACAAGTCAGGATTTGGCAAACCAGCCTTTAACAAAGGCGGAAGAAAAAAATCAGCTGCAAGTGACAGAAAATATCGTGGAAGCGCCAAAACAGGAACAAGCGGCTGAAACCGGAAAACAAATTGCGGCTTCCGGCAAACCGCAGGAAACAGCGGTTCAGACAGCAACTCAGCCGGAACAAAAGGCAAATGCCGGGCAAAATCCTGCAGGCAAAGAGCTGAAAGCGGAAACTTCAGCGCAAGCTTCCGAAAAAACGGTTGAAACGATTGGGCAAACAGCTCAGGCGCAACAGGGATCGCAATCTGGAACAGGACAAGCGGTTCAAGCGCAGCAGGCACAGCCTGTACAAAACCAAACCGCACCGACGGTTCAAGCTGAAGCAAATCAGCCTCCTACGGCGGCTCAAACAGCTGATCAGCCGCAGACAAGCAGACAATTATACGATAAGGCTTACAATTTGTATCAGAAGAAGCAATATGCCGCTTCTGAAAAAGCTTTTGACGAGTTTTTAGCGAAATATCCGCAAGATGTGCTTGCGCCGAATGCCTTGTATTGGAAAGGGGAAACCTTGTATGCAAGGGCTATTTATCCGCAGGCGATTTTCTCTTTCAAAGAAGTGCAGACAAGGTATCCGAAGCACCCTAAGACAGCGGATTCCTTATTGAAAACAGCGATGAGCTATGCACGCCTCGGGGATAAGGAAAATGCGAGCCTGCATTATCTCGTGCTTATCGAGGATTGGCCGCAGTCCGGCGCGGCGCAAAAAGCAAGAGCCATGGGTGCGCAATAAGGCATGAACGCTCTTGACAGGCTGACCGGGCAAGCCAAAAAGGAATTTTGGGCTAGCCTTGCTTTGCGCTATTGCGGGGGAATGAGTCCCCGCTTATCGGCAAAGCTGCTGCGGCATTACGGGTCTGCCTATCAGGCGTATGAATGTTTGTCGTCAAAACAGGCTCTTGCCAATATCGATACGTTCGCCCAAAAAATTCCATCAGCTGCCCGCACGTGTCTTAAGAGCGGCACATGGCGCGGAAAAGCTTTGCAGGAATGGCAGGACGCCCGCAAGATTGATTGCGAAATTGTTTTGTGGACGGATTACCGTTATCCGCTTGCATTAAAACAGATTATCGATGCGCCGCCTTTTTTTTACGCAAGAGGCGACAGTGCTTTGCTTTCTTCGCCCGCCCTCGCCGTTGTCGGCTCAAGAAAAGCTTCTTGGCAAAGCGAAGCAAAAGCAGAGGAAATAGCAAGGGAATTGTCCGGCCTAGGCATTGTCATTGTTTCCGGAATGGCTCTCGGCATTGACCGGTCAGCCCATAAAGGGGCTTTGGAAGCGCAGGGAAAAACCATTGCGGTTCTAGGCACCGGCATTGATGTTGTCTATCCGCAAAAGCATGAGGAATTATATCACAGCATAGCCGAACACGGGCTTTTAATCAGTGAGTTTCCACCTTTTGCGCAGGCGAGCGCACAAAATTTTCCCGTCAGAAACAGGCTTATCACCGGTATTTCGGAGGGCGTCCTCATTGTTGAGGCGGCTTTGAAAAGCGGCAGTTTAATAACAGCCCGCCTTGCTTTGGAGCAAAATAAGAATGTTTATGTTTGCCGTCCCTTGACGGAAAAACACAGCCTCGGCGGACAGAAACTGCTTGAAGAGGGTGCTTTGCTTGTTGATGACAGTTATGCCATTGTTGCGGATTTAGTGCCTTATTTGTCCTTGCAGTATGAAAATCTGTTAAAAAACTCTTCGGGAAAAAACAGTGCCGAAGAGCGAAATATCAGCGATAATACAGCGTTGCCGATACGAAATGAAAACAGCTTGGAACGCGGCGCAGAAAAAAGCTTGGCTGCGGAACATTCCGCAAAAAACGGTACAGGCGAAGAAAATTCTGTAAAAAGCGCCCAAATAAAAAACGAAGATTTGCCTCAGGAGCGGAGCGGTACGAATAATGCGCGGCAGGAAACGCATATTTATCCCGTACCGTCAGACAAGAAAAAAAATAAGGCCCGTTTATTGCTTGCCCGTCCTAAAGCCGACGAGGAACTCATGCCCATGTCCCTTGATTTCGGGGAAATGGCGCAGCATATTTTGATGAAAGAAAATCCTGCAAAAAAGCTCGGTTCCAAGAAAAAGAGCGCTTCTTCGGCACCCCCCGCAACCCTCGCAGCACCCGCGCCCAAAAAGAAAGAAAAAAAGCGGATACTTCAAAGCGATAATCCCATTGTGCGGATATTGGCGAAAAACGGGGCGTTATCCGCTGACGAAATCATGCGGTTTTTGCAGTCTGGACAAGCGGAAACGGATATGGCGGCGCTCTCATCCGAACTTTTGCTATTGGAAGTTGAAGGCGCAATAATCAAAGAAGCAGGGGCGAGGTATAGGGTTTATGATGAATAAAGAACCTTTTGAAGCTTGCAAAAATGTTGTTCTTTTCCTCGCCCATTTGGAATTTCAGAAAAACTGTTCTTCGGCGACTGTCCGCGCGTACCGCATTGATTTGCGGGAATTTGAAATTTTTTTGCGGGAAAAGGGGAAGAGTCTTGCTCAGCTGGAAAATGTGCACAAGAAAGATATTCAGGAATTTCTTGTTTTTTTATACAGGCAGAAAATACATAAAAGTTCCATGGCGAGAAAACTTTCCTGTTTGCGGTCATTTTACCGTTTCATGCTGCAAAAAAAATACGTTCAGAAAAACCCCATGCTCGGCGTGCGGAACCCTAAGCAGGAAATTCATCATCCCGCCATGCTTAACGTCGATCAGGTGGTCAGCATGCTTGATGAAGAAAAAACGGATTTTGAAGATGAATTTTTTTATCGGGACAATGCCTTGATGGAATTGCTCTATGGTTCCGGTTTGCGTATTTCGGAAGCGCTTGCCTTGAACGTGCAGGACTATAAGCAGGGGAGCAAAGAAATAAAAGTTTTTGGAAAGGGCGGCAAGGAGCGTTTTGTGCCCCTTTCCGACACGTGCCGCCAAGCCTTGCGGGTCTGGCTTGAAAAAAGAACAGCTCTTGCTTCGGAGCATACGGAAAAAGCCTTTTTCATCGGCAAAAGGGGAAAGCGCCTTCACCGCAGGGAAGCCAACAGGATTATTGAATATTACCGAAAAAAAGCGGGTATTGCGACGCATGTTTCCGTCCATGATTTAAGGCATTCGTTTGCCACACATCTGCTTGAAGGCGGAGCGGATTTGCGTTCCGTGCAAGAGCTTTTGGGGCATAGCAAAATCGCTACGACCCAGCGCTACACCCATTTGGATATGGACGCGCTTATGAAAAGTTATGATAACGCCCATCCTTTGGCTGATACGGTTCCGGAAAATTTAACCAAGACTGATGATAAGAAATGATGTGTTACAAAGAAGAAGACAGCGTGCGTTTTTCGCATATAGGCAGGCAGTGGCATATTTACCGCGCGGACATGGAAACCCTGTGGGAGAATATGGATAATGATCGGGAAGCCTTGCAGGCGTTTTATGATGATGAACGTTTGCCCTATTGGGCGGAATTATGGGGTTCCAGTTTCGGGCTTGCCTCGTGGCTTTGGCGGAACAGGGATATTTTAAAAGGGCTGTCCTGCATGGATTTGGGGTGCGGATTAGGGTTCACCGCCCTTTGCGGCGTGCACTGCGGGGCTAAAGTCTTAGCCTGCGATTATGAAGAAAACGCCTTAAACTTAGCCCGTTTCAACGCCTTGAAAAACACAGTGCCTTTTTGTGACGATATTCGGAAATTTGAAGAAGCAAACTCGGCTTCACTCTGCACGCTGAAACTTGACTGGCGAAATCCGTGCGTTGAGCAAAAAGCGTTTTCCTTTATTTGGGCGGCTGATATTGCGTATGAAAAAAAATCCATGCCGGAAATTCTGACGTTTCTCGATTATGCGTTAACCGATGAGGGCTTATTTTGGATAGCGGAACCGGGCAGAAGTATTTATCAGCATTTTTTAACGGAAGCGAATAATTTTTCTTTTTCCGTAGAAAAAGTGTATGCGGAGATAAGTCCGAAAATTTCCGAACATATTTTGCCTGCCGGCGTGAATGTTTGGGAACTGCGGAGAAAATAAAAAAAATCGGAGAATTTCCCCGATTTTTTTGTTATGCAGGTAAGTTTCCGATTAATTGCCGTTATCGTACATTCTGTACATCGGTCTGCCCATGCCGCGGGAATATTCAGTGCCGAATTTTTCTCTTATTTGGCTTCTGAAATTTTGTCTTTCGGAATCAACTTTGTTTTCAAGCGCAATGATTTCTCTGACAAGTTTGTCCAGCTGGTCCGGTTTTACATTGGGATTGCTGCGGAATACGTCAAGTTCCATATTTTTTAGACGAAGTTCCTCAAAAAGAGGCTGCATGGTTTTGAAGTGCTTTTCACGCATTTCGTCCAATTGGCTGATTTGTTCTTTTGTGAGTGTGTTTTCCTGATAATTGTCATTGTAATAGGCGTTGTTTCTGCCGCGGAACATGTGGGGGGTCCTGTAACCGTCGCAGCCGTAATTGCCGTGTCCGTATTCATAAGTGTGGTGGTATCCGCTGCGGTATCCGTCATGATAAGGGTTATGGGCGCCGGCTATGCCTGCGCCTGCCGCTGTCATCGCCATAATTGCCAGTGTTCCGAAAATCATGCTTTTTTTCATAAATAATTCCTCATTGTTTTTTCGTTGTCAGTAGAGTTTGGTTATAGGTATCACCGGTATTTGGACGGTGAACGTAATTTGTCATTGCGCATTGCCGTAATAACAATCGCCGTGTCCTCTGTGCCCGTGTCCGAAACCGTGGTGGTACGTATTTCCGTTGTCTTCGTATTCATGGTTTATGCCACTATGGGAGTTGCCGTAGTCATAAGCGTATGCATGGTTCATGCCGGCAAGTACTGCGGCGATAAGTGCCAGTGAAGCGAAAATCATATTTTTTTTTCATTGTTTGCTCCTGAGATTTTTCTTTGTATGTCTGTAATATAGCAAAGTGCATACCAAAGTTAAAAACATATTGTAATTATTGGATATTCAATTTTTATGTATGGAATTGGAGAATAAAATTATGGGACAAAATGTTACATTGGACTCCGTATTGTTTCTTTTTTACACACATTTGCCCGTGCGGAGCGGCGGAGATCATCCAATAGGGTGCTTCCGGCATATTCTTTTTGATAATGAAGCGGAACGGGTGAAAAAAAGGAAGGCAAATGCAAAAGGGGAAGGCATTGCGGAATTTTGGCGGGTAGTCGGATATGTCCAAAAAAAAGGGAGCTTAATGCCCCCTTTCTGTTGTTTTGCATGAAAAATCCGTTCAGTATTTGTTCCTAAAAGTCGGAAACATTTCCCTTATGCCAGCTTCGCACTTCGCATGTGCAGGATTGAAACGGTTATGACCAGCATGAGCAAAGCGCCGCCGAGGCTGAGCCAAATATTCGCATCTGTGAAGCCTGCGATGATATAGCCTGCCAAACTGCATGCGGCAACGATTATGGCATAACCCAGCTGTGTGGAAACGTGCTGCACATGGTTGCAGCCCGCGCCTGCGCTGGAAAGAATGGTTGTGTCGGAAATGGGGGAGCAGTGGTCGCCGAAAACGGAACCTGCCAAGGTTGCGGAAAGGCAAACCGTAATGATTTCCGGATTGATAGCCTGCGCCACGGGAACGACTATCGGAATTAAGATACCGAAAGTTCCCCAAGCCGTACCGGTTGAGAAGCTTAAGAAGCCTGCCACGATAAAGATGAATGCGGGCAGGAAGCCGGCAGTTGCGCCGCCGTCGGCTTCAAACAGGGTTTTTACAAACTCTGGGGTTTGCAGGAGGTTGCGGCAAACACCGCTGATAGTCCATGCGAGCACCAAAATCATATTTGCGGGGAGCATGGCTTTGATACCTTCCGTTGCGCCGTCCATAAAGGAATGCAGTGTCAAAAGACCGCGGGGCACGAAAAGGAAAAACGCGACGGTCAAAGCTCCGAAACTGCCCCAAACCAGGGACGGTGCGGCGGAACAGTTCCCGAAGGCGGCTCCCAGGGTATGGTAGGCGGGGTCGTCGCCGAAATACCCGCCGCTGTATAAAAGGGCGAGGGTGGCGAAAACAATCAGGCTGACAATGGGGATGAGCATGTCGTAAATAGTGCCGCGGTTGGAGGCGTTGAGCTGATGGTTCTGATTATCCGTATCGCCGATGACGCCTTCTTCACGGGCTTGTTTTTCCGCTTTGAACATGGGACCGAAATCGAAGTTCCCCATGCAGACCATGAAGACCATGACAAGAGCCAAGATAGCGTAAAAGTTATAAGGAATGGTCGCTACAAACGCCGCAAAATCGCTGTCGAAAGCGCCGGTCGCTTTAAGGTTGCTGCCAACTGCGGCTGCCCAGCTTGAAATAGGTGCGATAATGCAGATGGGGGCGGCTGTGGAGTCGATGATATAGGCTAATTTTGCACGGGAAATTTTATAGTTGTCCGTCACGGGACGCATAACGGTACCCACGGTAAGGCAGTTGAAATAATCGTCAATGAAAATGGCTGCTCCGAGTCCTCCGGTGGAGAGCATGGCGGCTTTTCTGCTGCGAATGCGTTTTGTAGCCCAAACGCCGTAAGCTTTTGTGCCGCCCGCCAAAGAAATAACGTAAACCAACGCTCCGAGCAGACTGCAGAAAAGAATGATGTTGAAATCGATTCTTTCAGCCATGGTTTTGAACGTCACGTCAATAGTGTGGATAGCTACGAAATCGGCATCAACGCCAATGGAATAAATCAGTGCGCCGCTTAAAATACCGAGAAGAAGCGAAGAAAAGACTTCTTTGGTGATAAGGGCGAGCACAATAGCCAAAACAGGTGGAACAATGGAAAGCCACCCTGCATAATATGGGTCCATAACTGCCTCTCAAATGAAACTTTGTATCAAATCCTTAAAAAAATGAAGTTGATACGGATTGCTCAAATATTTTATAGAAAGAGATTGGTTTTGTATATATTTTTTTTATGTATTTGATAAATATTGTATCTTGTTGGAATAATTTTATTTTTTATAATACTTTTGTGGTTTTTTGCGGAAAGGACACATGAAACGAAAGTGGCATGGTATTTGCTTTTATACAGGCAAAGGAGTTTGCCATGCAATTAATGCCTATTTCAACCGATACCGTGAATACTGAAACGATTTTTACCGATTATACGGCTCAAGACAATTCAATGTCTAATTTTTCCAATGAGTTAGACAGCGCGTTATCTGAAGCGGACAGCGGCGGGGAACGTTATGCAAAGCGTGATAAGGATGATGATTCCTCTCATGATGATGAGGAAAAAAATTCTCCTTATTCCGTGAAAGCGGAAATTTATTCCTTTTTTGCCCCGCAAGAACCCCGTTTCAATCAAGAGGAATTGACCAAGCTGGCACAGGCGTTTCAAAATGACAATGTTTGCATGGAAGCTCAAAACGCTTTGGCTGATATTATGAACAGCCCGACCGGTCCCACGCTGAAAGACCTGCTTTCCGTTCTTTCGCAAAGCACAAAGGGCGGAAATGCGGCGCTTGACACAAATGAAATCGCTTATCTACAAAATTTGGCAGGCAGGGCAAACCCCAATCAGCCGACAGTATTGTACGACAGTATCCGCTTTCAGGACTCTCTTTCCGGTATGAAGAACTTTCTCGCTTCCATTAAGCAAAATCCCACAACCCTGAGCAAGGAAGAACTTTCAGCTCTCGGCAAGGCGCTGGGGCTTCCGGAAGATATGCAAAAGGCTATGCAGCAAACCCTTGCTTCGTTTGACAAGAATAAGCCGTTATCAAACACGCAGGTGGACGCGATATTTAAGGACGCGCAGGCGTTATTGGAAACAAAGACCAATGATTTTGCGGTAATGAAGAAAAGCTTGGAGCAAAACCTCAAGCCTTTGTATGAATCCGCCCAAAAGAGAGAGGCGGAGGAACGCCGCGCATTGATGTTGGAAAATAAGGAAGTCTTATATTCAAAGACTCTTATTGAAGATACGGTCATTACCAAGGTCATGGGCGAAGATTTAAACCGCAGTACGGTAAACGGCAGAAAGCTCGAGGAAAAGGACAGCCGGAACAAGTCCGCCCAAGCGCAAAAGCCCGTTCAAAATAATCAGGATACGGAGACTGCGCAACATTCTTCCGTAAAGCAAAATGCGGCAGCTGTCCCGCAAAATGAAGCGGAACCGGGCATTGTGACCAAGCAAGCCGACAGCCTGAGCGATACCGATGTGCTTGCGGAAGCGAAGCAGGAAAACTCGCTCATCGCCAATATAGTGCGTGATGAACGGGATGCGGCGGCAAAGGCAGAAGATAAGTTTTTTGCCGGCAAGACGGAAGAAAAGGAACAAAGCAGGGAACAGGCGGAACGCTTCAATCCTGTTGAAGCGGTAAAAAATACTCAGGAAAACAAGAAAGAACATTCCGATACGTTTTCCGGCAGTAGGAATGAAGAGCGCAGCGCGGAAAGAATGGCGGGCATGGAAGGTGCACAAAATGTGCAGGCAGGTCCGGTTTTTGAAAACGTGCAGACTGCAAATTTTTCCGATACGGCTGAAAACTTACGCACGCAAGTGCAGGATACCGTGCTGACCATGATGAAGAGCGGCGCGAAGCGTTTGGAAGTTTCTTTAAATCCTGTGGAACTCGGACAAATGGCTGTTGTGCTTACCATGAAGAACGGGGAAATTAATGCCGTTATCCAAGCGGACAAGGCGGAAAGCGCCTCCCTTATCAACCAGCAGTTGGACACTATCCGCCAAGAGCTTGAAAATCAAGGCTTCAAGGTTGAAAACATCGATGTGGAAGTGGGGCTTTCCAACCATTCAGACAGCCAGACAGGGCAAAATTGGGAGAGCATGCAGCAACACAACAGCGAACAGGCTTTTAGGGAAAATCTTCAAAATCTCAATTACTTACGTGCGTTAGCAAGGAAAAACTCTTCCAGTGAAGATAGTTTGGCACACAATATGCATAATATGGGAAGTATAACGGCCGGAAAGGAAAATACTTCCTTGCAAGGTCTTCATATTATAGCTTAGTGAGATTTTATTATGAGTAACGTTGGCGGCAACACAGCATTGGACAGCGCATACAACAATTCTGGTGAGAATAATAAGAAAACCGGTAAGTCCGACCTTGATAAGGAAGCTTTCTTGATGTTGCTTGTCACGCAATTCCAATATCAGGATCCGCTGAACCCTATGGAAGATAAGGAATTTATCGCACAATTGGCGCAATTCTCCGCATTGGAACAATCCATGCAAACCAATGAGAACATCACCAACCTGATAAATGAAACGGCGATGCAGACTTCAATCAGCATTACCAATTACATCGGCAAGGAAGTTTCCGCCCGCGGTTACGGCATCAGCAAGTCCGGCGACGATGTTTCTCTCATTCAATTTGCAGGCAGCGAAGAAATGGCTTCCTGTTCCATCAATATCCTGGACGCTTCCGGAAATATCATCCGTACCGTAAATTTAGGCGCGCAGTCCGCAGGTATTCATGATTTCGTATGGGACGGCAAGAAGACCGACGGTTCCAATGCTCCTGACGGTACCTATACCGTGGCTCTTACCGGCAAGAACAGCGCGGGCGACATGGTTTATATCGATACTTCAGTATCAGGCCGCGTTACCGGCACAAGTTCTTATAACGGTCAATACTATTTGAGCCTCACAGGCGGAAGATCCGTTCTTTTGAGCAATGTGCGCGAAGTTCTTGAAGCAACAAACACGGGTTCTGCAACGCAAGGAAAAGATTATATCGGTTCTGACGGTGACGATTACATCGTCGGTGAAGAAGGCGCCATAGATACCATTTCAGCGGGCGCAGGCAACGATATTATTGTTTACGACAGTTTCGACAAGCTTGTGGACGGCGGCGAAGGTTTCGACTTCCTCATCGCAAACGGTGAACTGCAAGACAACTACCAAAATATTGAAGCCGTTATCCGCGGTGCTGACGCGGCAGGCATGCAAAGCATGAACGCTCTTGAAAAGCTTGGTGTGACCATTACGGACGGCAAGCTTGATATGACTGCCGCAAGCTGGCAAAACAACTGGAAGAACGCAGGCAAGAATCAATGGACCTATGCGGGCGATAAGAAAATAACCATTGAAATCTTGGATACTTCAAAGGTGATTGAAAGTTCCGGTGATTCCGTTGAACCTGCGGCTTTTTCCGCAAGAAGCGCAAGTCCGCAGCAAAAAACATTCAGCCAAGCCCTTGCCGACGGATTGAAAAACGCAGCGCCGGCAACAGCTCCGACTCTTAAGCAGAAAGCCTCAAGCGCGATCAACAATTATATGCAAGGCTTAATCAGCCAGTAACATAACCAAAAATCTATCTGAGGGGATAGAAAAAAATATTGCAAGGTAAGGAGAATTATTATGAGCGTAACTTCAACATTATGGACTGGTGTTTCCGGTCTTTTGGCTCACGGTGAAAAGATGAACGTTGTCGGTAACAACATCGCCAACATAAACACAGTAGGTTTCAAAAGCCAGCGCATGGACTTCGCGGACTTTGTTTATCAGGATGCGCACAGTCTTGCAGGTCAGACCCAAATCGGCCGAGGCGTAAAGGTTGGCACCATTATCGGCAACTTCCACCAAGGTCCTTTTGAAAGCACGACAAACGCAACCGACCTCGCCATCGAAGGCAGAGGATTTTTCCAAGTGCAGGCTGTCGGTTCCGATGAAACATACTACACAAGAGCCGGTAACTTTACTTTTGACAAGGAAGGTTACTTGAAAGACCCCAACGGTTTTGCTTTGCAAGGCTGGAGAATTGACAACTCCGGCGGCGTTATGCAGGCGACCGGCGGTAACGCCCAAATGGTTAACGCTGCAAAAGGTTCTACTTCCCCCATCAAAGGTTCAGGCGTTCCGACTGATATTCAGCTTGATACCTTCACAGTTTTCCCGCAACAAACCACAAAAATGGACTTCAAGGTTCAGCTTCCGAAATCCGGCGGCGATAACGCCGTCAATACCGAAAACCCCTTTGCCGCCCTCTTTAAGCAATGGAACGGCAATGATGTGGAACGTGCCAATAATGTTCCTCCTCTTGCCCAGACTTCCTATGCGGAACAGACAACCATGCAGATTTTCGATGAAGCGGGCGTAAAACACACTGTTACCGTATATTTTGATAAGGTTTCAAGCACCGATTACGAAGGCGGCGCTTCCGGTGAGGAAATTTGGGAATATATCGTAACCATGGACCCTGCCGAAGACAAAAGACAATTCTTTGATACGGCAACCGGTGAATTGAAAAACGTGAACGCAACTTCTGCAGGCGGACTTCTCATGGCGGGCACGCTCACATTCAACTCCGCAGGCGCCATTGTGAACCAATCAGCCTACACATGGGGCGGAACGCAAACTCCCGAAAAGAACCCGGGTTCTTTTGAATCCATAGCCGACCCTGCGGGCGGATTGAATAACTTGGATGTTATCAGCCTTGACCCGACAGATATGAACAACTGGGAACCCGCTCCCGTTTCCAGCAGCGGTTATCCGATCGTCGTCCCGAACTTCAGCGGTATTTTGGACGCTCAGACTTCCGGAACCCAAAACGGCGCAAAATACAATACGGAAATCAACTTCGGTCTCCGCGCAAGCAACCTTTCACAACCTTGGTCTTCTCAAGGCAGTCTCGCCGACCTCAACGTTGATGCATATGTTTTCAATAATGCCTATAAAGCGAACGATCCTTCAACCGGTTCGGAATTCATTCTCCTGAATCAAACGTATGACGCTTCATTGGACGACAAATGGAATATCAATACCGGCCGTTATGATGTCAGCGGATTGAGCCTGTGGGGAGCTGTTCCAGCCGATACGAATACATTGTTAACAAGTATTCAGGGCGATGCCACGGCGGCTATCCAGTACAAGGCTGGCGGAACGGTTACCATTGCCGATATGTGGAGAAGCCTCGAATTGTATAATGTTCAGACGGTAAAAGTTAAAGCAGGCAATTATGTGGATAACGCAGGCAATCAGGGAACACAGGACATCACTATTGATTTGAGAAACGGAACGGCAACTCTTGCTGACGGAACGACAGCAACTCTTGGCACGGATATCAGCTTTACCGACCCGGGCACTTTAGCGGCAGTGTCAAATGCCATTACAAACGCCGTGCAAAAAGCTTCTCCGAAGAATTTGTATATGTATTCCGCAGCGGATCCGGCCAACGCCAACCTTTTAGCTGATTTTACAGAACCTGCCGTAATTGAAGCCTACGCTTCCACAAACCTTGACGGTGCTTTCTCAAGCTCCAACGCTCAAAACGGTTACGGTTTCGGTGACCTCACAAGTTGGGAAGTCGATTCCGACGGTATATTGAACGGCGTTTATTCAAACGGCGTAACCCTTCCCCTTTGGCAAATCACCATGTATGACTTTGTGAACACCCAAGGTCTGCGCCGCGAAGGCAACAACCTTTATTCCGAAACAAGAGCTTCCGGCTATCCTAAAATGGGTGCCGCAGGCAACAGCGGCTTAGGCGATATAGCAAGTTACACCCTTGAACAATCCAACGTCGACCTTGCCACAGAAATGGTTTACATGATTTCAACTCAGCGCGGTTACCAATCAAACAGCAAAATGGTCACAACGGTTGACACCATGCTTGAAACCGTTATCAACATGAAGAGATAATAAATAAAATACGTGGGTGTCAGCCGGGCGGGCACATTGCTCGCCTGAGTGACACAACACAAAAATTACCAACCCGAAGAATAATTCTTCCTTGCATACTCCAACGAGTTTTCCCTCAACTCGCTTATTTCGCCCCCTTTCCCTCAAGGGGGCTTTTTTACTTGTTGTTGGCATGCCGTAAGGCATAAAGAGCTTAGAACAAGTTAAAAAGTACTCGTCCTCGAAAAATAATGACTTAAGCCCCCATTGTTTTTCAGGATTTTTTTATGGGGAAAATTTTTCCCGTACGCTTTTTTTTATAGCAATCCGTACCGGTTGTTTTTTTTGAATTGATATGTTATTCTTATCATGCTGAAAATGAGACAAAAGTTTTTTGGCAGTAAGCAGTAGGGGACAGTATGATTTTTAGCATTATCTGCACTAAAGACCTGACAGTTACTGCCGATATGGATGTAAAGCGAGATTTGTTTTTTTTTGTTAACAGTATACATATAATACAATAAAATAAACCATCTAATAATATCGAGACACTAAATTATGAATAATATCACCCCAAAAAGCAGTACGCCCGGCATGCCGCTCATTGTCTTCAAGGTAGGAAAGATGACTTGTGCGGTTGACGGTGCGAGCGTAATCTCTATTCAAAGAATGGAAGAATTTACACTGACACCGCATACGCCGGATGAGATATTCGGTTCCATCAATTTCCGCAATCATGTGATATCCATATTGGACTTGCGCACCGTATTTGGTTTACCGACCAGAATAAAGGAATACAGTGATTTTATCAAAATGCTGGATCAAAGAAAACAAGACCATATCAACTGGGTGAATACTCTGAAAGAATCCGTCAGAAACAATACCCATTTTCCTCTTGCCACATGTCCTCATCAGTGCGCTTTTGGCAAATGGTATGATAAATACGATCATCCGAACAAAAAGATAATGTTCCATATGGAAAGAATCAGGGAACCGCACAACAAATTGCACTACGCGGCTCTCGATGTTGCCAAGATTCAGGAAAAAGACTGTCCTGAAGATGAAAAAAATGAACAAATTCAGGAAATTCTTCGTCAGGTGGAGAATGAATACATGGTTACTGTTGTCGGCTTGCTTGATTCCGCCAAGACAATATTCAAAGATATATATCAGACCATGCTCATCGTACTTGAAGACATACAACAGATAGCTATTGCGGTAGACGAAGTTGTTGCTGTGACAAACCTTGAAGAAGTTGTTGTGGAAAAAGAAAGCTTGATGTACGGCTCCATGGTCCAACGATTTCTGAAAGGAAAAAACGATGATGACATCATTTATCATCTGAATCAGGAAGCATTATTCAAAAGACTCATGAATAACATGCGGTAAAAAAAGGAGCCGGCAGAGCTCGCGGAAAAAAGTCTGTAACTAAGGATTAAGCTGTGACCTCCCCTCTTACAGAAGAGGCGGCTTTTTGGCGGATAGGGCTGTTGATAGCTTTGAACATCGCCCCAATTGCACATTTTCTTTGGACTGAAGTTCATTACAATCGATTGTGGACGTGGGCTTTCAGCTTTTTCCGGAATAAATTCTTCACCAACAATAGT